>ULTU01073772.1_pt1 | contig 10740 bp, 8 predicted proteins | sample 1957861 | NCBI WGS metagenome assembly ULTU01 (sample SAMEA4835742, study PRJEB28245) | human gut metagenome | biome: gut microbiome; material: fecal sample | place: Denmark | collected 2008
CACCAAATAGTAAAGCTAAACTTAAAACTGAGCTTAATAAACTTATAAGCAATTTTAACCATAATGGTTTTCTCTTTTTTTCTTCCATAATAACTCCTAATAAAAGTATATCATATTGCTTTCATCGTGTATTAAGACAAAAGTCTTTACTTTAAATTAAAAAAAGAGACAAAAGTCCTTTTTTTGTATTATTGTTTTATTCCATATCCAGTGCGGTATATTTTACACATTTGCAGATAGTTTTATGACAACACTGGTTTTAGCACTAATTTGTTGTTTTATGGTTATAACTCTTTTATCTGCACTAAATTTATACTCAGCGCCTAAGTAGTCATCAGTAACTCGATTAAGTTTGTTTTCAGCATCTTCTTTGGTATCGTAAAACTCTATACAGTTATATTCATTTATAATATAGAACCTTCCACTATCGATTTCACCACCAATGGAAATATTAACGCCACCATTTTCATCAAAAGTAAGAATAAATGTAGAAGACATTGCTTTTGCATTTTCTTCACTTCCAATTTCTTCCATTATAGTGTCTTTGTCATCACCCCAATTGATAGTTATATCGCTTTGTTTGTTTAAAACAGTGTAAGTTACTCCTTTTTCGCTGATTGATTTGTTTCCACAAGCGGTCATCATAAACATTGCTGGAACAATCAAGCAAATTGCTAGAACAAAAGCCCATATTGATTTTTTCTTTGTCATATTTTTCTCCTTATATTTTAATTTTTGTGAAACATAAGAAGAAAATCTATCAATCTTCTTTCTTCACATTTTTATTATATCATATAAATATCAAAATTGTTTAGGACTTAAGTCTAAACTTTTGTTCAAAAAAAAGGACAAAAGTCCTATTATCTTGTGGGGCTTTTATGATATAATATAAAAAATAAATACTTTTGGGAGCGAAAATGGATAAAATTAAAGTATTGCTTGTGGAAGACCAAGATTTATTATTAGACGGAATGTCTTTGTCGCTTGAAGCGAGTGGCGAAATTGAAATTGTTGGAAAATTTAAGGATATTGCAGACTATTTTTATATTGAAGATAGAAAAAACATTGATGTAATTTTAACCGATGTTTGCTGCTCGAATAATCACAATAGCATAGACTATATAAAAGAAATTAAGCAAGACAACCCAAACATTAAAATTATTCTAATGACATCTGTTATGGAAATAAGTTTTATTGATAGAGCCAAGCAATCTGGTGCAGACAGTTTCGTATATAAAACTATACCAACCAAAGAACTAATCACAATTATTCATAGTGTTATGAATGGATATGGCACTTTTCCAATAAGCAAAAGAGAAGAAATTTCTTTTTTGAAAAATTTAACTGACAACGAACTCAATATTGTAAGACTATATTGTCAAGGCAACAATCGAAAAGAGATTGCACAAAAGTTGTCCTTTTCTGAGTCCACAATTAAAAACAAAATAACACTAATTTTAGAAAAAACAGACTTTGCGTCAATGTCTAAATTCGCAATTTGGCTAATGCAAAATGGATACATAGTATAATCGCTTTTTATTCAATTAAAAAATAGCACTTTTACACAAAATTCCATTAAAAATCAAGCATATATCACACATTTTTCCAGCAGTTTTGGTGAGCATTTTGCACATTTTCCCATTTTATATGCTTTGATGTTAGTTTTTCTTCAAAATGGTTTTATTTTAGGAAAATTGTTAAATAGCAACAATAATCAACCGAACTGCTTTCTAATTTTACAAAGTTTTTACGGAAATTTCGTAGAAAGTATCAAATAGATTTATATAGTTTTAGACCGTTTTAGATAGAAAAAGTTTAATAAAAAGTGCACATTTGATGTCAACTGATGTCAAGTGTGCAGTTTTGTTTGACATCAAAAGACTTTTTTATATGCCAAAAAGTCTTTGTTTTAGGGGTATTCAAGGGAGTGCGTATAAACCCACAAAAAAACATACACTTTTCTGATAAGGTGGGGGTCGGTGGTTCGAGTCCACTCATCTCTACCAAAACATCTGACGAAAGTCAGATTTTTTTTAATAAATTTTTAGCGAAGAAAATTCATTTTCGTAGCAAAAAGATTATTAAAAAAAATATTGCGTTAGCAATGTTTGGTAGAGATGAGTGACGAGAACTACAGTTTATTATGTCCCTAACCTTTATATCGTGCTTTTGCACGATATAAAGGTGTTTAAAATCCAACATCAACACCTACTTTTAGGGTGACACCATGCACTATCTACAAATTTCTACTACCTATTGAAATTTAATTAATTTTGTGTTAAACTCTATATGCTATTTTAAATAGATAATTTAGTTTAACAAGGAAGAATATGTTTACAAAAATAAAAGAATACATACAAAATAAACTTAATAAAAAAGAAAAAGAAGAAGACAAACTGGATTTAGATAGTCTATATGTATGCAATATATGTGACTTCAAAATTACAAAGTGGTTTAGTCCAAGACTTAGAAAAGATATAAATAAAACTACTCCAACTAGTAGAGAAAACAATAGATTGTACGTTGCAAGACTACTAAGTGTAGCCGAAAAAGAAAGGTTTATCAAAGAAAAATACGGCATAAGCAAACCTGAATATTTGTTCTTTAACCCAACAATTAGTTTTTATGAAATTGTAGATACAAAAGAAAAAATACCCGATGTTAGCGACAAACTACTTCTTTCAAAATTGGAAGAAGGTGTCTACACCAGTGTTACAAATCTAAAACTACTCAAAAACTCACAAATTGACATTAATCTATCTGATGTCAAGTCAATAGAAAAATCTTTAAACGAAAATCAACATACATTAGATTAATCTAATATTAAACAAAAACCATGAGAATAAAATCTCATGGTTTTTTGTATATTTATACATTAATTTTTGATTTGATTATATCTAATCTACGATATAATTCATCTTTGCCAAGCACACAACAAATTTCAAATAAATCCGGCGTATTTGTTTTTCCAGTAAAAGCATATCTAATTATATTACATAAACCCGCCAAATTTCCATTATATTTTGTTGGGTCTTGTTTGTACAACTTGTTATCCAAACAGAAATTATTGTTTCCACCTAATTTTTTAACTCTTTCAAACCAGTCAGTCTTGTCCAAATTGCTTTCAAATAGTACAACATAAGTTTGCAATATTTTGTATAATAATTCATTATCTATATTTGTTATATCCGAAAAATTTAGATTGATATTTTCAAAATTTTCAAACATATAATTGTAATAATCTCTAACCATCGACCACTTGAAAATATCTTTACGTGGCTTAGGTGTTTCACGTTCAATGTTAAGTACATCAAGCGAATATCTTTCGTCACTTTTTAGTTTTTGTGCGAAGTCTTCGTCGTATTTTTCTGCCCAGTTAAGCAGTTGTGAATAAACTTGACTAGCGGACAATCTAGCAATATATTCTTTGGAAACGTCATTTAGTTTTTGCATATCAAACATTGGGTTTCCACTGCCAATCTTTTCAAGTTTAAATGGAAATTCGTGATAATCCAAATTAGGATTTTCTTTTCGCCATGTTTCAAAATCGCTATTAAGTAGATTTAACAAATATTCTTTGACCGCAGTTACGGGATAACCGTCTTTAATAAAGAACATGCAGTTTGCTTCAGGGTCTTTTCTTTTGCTAAGTTTTCTCTTTTTGCCATCGTCGAGTTTGCAAATATTTGGAGTATGAACATAAGGAATTTTGTTAAAACCGAATTTATCAAATATCTCCATATGACTAGCAACCGATTGATACCAGTCTTCGCCACGAACTATCATAGTTGTTCCCATAAGTGTATCATCAACAGCATGAGCAAATGAATAAACTGGAATACCATTGCTTTTGATTAATACTACATCTTTGCCATTTTCTCTTATTTCACGCTTGCCTTTGATTAAGTCAACTATTTCAAATGTCTTGTCCGGATTGCCGGTAGACAATAGTCTTAAGGCAAATGGTTTGCCTGCATTCAAGTTTTCCTCAACGTCTTCAAGACTTAGGTTTCTGCAAACATCATGGTCAATTGTGTCGTTATTCTCTTCGATTTCTTGTTCTCTTTTTGCAACAATTTCTTCCTTGTCTTCAAGTTTTGAACAAAAACATGGATATGCTCCACCCCTGCTTACCAAATACTTAGCAAAAGCCTTGTAAATATCTAGTCTCTTACTTTGAACATAAGGCCCGTATATTCCCCTTTCTGGACTGTTCCCCCTATATCCTTCGGTAGGAACTATGCCAAACTCGCCTAGTGCAACATAGAGTAATTCGCCAGCATTTTCTATTTCACGCTTTTGGTCAGTGTCTTCAAGCCTTAGAAAGAATACACTCGAAGGCTCTTTGACAAGCATTTCATGCAATACACACTGAAAAAGCCCACCAATATGCAAATATCCAGTCGGACTTGGTGCAAATCTAGTAACCACGCCATCTTTTAGAAGTGGTCTGCTTGGATATTTAGAAAAGTAATAATTAATGTCTTTGTCCACATCGGGATAAAGTAAATCTGCTAATTTATTAAAGTCCATAATTCTCCTTAATCATTTATAATCGTTCCCAAGGTATCAACAAGTCTGCCATAAACATTCAAAACAAAGTCATCCATAAATCTAAGCGATGCTTGTCTTGATTTGGTTAGCGAAGTACAGTATGACTCATAATCCACACCTATAACCAAGCCAAACTTGTATTGAGTAATTTTGTAAATATCTTCTTCAAAATATGTGCTTTTGTAAGTAGAAAGTCTTTGATTAAACACATCAATTGCATATAGATAGTTGTTTACCAAATTCATTGTATTGGCATAATCTGCATTTTCCGCGTCCAACCCCGTTCTGATTTTTACCGAAAGAGATTTGTAATCTTCCAAGTCTTTTGTAATCAAAAACTCACTAGTGTTTCCAATAATTGAATCAAGGTCATCACTAATTCCCTTTGAACCTACTGAGTAATCAAACGCTTTGAAGTTATTTAAATAGACAATATAGGCAATATCTACATATGTTTTTTGAATCTTTGATTCAAGCGAATCAATACTCACAATATCCAAATTTTCCAAACAATATTTTTCATTCAAATTTATAAATTTATAAATAAAGTCAAAAGATTTTTGGATTAACTGATTTAAGTCAAATGAATAATTAGTCAAATTAAATTCCATTACATCATTTACTCCGCCTTTGGTTGCATCGGTAAATGTGTTGTATGAATTTTTGAAAGTCTCAAGTTGAGATTTTAGACTTTCCAAACTACTATACAAATCATTCATTTCATTCTTATCAAAATTAGCACTAGACATTTTTAAATAAAAATTTTCTTTGTTCTTTTCGTAATAGTTAAAGATATTATTTAAAATCTTTTGTTGATAGCCAATTACTGCATATTTTTTTGAAAGTTTTGAACTTGGTGACACATTATAAATAAGTGCACTCACATCGTCTGAATATTTGATAACTATTGAATCGGGTTTTGTTTCGTCCGAAAAGAATTTGTTGTCATTATCTACTATACAAACTTGTTTTGTGTTTTCATAAAGAGTTTTTACATCTTCGGACTTTCTTTCTTCACCACAACCACAAAGACAAAGCAACGCAACAATCGGAAGAATAAATACAGCAAATATTTTTTTCATAAATTCCCCCTTTAATATCCCAAAATTTTCAAAATGCATTTAAGTCTTGAATTTTTGTAGACATTCATATTTATATCACTTGGCTCTTTGCCATTTGCAATTTCTTTCTTTTCGATATTCTGTTTTTGCAAAACTTTGTCAAACTCAGATGAGTAGTTATTACAAATATAATTGTAATTAGTCAAGAAATTATATTCGGAATATTCCGTGCTGAAAATATTGATATCTTTGCGATATTTGTCAATTTTGTCAACAACCAAATGCAAGTCATGCGCACGATACGATTCTAATTCGTCTTTGATAACACTTGTTGAAATATACAAACTTCTCGAAAAACTATCCATAAGTGCAAATTCCGTATCATAATTAATCTGACCAAATTTGCATTTAATGATTTCAAACATTGTGTTTATGAGTTCGGCACTGTCTTTTAGACAGTTTCTATAAACTAGTCTTACATATGCATAATTATTTTGTAAAACTTCCATTTCTGTATTATTGCCTTCAATCGAAGTTTGACAATCAATCAAAATGTCCAAGTTGTCTTTAAGCAATTTGTAGTCTTTTGCATAAGTGCTTGCAATCTTTTTGAGAGTTTTGGTTTGAGTGTCTGCATTATTTACGTTTTTGATAAAAGGAAGAAGTTTGAGTATAATATCTTGAGTTACTCTCTCAATTGTCAAATAACTATCAAAAGTACATGTTATATTTCCGCCATCATCATAAGTATTAATTACATTATCCGAAAAGATTATATTCCTAACTCTAAGAATATCCTTTTGAATATCGGTGCTATCCGTAATTACGTTAGCCTTATCCGAACCTATATAGTTAATACCTTTAAGTTCAACAAGTCTTTCGGTTACACCAAGTGATTCTTTGTACTCAATAATCTCACAAGTCCTATTGTATGCTTGCACTTCGTCTTTTTCTTTGAACACAAATGCCCAAACACCAAATGCAATGACAACTACTACACTAAGAGCAACTACAATTTTTACCCAAAATTTCATAAAGTCTCCTACTCAGTATTTCAACAATACTTTTGCATTTTATTTATAAATATAGTATCAAATATTTAAAAAATCGTCAATTAATATATTTTAGTATTCAACATTTTTGAGGATTAACCCCTTTGATGGCATTGTTTTGCCAGCATTTTGTCTATTTTTTGAATTAATTATATCAACTATATCGTTAGATTTAATTTTATCAAGCCCAACATTTACTATAGTTCCCATAATAATTCTAACCATGTTATATAGAAATCCATTGCCACAGATACTTAGTTTGAATAGTCCGCCACCCAATTCGATTATCTTACAATCATATATAGTTCGCACTTTTGTCTTGACTTCTGTATTGCTAGCACAAAAACTAGAAAAGTCATGCTCACCCATAAAATAAGTGCATGCCTTTTCCATTTCAGCAATATTTAAGTCCAGTGCTATATGCGAAGCAAAAGTCTCATATATAGCATTTTCCATTCCAACATAAAAATAGTATTCATATGTCTTTCTCTTAGAAGAATATCTTGCATGAAAGTCGTTACTAACTTTAACAATCTCCAAAATTCTTATATCCTTTGGAAGTATTGCATTTACATATGACAAAACTTTATGCTCAACAATCTCGTTTTCAACATCAAAGTGACATACTTGACAAAAAGCCGAAACACCCGCATCTGTTCTTCCCGAAGCTACTACCTTGATATTTTCCTTAGTAACCTGACTTAGTGCAGTTTCGAGTCTTAGTTCAATCGTGTCTTTGTTATTTTGTACTTGAAATCCCGAGTATTTGTCTCCTAGGTAACTTAATTTTAAAATATATCTTTGCATATTACACCATGTTCCCAAAAAAAATATAAAATCTTTTGAATAAAAATTATTATTGTGTCTATTTAATTTTATAACAATTTATCTAATTTTTCAATTGAATACCCACAAATTTACACAAAGTTTAATAATTGTTTGACTAAATTTTATCTAGGAAATATAATAGTTTTAGTTGATTATTCAATTTTAAGGAGAAATAAAGTGAAAAAGATTACCATTGACGGAAATACCGCCGCAGCAACTATTGCCTATGCACTAAGCGAAGTTGCTACAATATACCCTATTACACCTAGTTCAACTATGGCAGAACTTTGTGACCAATGGTCGACCGAAGGAAGAACAAATATTTTCGGACACAAAGTCAAAGTTGTCGAAATGCAATCAGAAGGTGGCGCATCAGGTGCTTTGCACGGAAGTCTATGCTCAGGTGCTTTGACTACTACTTTTACAGCAAGTCAAGGTCTACTACTTATGATACCAAATATGTACAAGATAGCCGGAGAACTTACACCTTGTGTTATGCATGTTAGTGCTAGAGCACTTGCAACCCACGCATTATCTATATTTGGCGACCATTCAGACGTTATGAGTGTTAGACAAACTGGCTGGGCAATGCTATGTGCGTCTGGAGTTCAAGAAGCTATGGATATGGCACTTGTTGCACATTTGTCTACTCTCCAAAGCAGTGTACCATTTGTTCATTTCTTTGACGGATTTAGAACAAGCCACGAGATAAACACAATTGAAGATATAGACATAGACAGCATCAAACAATTAGTTCCTTTTGACAAAATCAAAGAGTTTAAGGCTAGAAGTCTTAATGCTAATAACCCACATCAACAAGGAACCGCTCAAAATCCAGATATTTACTTCCAAAATAGAGAAACTGCAAATGCATACTACGACAAAACCCCTACAATTGTTCAAGAATATATGGACAAAGTTGGCAAGATTACTGGCAGACATTATCATCTATTTGATTACTATGGCGATGCTAATGCCGAGAATATTATTGTTATTATGGGAAGTGGCGCTAATACAACCGAGGAAACTGTTAAGTATCTTAATTCAAAACAAGGAAAGAAAGTTGGCGTTGTTGTAGTTAGACTATATAGACCTTTTGATACGAAAGCATTTGTAAACGCACTTCCAAAGTCTGCAAAGAACATAGCAGTTTTAGACAGAACCAAAGAACCTGGTAGCAATGGCGAACCTTTGTACAAAGATGTTGTTTGTGCACTTGCTGAACACAACTTTAAGGCTAATGTTTATGGCGGAAGATATGGACTAGGAAGCAAAGAGTTTACTCCTACAATGGTTAATGCAATATTTGAAAATTTGGAAAGTTCAACTCCAAAGAACCACTTTACAGTTGGCATAAACGACGATTTGACACATACGAGTCTTCCACTCATTAACAAAATATTCCCTAGTGACGAAAGCGTAACCGCTTGCAAATTCTATGGATTTGGCGGAGACGGAACTGTTAGTGCTAACAAGAGTAGTATCAAAATAATCGGCAACAATACAGACTTAAATGGTCAAGCATATTTTGAATACGATAGCAAAAAGAGTGGTAGCGCAACTATAAGCCACCTAAGATTTGGCAAAAACAAGATTAACGAAAGTTATTTGCTAGACAATATTGACTTTGTTGCTGTACACAAGGAAGCATATGTAACTAAATACAACCTACTAAACAATGTCAAAGATAACGGAACATTACTTCTTAACACCGGTTGGACTTTGGACGAATTAGACAAAGTTCTTCCAAATAGAATGAAAAAAGAAATTGCTTCAAAACACATTAATTTCTATACAATAGATGCAGACAAGATTGCTGGAGAAATCGGACTTGGAAACAAAATAAATCTTGTTATGCAATCAGCATTCTTCAAGTTAATTAATATTATCCCAATCGAAACCGCTGTATCTGAGATGAAAAAATATGCCGAAAAGAGTTATGGAAGCAAAGGTCAAGCCGTTTTGGATATGAACTTCAAAGCAATAGATAGCGGTGTTAATAATATTTCCAAAATTGACTACCCTGCATCTTGGGCTGATTTGAATGAAATTGAAGCAGTTATAGACAACAATTCCGAACAAGAATATTACGAAAAGATTATCAAACCTATTTCTCGCCTTGAAGGAAATGACTTGCCAGTTAGTGCTTTTGACCCACGTGGAATGGTTCCAACAAATACCGCTAGATTTGAAAAACGTGGAGTTGCTACTCAACTTCCTTGTTGGCAAAGCGACAAGTGTATTCAATGTAATATGTGTGCGTTTGTTTGCCCTCATGCTGCAATTAGACCACATCTTGTTAAGCCTGAAAATTTAAACAATGCACCAGATTCCTTCAAGTCAGCAAATGCTATGGCAGAAAAAGATTTGAAATTTGTAATGCAAGTTAGTTCCAAAGACTGTACTGGTTGTGGAGTTTGTGCTAGTGTTTGCCCTGCCAAGGAAAAAGCAATTGTGATGCAAGATGCAACTGACCTTATGGAAAAAGAAAACAAAAACTACGAATTTGTAAATTCCATTCCTAACGAAAAAAGCGGAGTATTCAAGCCGAACACTGTCAAAGGTAGCCAATACAACATGCCATACTTTGAGTTCTCAGGCGCTTGTGCTGGATGTGGCGAAACTCCATATCTTAAGGTTATTAGCCAAATGTTTGGAGACAGAATGGTTATTGCCAATGCAACTGGTTGTTCTAGTATATATGGTGGTTCATCACCTACTTGTCCATTTGTAAAAGACAAAAACGGTCATGGAATTGCATGGGCAAATAGTCTGTTTGAAGACAATGCCGAATTTGGATATGGTATAAAAATCGGTCATCAAATTCAACAAGACAATTTACGTGCTAATCTAAATAAAATTTATGATGCCGAACTAGACACCAATCTTAATGACTTAATCGAAGAATATTCTGGTTCAGACGAAACAAATCGTCAAAGAGAACTATCCGAACTTATTACAAACAAACTACAAAACATTCAAGTTCCAGAAGAACTAAAATGTACCAAAGAAGCAATTTTGGCTGACAAAAACAATTTTGCAAATGAATCAATTTGGATTGTTGGTGGTGATGGCTGGGCTTATGATATTGGTTACGGCGGTCTTGACCATGTATTGGCCAGTGGCGAAAATGTTAATATTTTGGTTTTGGATACCGAAGTTTACTCAAATACTGGCGGTCAAGCAAGCAAATCTACCCCAATGGGTGCAATTGCCAAGTTTGCAAGCAACGGAAAACGCACTAA
>ULTU01042989.1_pt1 | contig 10728 bp, 6 predicted proteins | sample 1957861 | NCBI WGS metagenome assembly ULTU01 (sample SAMEA4835742, study PRJEB28245) | human gut metagenome | biome: gut microbiome; material: fecal sample | place: Denmark | collected 2008
TATGACCTTGCAGAATGGTGCTGCATCGGTGAACTCGGTTCCATTTCCATCGCGAACGGCTGCGCTCCTGTCGAGGTGCCTGACTTCACTCGTGGAGCTTGGAACAAGGTGGACGGCTTCAAGTATGCCTTCGCCGACGGTTCTATGAGATAAAACCATATTTTCACGACTATTTACTAATAAATAGCTAAATGAGATCCTTATTGCTTAGTAAGGTCAGTACATTGCTGGCCTTATGCCTCCTTACATTTTCTGTGGAGGCGGTTGCGCAGCAGCGCGTGTCCGGAAAAATCACGGATAAAGCTACTGGTGAGCCACTTGTGGGTGTCAGCGTAGCAGTAAAGGGAACTTCCAAAGGCGTCATCACAAACGTGGATGGAAAGTACACTGTAGAAGTAGCTCCAGATGCTACACTCCTTCTCGGTTACCTCGGTTACAAGGACCTTTCAATCGATGTGGACGGCCGTTCTGTAGTCAATGCGACAATGGAATCCGACATCAACACGCTCGATGAAGTCGTGATGGTAGGTTACTCGTCAATGAAAAAGGCGGAGCTTTCCAGCGCGGTCACCACTGTGCAGGGAGACAAGCTTCGCGACGTCACGACTCCAGACCTCGGGTCAATGCTCCAGGGCAAGATCGCCGGCGTCCAAGTTACCAATTCTTCAGGCGCTCCTGGCTCTTCTGCCACCATCCGAATCAGGGGAACAGGCAGTATCGCAGCCGGTTCGGACCCTCTCTATGTCGTGGATGGCGTAGCAGGAGGCACATTCAACCCTAACGATGTCGAGAGCATCACAGTCCTGAAGGATGCAGGTTCTACCGGTATCTATGGTGCTTCCGGTTCCGGCGGTGTAATCGTCGTTACCACCAAACACGCCAAGGCAGGACAGGACCCGATTGTGAACTTCAAGGCTCAGGTCGGCCTCAAACAGCTTCTGACCGGACGTTTCCGCGTTCTCAACGCAAACGAGCTCTACAACTTCTATTCTTCTGTCCTTTCCAAGGCTTCAATGAAGGCTTATCCGAAGGAACTTCGCAACCAGGATTTCGATTGGCTGGACGATGCACGCCGTCTGGGAGTTACCCAGAACTATTACGCTTCCGCTTCCGCAAATCTCAAGAAAATCACTTTCCTCACCAGTCTGGACTGGTATGACGAGAACGGAACCCAGCGCGAATCCAAGTACAACAAACTTTCCGGCAAGGTGGAAGTCGGTGCTGAACTCGTGAAAGGAGTAAATCTTACTGCCCGCGTAAACTACACCCAGTCCAAGACTATCACCGGTCACGGTCTCGGATGTTATAACCAGCTTCCGTGGAACAACCCTTACGATGAGCGCACCGGAAAATATATCTACATTGACTCAGCCGTGCGTCCTGACAACGGGAAAACCTGGTATGGCCGCGAGGCGAATAACCCGCTCTTCGCATCGTCAATGAATCCTAACCCGTATTCGACATCGAAGAGCTTCATCGGTGACCTTCGCCTGTCTTGGGACATCACCGATTACCTCTCCATCTCCACTACAAACCGCTACTCCTCAGACGACTCTTTCTACAAGAGCGTCACCACTCCGGAGGCGAAAAGCAAGAGTTGGCCAGATGGACAGATCAGTCAGGGACTCACTTGGGGCCACTCTTTCGGAACTACCAACATTCTCAAATTCAACAAGTTGTTTAAGAATGTCCATAGTGTCAATGCCCTCCTCGGCCACGAGTACGGCTGCAGCGACTACGAGTATATGAACGTTGTCACCTCAGGCCTCAAGAACGGAATGCAGGTGCTTAATGGAACCAAGCCTGAGAACATCTACGGAACCAAGACAGAGGCTGCTTCCTGGTCACTTTTCGCCCAGGCGCAGTACTCCTATAACGAGCGTTACTTCTTCAATGCCACATTCCGTGCAGATGCCTCTTCAGTTTTTGCACCTAAGAACAAGGTCGGCTACTTCCCGGCAGGCTCTTTCGCCTGGCTCATCTCCAATGAGGATTTCATGAAGTCCCAGGATGTCGTCTCCTTCCTCAAACTCAGGGCAAGCTATGGTCTTACCGGTAACTCCAATATCGGAAACTACAAGTACCTCGACATTTACGGATTCAACGAAAGACTTCAGTATCAGGGAGTTCAGGGAGCTTATCCTGAAACTGTAGCCAATCCTTACCTCCATTGGGAGACAGCGGTGATGAGAAACCTCGGAATCGATGTGTCGTTCCGCAATTTCCTCACTCTCAATATCGATGTTTATAGTAACCTTAACAGGGATCTTCTCCTCGATGTCCCTCTCGCCCTCAGCTCCGGCTTCTCACGCAGAACTGAAAATGTCGGCAAGGTAAGCAACAAGGGTGTGGAACTCACATTGACCTCCAACAACTTCAACCGCAAGAACTTCAAGTGGACTACCACCCTCAATCTCGGACACAACAAGAATACTGTCGTATATCTTCCTGACCACGAGGACATCATGTCTTCAAGCTCACAGGGCAACCAGATTTACCGCGAAGGCGAGGCTCTCTACAGCTGGTATATGCCTAAGTGGCTGGGTGTAGATCCTGAAACCGGCGATCCTCTCTGGGAACACCTGATAAAGAATGAGAACGGCAATGTCACAGGTACCGAGCCTACCAACAAGCTCGACCTCACCAATGACAACCAGATTGTCGGCAATGCTCAGCCTAAGCTTGTCGGTGGTCTTCTCAATACTTTCAATGTCTATGGCATCGAGATAAGTGCGAACCTCCAGTTCAACTATGGCAACAAGGTCTTCAATGACTCACGCCGTTATGTGGACTCGGACGGAGCTTACATTGACTATAACTTCATGTCCATCGACAACGGCCTCGGATGGAGCCGCTGGACCAAGAAGGGCGACAAGGCTACGCATCCTCGCGCAAGACTCGGAGGAAACCGTCTTTCAAATGAGGTTACTTCACGTTATCTCGAGGACGGCAGCTATCTGCGTATCAAGAATATCACCATCAGCTATCCTCTTCCTGCCAATGTGTTGAGGAAGATGCATCTTCAGGGACTGAGGATTTTCCTCTCAGGTGATAACCTCTACACATTCACCAAATTCTCCGGAATGGACCCTGAGGTAGGTGTAAAGGGACTTTTCAGCTACAACTATCCTGTGTCCCGCGTATTCTCTCTTGGAGTTGACGTTAAATTTTAATGAAAGCAGTCATGAAAAAATATATATTGCTGATTGCCACGCTGATAACAGCGGTTTCCTGCAATCTTGAGTTCTTCCCGTACGACAAGGTCTCGTCCGGAAGCATGCAGAATGTCGAGAATGCCGGAGTGGCCACTGACGGTAACTACGCCCTTTTCAAGGCGGCGTTGGACTATGGCGGATTCTTCACCGTCGGCAACACTTATGTCCGTCACCTCTTCCAGCTCAACGAGTTCAAGGGTGACAATACCCTGATGTCAGGAAAGAGTACTGACCCTCTGTTCCTCGATTCCACACTCGATGACTCGGCTACTGATACCAATACCGAGTACTTCTGGTTCATATCCTACAAGATATGCTACGCTACATCAGTGCTTATCAATATGATACCGGACGACACTGACGATGCTGTGCTTCGTCATATCAAGGGAGAAAACCTCGTCATGAGAGCATTCGCCCACATGAACCTCTGTCAGGTCTTCAGTTTCCCTTATGTGTGGAGCAACGGCTCTGAGCCGGGCGTGATCATCAACACAGGTGAAAGCGGTACGACCCGCGCCACCGTAAAACAGGTCTATGACCAGGTGGAGGCAGACCTCAAGGCAGCAGTGGCATGTATGGACGGCGGCACAAGACGCGGCAACAACAGCTACATCAGCAAGGCTACCGCACAGGGCCTTCTCGCCCGTCTGTATCTCTATGAAGGACGTGACCAGGACTGTATAAACATGGTGGGTGAGATGCTTGCGGGCGCAGAGCCTTCTTCAATGCTCGACCCTGACTATGAGCACCTTTTCCAGTTCACCAAGGAGTCCAAGGAAGTCCTCTGGTGCGTAGGTCTCATTGACAATACCACTGACATCGCAGGCCAGTCCGCAGTTCTCGGTTCAATGTACTGGTGTCAGGGTGACCCGGGCGACGGTTCAGGATGGGCAGAAATCTACTGGTCTCAGCCGCTCCTCGACCTCTTCTGGAGATATCCTGAGGATAAGCGCCTTACGATGCTTGACCAGATGCACAAGTCCAAGACCGGGGCCAAGATGATTTACTGGCCGATTCCGACAGGTGATGCGCACTATGAGAACAACATTGACCGTAATCCTGTCTTCAATGAGGCTACAGGCAAGTGGACCTGCACTGAATACTGGTTCGAAGGTGAAACGGAGCGCTCCGTGAAGCACGAAGTCGAGACCGAGATTGTCAATACCTATCCGAAATACTACATCACGACCCACGATGGCAACAAGCAGTATGTCACTGTTACCGATTCACTCGGATGCCGTATCGGCGGTGGTGGAAATGTCTATCCGCTGAACTATATGAAGAAGTTCTCTTGCCAGGAAGGCCAGCTCACAAACCTTTCATCTCCTGCGTTCATCCGTTGGGGCGAGCTCATTCTCGACCGTGCAGAGGCTTATGCTCACTTGGGCGAAGACAAGAAAGCGCTTGACGACGTGAACGTCATCAGAAAACGTGCAGGGCTTTCCGACGAGGCCATGTTCACACTCGCCAACTACAAGGAGCGCGGCTATGACACCGTTCTGGATGTCGTTCTGGATGAACGCCGTCTCGAGCTCTGCTTCGAAGGCTTCCGCGTGTTCGACCTCCAGAGAAACAAGAGGGACATTGACCGCAGATATGCAGGTCGTCAGCCGTGGGAAAAAGTCAAGTATGATGACCTCCGTCTGCGCTACCAGATACCTAAGAAGGAAATCCTCGTGACAGGCATTCCTCAGAATCCACGTTAATCCGACATTGACAAACAACACTATCTGAAAAATATGAAATTCAATACTTCATATGGGTTTGGCAGGCTCATCACCGTATCTCTTGCGGTGATGACGCTTGCTGTTTTCCCTGGCTGCGACAAGTCCAAAACCGAAATAGAACAGCCGCTTCCACCGATTACGCCTCTTCCTCAGCCGGAACTTCCGGAAGAAGTAGAGGACACTTACGACGAGTCCAAGATTCTGTCCAATGTGAAGGAATTCTCCTTCTTCGACAATCTTGATGCGCTTCCGCACCAGGAAGTGAAATTCGAGCGTGGTGCGAAAATCACCAAACTCACTTCCGATGCCGACTATATCTACGGCTATGTGGAGGTCAATACTGCTGACCGCGACAAGTGGACGGAAAGAACCAATATCCTGAACAACCTCGGTGTATGGCTCGACACGGACGACAAGCGTGAGGGACAAGGCGGCGGATGGTTCCTCTGCAATTACAAGGGCTTCAACATCCTTCTGCGCGGCAAATGCGCTACGGCCTATGAGCCTTCTGTCTGGAATCCGCAGGCAAGCGACGTATCTGCAGGCGGAGACAACTTCGGCAACACCATCACGTCTATGGAAGAGTGGTCCAATATCGGTACTGGACGCGGTGAGTTCGCAAACGGTATCTTCAAATACACATTTACCATCGACCGTACTCGTCTGAAACTTCGTGAAATGGAGGAAATCGGCATCGGCATCACCTTCGACGAAGGCGGTATGAATGACTATGCCATTATACCTGACCGTGCCGGATTCCGCTTGAAACTGAATAATCAATAAACTAATAATCAATAATTTATGAATACTAAAGAGTATTGCAGACCTGAGGTGAATGTACTTGTTTTCACTACTGAGGGTGGATTTGCTACGATTCCGAGTGGTTACGACCATAAGATGGAAGACAAGAGTTATCTGGAGTCTCCTGAATTTGAGGAATGGTAATCAGATGCCGTGGAATAAGATAACCAATAATTGAAGAAACATCATGAAAAGAAATATAATCTATACAGCAACTTGCCTTGTGGCATTTGCTTCTTGTCAGAAACAGGAAGTTGCAGAAGCCCCATCACAGGTGGAGGTCGCAGTCGAATTGACGGCTTCTGCCGCTGCAGATGCGACCAAGACCGTGATGACCGAATACAATGCACACTGGTGGTCAGTATCTGATAAAATCAGCCTGTTCTATACCGTAGAGGGCAAAACAGGTCACAGTGTGTTCACATCCAAGAATTACATACCGGCTGCTTCTGCAAAGTTCGCCGGCAGCCTCTCTCTTCCTGCTGAAGATACGGACCTGACGACGGTTTCCGCTCTTGCAGTCTATCCTGCTACCACAGCTGACGCTTTCGACGGGACTTCTGTCAATGTTACTGTACCATCCGTGCAGACGGCTGTCGAGGGCTCATTCATGGAAGGTGCGTTTCCTGTCGTGGCCAAGACATCTGACCTTACTGCAGCGCTTTCATTCAAGGCTGTATGCGGCGGCGTGAAAGTCTCTTTCCAGACTCCGGGCATCACCTCATTTACTTTTGACGCCAAAGGAGCCAAGATCGCCGGTAAAGCGAGCATGAAAATCGGTGAGGACGGCACTCCTGTCGCCACTCTCGGCAAGGATGCGGTGTCAAAAATCACTGTCAATGCCCCTGCAGGCGGTTTCGAGGTCGGCAAATGGTACTATATGACCGCATTCCCTGCAACACTTACAAGTGGCTATACCGTAACACTTTCCGACGGCAAGTCATTCGGTGGCACCTCTTTCATCGCCATCAAGCGCTCAGTTTTCGGTGTGCTTGACAGCAAGGATGCTCCTAATACATATGCGGACCTCAAGGCAAACCTCAAGCCGATTTTGTGGTGGGATGAGAATAAAAACGATATGTCTGAACCAGTTCACGCTGGCGTGAAAGGAGACCAGTATCAGTGGAAATACAATTTGAACTGTATTCGTTTTGAATCTGATGCCAATTATCTGTATGGATATGTTGAATATACTGGTACGGCCGATTTGTCAAAGTTCAAGAATTTGGGAATTTGGCTTGATGTCGATGGCGCGGATAAAGGAACGGGTAGTTGGCTTTTTAATAGTTATCCTCATTTTGACTTGCTGTCATATGGAACTGTAGGTATCGATGGGGAAAAGCTTCCATGGACAGCTAAACTATATGTGCCAGAAGAAATAAATGGAAATCCTAACATTGGAAAGGAAAAGACTGCACCATCACTTTCCGGATATGGTGAAGGTAGTTTTGTGAACAAGGTGTTTAAGTATTCTTTTATTATTGACAGACGTGTGGTCGGACTTCGAAATATGCAAAGTGCGGTCGTGGGAATCTGTTTTGATAATGGAAGTGGCTTCAATTCAGCTAATTATGTTACCGTTCCTGATAGAGCGGGATATATCGTACCGCTTAAGAATTCTACTGAGGTCCCTGGATTTAAATCTTTGATAAAGTCCTTCGATTATTGGACCAATGTTTCAGAACCGAAGTACACTAAAGATGACTTTGATAAAGGAAAATCGGTTGTAAAATTTGATTCCGATGCATCTTATGTTTATGGCTATTTTGAAGTCAATACAGATAAACTTATTTATCCTGAAAATGGTTTCATCCGTCTGCATCCTGGTATTTTGGCTAACCTCGCCATCGGAATCGATACTGACGGCATAAAGGAAGGACAGGGCCCTGGCTGGATGTTCAGTAATAAAGGATATGATGTCGTTCTGAACGGTAAAGCATCAAGCTACACATTTACTGATAAGAAAGGCTGGGATTATGTTGAGTGGGGAGGTTGTGCAAGTACAATCACAGTAAATAAAGTTGTTACCACATATAAGGATTTTGGGGAAAAATTTCCAGATTACGCTATTACACCTTCAGTTTGGACGCCGAAAGTTTATGATATGACCAAAAAAGCTGATAATTGGGGAACGACCGTTCTTGCTGGTACAGAGGGTGTTGATGATATCGCGACAGGTAAAGGTGAATGGAACAGCGAGACCAAAACATTCAGATACTCGTTTGTGCTGAACAGAGAGAAACTCGGTATCTATGGCAAAGACGAACTTGAGATAGGAGTTTCATCTTATTTTAACTATACAAGATTCGTTTGCAACCCAAGCCGCGCCGGCTTTACCATCAAACTCAACAACTAATCACCAGAAAGCATGAAGAGAAACATTATAGCGGCAGCGATGGTTTGCATCGCGCTTATGGCGGGATGTGAGAAACCGCAGGAGGAGCCGGAAAAGCCGGGCAACACGCCATTGGAGCCTGAAACGCCGGTGACTCCTGAGAAACCGGACGAGGGCGAGGCCACATACAAGATGACCGATGTCGAACTGACAGGTGAAATCGAGGCACTTACCAAGACCACATTCTCCGACGGCAAAGTCACATGGAAAAGCGGCGACAAGATCTCCGTATTCTATACTGCTGACAGCAAGACGGAAGTGAGCGAATTCACATCCGCCGGCGAAGGCGCGAGCGCCACATTCAAGGGCAGGATGAGCCTTCTCATTGACCCGAAAAAGCCTGCAGAAGTTCCTGCAGTGGAGAAATGGGCAGTTTATCCAGCTGCGACGGCCTCCGCATTCGACGGTGCGGCGTTCACAGTCACAGTGCCTGAGACACAGACCGCGCAGGAAGGCTCGTTTGCAGCCGAAACCTGCTGGCCGCTCGTTGCCAAATCAGGGAACAGTTCACTCAAATTCTCCGCAGTGTGCGGCGGCGTGGCTGTCACCTTCCAGAGGACAGGCATCACATCCTTCACCTTCAAGGCTGCCAATGGCGAGAAGATAGCCGGAAAAGCTTCCGTAGCCCTCGATGCCACAGGCAAACCTGCTGCGACCCCTGCAGAGCAGAGTGTCTCGGAGATAAAGGTCAATGCCCCTGCAGCCGGATTTGAAGTAGGCAAGACCTATTACGTGACGGCACTTCCTGCAAACCTCGCAGGAGGCTACACCATCACCCTTTCCGATGCTGAAACCGTAGTCTGCGAGACGGCAGTGGAGATTTCACGTGATGCATTCACGGCAGTTACCGTTGAAGAAAAACCTCAGGAAGACCCTAATGTGAAACTTAAGACAGCATTGAAACCTCTCTCATGGTGGGAGTCGGAGATGGCTTATCTTCCTGCCCCTTCACCGGCCTACACTGCTACGGACAAGGAATATGACAGGACGCAGTGGAAACACAACATCAGCTGCATCCGTCTCACTTCCGACCTCGACTACATCTACGGCTATATCGAGTCCAAGGGAGACGAGGATTTGTCTATGCTGAAGAACCTCGGAATCTGGCTTGACACAGACGGAGACCAGAGCGCAACCCAGGGCGGCGGATGGCTCTTCACCCTATACAAATTCTTCGACGTATCAGTCTATGGCGAAGTCGGCGAAAACCTTGTGTGGACACCTGGGCTGCATAGCCAGACATCCGCAGACGGAGAGAAATATGGTGCGGAAGTGACCACAGGCTCTCCTGCAGGATATGGTGAAGGCAGTTTCTCCGCTTCTGTATTCAAATATACCTTCGTGATCGACCGTAAAGTCGTAGGACTGGCTGACGCTACCAAGACGGTGGTCGGTGTCAATTTCGACAACGGCAAAGGAATCGTCGGAGCAAACCTTACAAATCCTGACAGGGGCGGTTACAGGCTCAACCTCAAGAATGCCGATTCCCCAGCTTTCGACGAGACCGCTATCTACAGGAAGCTTCGCGGCGTAAACGACTGGGCCAATGTGGACTACACCCCGATTGCAAACCCGGGCAACAACCGCGGCAACACCAAGATCAAATTCGATTCCGACGCAGACTATGTTTACGGTTATATCGAAGTTCCTAACACTGACAATCTCTATGTGAGTGATGGACGCGATAATGTTACCTTGCCCGATGGCCCTGTTGTCTCGTTTTGCCCTGGCTTTATCAAAAAACTCGCCATTGGTCTCGACCTCGACGGCATAGAGACTGGACAAGGAATCGGCTGGCCAGTAGGCACTTGCTGGGAAACTGTTCTTAATGGAACCATGATTTCCTATAAGATTCCTCTTTCCGATGAGGACAAGAATAATGGCTGGGTTAGCCGCTGGGGACACTATGCAATTTACAAGGATAAGTTTGATGCTGCGACAACTGTGCGTCCTGCCTATACCATCACTCCTGAAACATGGAGCCCTTCCATCACGGAAGGCAAGAACGGCGGCTTCGGTGACGTGAAGGCCGGCACATCAGACTGGCAGAACTTCGCTACCGGAAAGGGAGAATGGAAGGACAAGACTTTCCGTTACAGCTTCATCATCGAGCGTGAACGTCTCGGACTCAAGGGATTGACAGAACTCAAGCTCGGAATATTTATGTATGAAGACGGTGTCAGCGGTTACTCCAACACCCCTGATGCAGTCGGAAGCACCATCAAACTGAACAACTAAAGAACAGACAGGCGCATTATATGAAATTCACAAGGCTTTTATATTTGTTGGGTATCTCGCTTGTTGCGGCAGTCGGCTGCAACAGCGAGGTCTCCCTCGATTTCCATAAAGAAGGCAACTGCTGGCAGATGTCGCAGAAACAGTTCGAAAGATTTGCCGAAAAACTCTCAACAGCCGATCCTGACGAAGCGTACAGACTCATTGACAGAGTCTATACCACCGTTGACAGCCTTACTGCTGCAGAGCAGGACGGAACTTTCATCGTCTTCTCGGATGCGATGGAACAGACGTTCTATCAGGTGGATTCACCGCTCCGTGACGACGAACTCTATCTCCGTATCCTCGACCGCGA
>ULTU01028341.1_pt1 | contig 10722 bp, 10 predicted proteins | sample 1957861 | NCBI WGS metagenome assembly ULTU01 (sample SAMEA4835742, study PRJEB28245) | human gut metagenome | biome: gut microbiome; material: fecal sample | place: Denmark | collected 2008
TCTTTCGTGCTATCTATCTCAAAATTTTTGTCAAATTTTTGATAATTTCCATCAAGATTACATGCAAAAACATAATTCTTACTAAATCTAATTTTGGGGTCATGTTTTTTAAGTATTGGTGCCCAGTTTTTGGTGAGACCATGTGGAGCATCGCATCCGCACAGTTTCAAAAAGTATGGCTTTTTTGCAACCGCACAACTAGCAACAATTGGTTCAATAGCAGAGCAGGGTTTGTTGCCTATAACCAAGTCATAATCGTTGACATTATCAAGTGGGTGATTGAAGTATCTGTCTAGTGGGTTTATATTTAGGTTTTTTAGGGTTTCGTCAGATAATACAAATCTATCCATTGAAGTTAGATTATCAAAATCTTGCGCAAGGACTATCGAAGAATAAGGGACTCTTCCGCTTCCAACTTCCAAAATTTTTGGTTTGTTAGAACCTATATAATGTTCAACAACTTTGACAAAGTCTTCTTGTTCTCGTCTATAATAATCCATAAATGAATTGTTAATAATGCCCAAATCGCATGCGAGTTTGTTGGCTGTGTTGAGTAGTGCTATTGAATCGTGTTTAGAAATCTGTCCCGATGAATCTCTGTCTACTCCAATTGTAAAATATTCTATATTTTCTTTTACAAAATCTCTAAAGTCAAATTTGTTATGTTCAAAAAACTCGCTGTACTTCGTAAATTCCAAACTCGTATAAACCTTAAAAAGATGTTCAATATCATACTTTCCATAAAAACCATAATCATGGTCTTCGAGTTCTTTTTTTAGTGTTAAATAAGTTATTGTTTTCATTTTTCCAATCCTCACGTCTTTTTAAATTATACTCCAGCATTGGCCAAAAGTCAATAGCCACCAATTGATATAACTCAAGAAAGATGAATAAAAAGTTTTTATAAAAAGATTGCTTATTTTGGAATTTTGACAAAAGCGACGACAACAAGCGGTTTTATGCTTATAAACAAAAGTTATCCACATTTGCACAACTAAATTTTTATAAATTTTTGCGTATATTTATTAAAAAGTGTATAATTTTTCATAAAAATGTATAAAATCGGGTAAAAAGTAGCGAAGTTATCCACTTATCCACATAAAACATGTGATTTATGCACAGTGTTAGTTTGAAAAAGTTTCTAAAAGTGATGTAAAAAATGGCTAAATGTGGATAACTCAAAAAGTTATCCACATAAGAATTCAAAAAAATCGCATATAATCACGGTCTTAACATTGTTTTTGCAATGTATAAAATTATGGTTATATGCAATATTTTTCAACTTTTATTCATAAACGATTCTGACGCCACTATCTATAGGTTCAATTCCTGCTGGCAAATCTTCGCACCCTTCAATTACAACTCCACGTTGTGGGCTATAGATTTCGTGACGAATTAATGTTTCGTCTATCATTTTGTCACCCATATATCTTTGAAGATATGCTTTGGCAACATATCCGTCTTTTGGATAACTTACCCTAAAGTACTCACCTTTGAATAATACTTTGCTTGTGTATTTTTTGTCGGTATCTAGGATAACTTTGTCGCCAGTTGATTTTAGTGTTTCAATGGTTTCGCTTCTTGTTTTGTAAGTGTAGTCGGGAGTGTGTGAGAAAATATCTACCGAAACACTATTTTTGTCCGAATAAGTTTTGATATAAATAGGATAATCAGAAGTGTTTGTAAACTTTAAATCGGCAGTATATTCAGCAACCATTGCATCAAGTCCGAGTGGAACATATTTAACAGGAAGGGTGTGCTTGTGAACTTCGTCAATTTGAACTCCGCTAAGTAGCAAAGCATTATATAATGTCGTGCTTGCCTGACAAATTCCACCGCCAATGCCTTCAGTAAACTCTCCGTTGTATATAATTGTTGCAGGCTTGTATCCATTTTGTGTGGTGTGTTCTCCAATTATTTCATTGAATGAAACGGATTGTTTTGGCGCTACGACAAAGCCATTAAATTTGGATAATGCGAGTTTTACGTTGTGTTTTCTGCCACCAGTGCTGTCTGCTACTTTGGTTGAAAATGTTGCTATTTTCTGTGTTAAACTAATGTTATATTCTTTGGTAGTTGTAGGAACTTCTTCTATATAGTCAAGAGTTACATTTATTTTGTTTGAAGTCAAAAATTGTTCGTTAATATCTCTATATAATTTTTGTTTGTTGACGCGTTTGCCATTTTCGCTGTCGCTAATCTCAAATGGGTTTTGACTATCTGGCATAAAGGTGATGACGCTTGAAATTGGTTCTTTTTCAACTTCGTCTAATATTTTTTCGATTTTTTCGTCCAGTCCTGTGAAGATATAATTGAAAGATACGTTTATCGAACCACCCTTTTTGTTAAATTGAGACAAAAAATCCAAGTCATTATCCAAGTTGTTTTTGAGTTCATTTTCGTCTTGACTTGCTTCCAAGATTGTATGAATATCTGAGTTTACTTTCAAGTCGTTCTTGTCAAAAGTCCAAGTTTTGTCACTCTCGCTATCTTTGATGGATAATTCAAAGTCTTCGGCTTTTTCTTGAAAGTTACTGAGCAAAACAACTTTGGCTTCGTCTTTTGACATGCCAGAAAGATTAAGTCCATTAATTACAGTTCCATTGTGCAAAGTCTTGTTGGTGTTCTTGTCTAAAATCAAAAATTGACCAATAATAATGGCAGTTATTGCTAGTGTGCAAAGTGTAAGTACTGCCAAAACTTTATTGGTCTTTTGTTTTGATGTTTTTGTGGCAACCATTGTCTTTTTCATAATAACTCCCAAAGTAAAATATAATTACCTTAGTTTGCCACTAAAACTATTTAAATATTCTAATAAGTTTAGCCAAGTTGAGACTAAATTGATGAAATAAATTTCAAACCTTATCTTAGTTTGTACAAATATTTTCCGTTGAAATATGAGCCTTCTTCTTCTTCAACAATAACACAAGTTCTCTCTATATCGTTGTAGATTAAATCATTGTAATTAATGTAACTTACAAGAGTGGAGTAAATAAGCATAAGTGTTTCTTGAATGTTTATATCCAAATAGAATAATCTTTCGGTGTAAGTTACAATATTTTTAATGCATTGTTCTTCGTTTAACTTAAGTGCTGTCTCAGTTCGGACATTATCATAAGGAATGTCTAGGCATAAACAATAGTCTTTGATAAGTTGCATTATATCTATTGCAAGTCTATTGCTAAGATACTTTTTGGTCTCAACTTCACCCAAATCTTGAGCACGTTCTAGTTGACCTAATTTGCTTAGATATTCTTCACGTCGTAGTTTGTTTGTAAACATTTCCATTTGTTCCGTTTTTGCTTTGAGTTCAAATAAAATTGCACTTTTTCTTTCGCCAGCAGTAGGGGTAATAATTTTGAAATCCTTGTTTTTCTTTTCCTTTAAAACATTAATTCCACGCAAAAATTTGCGTTCTCTAAAGGTTATTTCACTTGGAGCATAAAAAGTAATAGGCGCACAGTTTGTAGCACCCATGAATGGGAAATTTTTGTTTGGTTTTAATTTTAAGTTCCAACAAACAAATGCTGACAAATTTATTCCGCTAGTTAGACAAAGAATAGTTGCATCATCATTATATTTTTCTATAATGTTCTCAATTGCGTCAATATTTCTTTGGAGAGCGTCCTTCCATTCTTCGCCCTCAACACTTCCAACTTCATTAAATCTTTCTTCTTCAATAATTGGAACATTCAAAGTTCTGTTAATTATTTGAGCGGTCTTTTTGCAACGATAAAAATTTGATGTGTATATAGCATCAATTTTTTGATTGGCAAGAATTTCTCCAACCAACTCTGCATCTTTGATTCCGTTCTCGGTTAAGTCGTCATCTTGGCTTCTTAATTTTTTTGGATTAACGTCTCTTTGTGCGTGGTGACAATATATTATTTTCATTTCTTACTCCTTGAATTTTGACTCTTTGATATACTCAAAAAAGTCGAATTAATAGTTAATGCCAGGTCTAGTAAATCTTTGTATTCGTTTTTGACTTTCATCTCAATGACTTGATTAAATAATGTGCTTAGTATCTGTCCGACAAATTTCTTGTCTATACCCTTTTCTATCAATTGCTTGGCTGAAACCTTGAGTTCGTGTACACCAAGTGGTAGGTTTTTGGCACTAACTAGCATGGTATTGTTATTTAATCGTTCTTTTGCTTGTTTGCTTAAAAACAAGTAAATTACTTTTTTGTTTTCTTCAAGCAAACTCAAATAATTAATACTTGCATTTAGAGTATCTATGTCGTATTCAATGTTTTGATATATTTGATATAGTTTTTCGACAAGTCTAATTGTATCATTTGATTCCTTGATGCCATCTAGTCCTAGTAGCATATTTATAACAAATTTAAGTTGATGAATTTTGAGATAATGCATTGAATAATTTTTGATTACTATCAAATAAAATGCTATTAGCCTTGTGTCGCATGGTGTTTCATAAAATTTGAGAATATCTGATTTGGGGATTTTCTTAATTGTGTGCATGCCGTGATTAAATATAAGTGGTAGTAATTTTAGTTTGTTTGTCATATCCCAGAATGTCGAATTAGGAATTCCAAACTTTGTGTCAGCGATTACAAGTTTTTTAATCTCAGAGAGTATTCTCTCTTTTGAGATTAACAGTAAGTTTTCTCTAAAGTGGAAAAGTCCTTTGAGTGTGTGTCTTTCCATTTTGAATCCAAGCATACTTGATATTCTAATTGTTCTTAGTATTCTTAGACCATCGTCTTTGAGTGTAATTTGTGGGGATTGACAAGTTCTTATAATATTGTTCTTTAAATCTTTTTCGCCATTTAGGGGGTCGACAATTTTTTTGTTAGCAATATCATAATAAATTGCATTTATGGTTAAGTCTCGACGTTTTGCATCGGTTACAATGTCGTCAACAAAGGTGACACTCTTGGGAGTGTGTCCCGTGCCATAACTATCCACTCTAAATCTTGTGTACTCAAAAGTCTCACTTCCCTTAGAAATTTGCAAAGTCCCCAAGGTCTTGTTAATAACCTTGCAGACAAAGTTGTGCTTGTTGCAAATTTCCAAAACAACTTCAATTGGTGCATTGGACGAAATGTCTATATCTGTCGGATTAAAACCTAACAAACTATCACGAACAAAACCGCCAACGAGATACAATTGGTAGTTTACTTTTTTGAAACTATTACTAAGGCTTTCAAGATTTTTGGATATTTCCATAAAAACATTATAGCATATCTTGTTTTTTTGACAAAACTAAAAAATATATTCTAATAGATTTTTATTAAATAATTAATAAGTTTTTTGGTAATTATTTTAAAAATTATTGTTAAAACTGATTATAAATGTTATACTTTAGTTGTATATATAATTAATGTTGTAAAGAATTTAATTATTATTAAGGAAACAAAAATATTCATGAAGAACAAAAAATTAACTTTGACATGTGGAATCATACTTGTAATTTGTGCATCACTTAGTATAGTGGGTGCATTTTCGGTTGTGACACAAACGGTGAATACTCTTTTGTGGACACCGATAGAAAGGGAAGGGTATAATACTTTTATTACATGGACAATTTTGGAAGCGGTTTATGCTTTGGTTATTAACATTGCTCAAGCAATCGTTTATATGATTTTTGGTGTTAAACTTATCAAAAATTCCAAGACTGATAGTGACGCCACTCAAAACAAAACTAAAATTATAACACTTATTGTGCTTGTTGGTTGTAGTTTGATATTTGATTCAAATGCCGCTATGAAATTTATTTATGTTGCTTTGATTCCGCTTTTGTCTTGTGCTTTGGCTTATGAAACCAAAAACGTTCAAGTTTTGGAAGAAAAAGTTATATCACTTTATGGCACAAACAAAAATGGCAAAGACTTGGGTGGAGTGGATTTGGACGAATTTGGAAATGTGCGTCCGGGTTCCAAGGTTGCTGTAATGGAAGACGGCATGGTCGTTATTAAACAAGCAAGCGAACTTGGCAACGCAACTCAAAATAATTTGGCAGATGTAAAAGTTGGTAGCAATTCCCAAGAACAAGCAAAATTAGCTATGCTTAACGAGCTTAAAAATAACGGAATAATATCAAGCGAAGAATATCAAAAATATTTAAATAGAATAAGTGGTGTTTCAAATGAAAATACTTCTTTGGAGACAAAAGCCGAACCTAGCCAAAATGAAACAAAAAACAATTTGGACGTAGCGACCAAAAAGACAGTTTCAAGAAAAAAGACAACAAAAGATAATGATACAAAAAACAAAAAAGAAACTACAAAAAATGTGACCAAGAAAATACCAGTTAAGGATTTAACTGATTTGTCTGATTCAAACAAAAATAACAAAGCAAAAAAATCTCAAAATACAAATATTAACATGGATAAAGAGTGAAAAATATGAAAGCGAAAAAAACATTATTTACAACATCGGGAATACTCAAAATTGTTCTAGGCGCAGGGGTTGTGTTGATTTTTGGGTTGATTCTTGCTTTGAGCGGAATTCTCAAAGCATCGTTTTTGGAAAATTACTCACTAATTGAACAATTGGTTAATGAATTAGTTATACAAGACCCATCTTATGCGTATCTTCAAACTCTAGACAAAATTGAAGTGATTAACTATGTCATGAAACCCGTTATGATCTTGTCGGGTGTACTACTAGTGATTGGAATTTCAACAATTGTATTTGGAATTTTTAATATTATTTTTAACAAGACTTATGATGAGATGTTGAGATACAAAAAAACCAACAAATTTTTGTTTGTAATTTTTGAATTTTTGTTCTCATTGGGACTTGTAACAAGTATTCTATCTACTATTGGAGTATTTCTAAGGGAAAAAGATGAAAAGGAGCCAAAAAATGATTAAGGGTGCAAATGGCAAAAGATTTAATTACTTTATGAGCGCATTTTTAAGATTATTTTGTTTTGTGGCACTACTGATTGCATATATTGTAGTCAAAATTTGTGTTAAACCTAGTATCGAATGGCTTAATTTACTTTTGATACTTTTGAGCATTGGCGGGTTGCTATCGGGATTGTTCAACTTAATGCTTTGTGGATTTACTGCCACTGCTTACAAAACAAATTTAAGTATTCAAATTGTCTGTCTAATATTTACCATTCTCACTGGTGGATTTTTTGCAACAACATTTACTTCGGTTGCACTTGCTACAAAAATTCCAGATGAAGAAGTTGAAAACGAAAAAATTTTTAAAATAAAAAAATAACTGATTAAAAGGACTAAAGAAATGTCAAAAAAACGAAATCGCAATATCTTGCTTACTATAACCTTTGTGCTAACTATAATTCAAATACTAATGTTTGTTTTTTCGGGATTTGTAGTTGCATACAACTTATTTGGATTTGTAGATTATTATAATCAAATTATGAGTTCTATACTAGGAACTTATGATTTGAATATGTATCTAACTTCATATTATATCGAACTTGTGCTTTCTGCAATTGTTTGTATATACTCTGCAATATTTTATTTTAAGGGAATTAAATATAGAGTAAAAAACAAAGAGTATGGCAAAATGGTTTTGATTTATGCGATTATTCAATTCTTATTCTCAGCGTATATTCCAGCAATATTTGGAATTATTACTGGTGCTTTGATGATAAACAAAAAACCAGCAACAATTCTAAATAAATCACAAGAGCAATCATTTCTTTCGGATTACAAATTAACTGCCATGAGTGAAGCGGTTGCTAGACTCAAACAATTGCGTGAAAGCGGGGCAATTTCCGAAGAAGAATATTATGCTAACCTTAACAAAATTTTGGAAGGATAAAATATCGGGGGATTAATGGAAAAATGTAAAAAATGTGGGGCGAATTTAAGATTTGACCCAAATAATGGTAACTTGATTTGTGACAAATGCGGAAATCTAGTTTCAATCAAAAAAGAAAAAAATTATACTCTGCATGATTTCGATATGAATTCTATTACAAAAGAAGAAAGTATCAACCCCAAAAATTTTGGATTTCATTGTCCAAATTGTGGAGCATCGTTTAGCGGAAATACTTATGCTATTTCGGATATATGTGAATATTGTGGCGGACACTTGGTGGCGGACTTGGGTCAAAATGTAGAACCTGACGGGTGTATTCCTTTCGCTTTTGATATTGCACAAGCAAAACAAAGGTTCAAAAAGGGACTTAGCAACAAATGGTTCTTGCCAAATAAGTTCAAAAAAGAACCCCCAGAAAACAGTATTGAAAGCGTGTATATTCCAGCATATCTTTGTAATACTAGCACCGTAAGTAGTTATTCGGGAAGAATTTATAATACAGATACGGATAAGGATGGCAAAACACAATATCACTACAAAAACATTTCAGGAACAGAAGCGGTCAATACAGATAACATGATGGTTGAATGTAGTAGTAAGTTGACGCAAGCAACTCTTGACCAAATTAAACCTTATGTTCCAGAAGGAATATTTAAATACAAAAAAGATTTTTTGTTAGGTTACACTGTGGAATATTTTGACAAGAATCTAGAAAATTGCAAGGCATTATTCAAAGAAATTACTTATCAAAATATAAGAAGAAATATTTTGTGGCACTATAATTATGACGGGGTGGATTATTTGAATATCAACACTCAATATGTCAAAAGCACTTATGCAAAGGTGATTTTGCCAGCATATTGTGTTAACTATACATACAAAAACAAAAAATATTCAACATTTATGAATGGACAAACTGGAAAAGTCGGCGGAAATGTTCCTAGGTCGGGAGCAAAAATTGCAACTTTCGTAACGGGAATACTTGTGGCAATTGGTATAATTGCTTATCTAATTTGCAAATTTGTTTAAAAGGAAAAAGTATGGATAATATTATTAAAAACATAAAGAAGTACAATATGTTAAGAGTGGGCGATAGAGTTGCTGTTGCTTGTTCGGGTGGAAAGGATAGTATGTGTTTACTTAACTTTTTGTGGACACACAAAGATGAACTTGGAATAACGGTGTGTGCTGTTAATGTTGACCATGATATTAGAGAAAATAGTGCTAATGATAGCAAGTTTGTCATAAACTATTGCGAAAAAAATAATATCAAAATTTATTCGTTTAAGGTTAATGCCAAAAAGTTTTCTGAAGACAAAAAACTAACACTTGAACAAGGTGCAAGAGAATGCAGATACAGAGTGTTCAAAAGTCTTATTCAAAAAAACTTAGTTGACAAAATCGCACTTGCACATCATATGCAAGACCAAGCCGAAACAATACTTTTGAATATATTTAGGGGAACTGGCACTCATGGTGCTAGCGGAATGGATTATGTGCGAGATGACATTTATCTAAGACCAATGCTAGATACTTCAAAATCTGCTATTAGTGCTTATATTGAGAGCAACGACATTCCTTATGTCGAAGACGAAACAAATGAAAATAATGAATATAATAGAAACTATATTCGCAATCAAATAATGCCACTTATTAGAAATCGTTGGCAAAATGCGGATAGCGCAATTGTTAGTTTTGGAAATAATTGTAGGGAAGACGATAATTATATCGAAAGTACAATTAGCGATGATGCAATTATAACCGAAGACGGAATTGCAAGAATTTATATCAACTACTTTATCAATCCAACCCCTTATACATTTAGATTAATTTTGAGAGCCTTAAAGTCTATTAATTTGAATACTAATATCGAAAAAAAGCATTTAAAGATGATATGTAATATGGCGCTTGAAAGCGAAAATGGAACAAAGATTAGTCTGCCAAACGGTCTAACTGTTATCAAAGAATACAACTTTGTAACATTTACAAATCGAAATATCAAGCCTTCTAGCAAAGTATATCCATTTACAAAAGGAAAACTTGATGTTTCTAACTTTGGACTTATTGAAACAAGTACTATCAAAAAATTCAAAGTCGGCGAATATACACATCTAATAGATGCAACAAAACTTCCAAAAGATGCAATTTGGAGATTTAGAAAGGAAGGAGATGTCTTTGAAAAATTCGGTGGCGGAACAAATTCTCTAAGCGACTATCTAATAGACAAAAAGATTCCTTTGAGACTAAGAAATTTAACTCCAGTTTTGGCTAGTGGAAATGAAGTTTTGATTATTGCGGGTGTTGAAATTTCCGACAAAGTCAAAGTGGATAAGTCCACCAAAACTGCATATGGAATAAACGTTGTAAGATTTTAAAAAAGTGAGAAAAGGCAAAAACTTTTAAAAGTATAAAAAAGATAAATCAAAATTTGGTTTATCTTTTTTTATTTTGATATTGTAATGTGGGCTGAGTTGTGTTATCATTATATCAGTCAAGGAGAAAGTTATGAAAACATATTATACACTAAAAGATATTCAAACTTTGTTATTACAAAAATATCCAAATTTAAAGTGGAATTACGAAATATATGAAAGCAGAACGGGTGAAAAAATACAAGCATCTATTGAAAATTTTACAGAAAATTTGAAAGACACATTAACACTATCTTGTACATACAAGGATAATGAATATCCTTTGGATGTTTCAGTTTCGGATTTTTCATTTTTGGTTTTTGAAGATGAGCCAAATATTATGGATAGTGGTTCAACTACAAAATTAAGAAATAATTTTACAAATGATTGGACATCTCTACTTCTTGAAGAGTATGGCTGTGATTATGCAAAAAATCTTGTTAATTTTTGTGAAAAACGTAAAGAGAAAATCAACAATAATGCAATGCAAGAAATAACTACAGGGAACCTCTAAAAATTGATTCCCAATCATAATATTTTGC
>ULTU01020616.1_pt1 | contig 10680 bp, 6 predicted proteins | sample 1957861 | NCBI WGS metagenome assembly ULTU01 (sample SAMEA4835742, study PRJEB28245) | human gut metagenome | biome: gut microbiome; material: fecal sample | place: Denmark | collected 2008
CGCGATTGCATTGTTTGTAAGTTCTACACCGGACTGAACTTTTGTCATAATTTTCACCTTACGAACTATAGGGCCTTCCGTTCCATCTGATTTTGGTTTGTGAAACGCATTAAGGTTTCCGTTTTTATCATAAAACGGCTTTCTTCCTTCCAATTTTGCACCAAGCAGTTCATTTTTTAAAGCATTGTAAAGAAGCATATCGCTCTTGGCATTTATCAGTAATTCTCCATGCTTATCTGCAAATCCATCAATCTCACCTGTATTATTATTAATTTTCAATGTCTCGATAGCCACTTTTGAAAAAGCATTTCCTATCGTCGACAGATACTTTCCACTGCGGATTGTATCATCATGTGCCTTTCCAGTAATTTTGTGCGTTTCCATATGCGAAACAAAAATCGGATGGATCACTTCCGGGCACAGCATCCACTCTGGTAAATTCAGACTCGTCATGACATCTGAATGTTCCGTGATAAATCCTAACGGATCATCACCTAGACGGATCACGAGCTCATCACGGAATGTTTTCCACGGCATCGGCATCCATAGTTTCCTCTTCCATGTAGCCGCATCCATTTTTGCACGATCCAGTATTTCTCCAGTATCAGGATCTACGTACCTATTCTGATCCATTTCAAGCTGCTTCGAGTAACTCGAAATTCTCTGGATCATATGATCCGTGACGCAGGCGATGACCACTGCATCCACAGAATGATGCTGATGCGTCTCTCTGTTTTTCTGTGGAAGCCCCCAACGTTTTCTTAGATATCCCGTAATGACACCATTGACAGCAAAGGCATGCTTCTTTTTACCATCCGTATTCCACGGAGCGAATTCCAGATAATCACGTATGAGCGAGAGCACAAATCTTGTTGCATAACGCGTATCATTCAGATTTCTGGCGATAAACTGACGCTCTTCATCCTCATGAATATGCTTTTTCAGCATATGTCGCCGTTTATTCTCATCTTTTATCGTTGACAGTACCCAGGACACATACTGATCCCAGGTCATAGAAGACTTATTTGAATGCTCGAAATACTCGTACGGCGTCTGATTTTTCTTCAGACGATTTGCCTCTGCCGCAACAAGTACCTTGTTCGCATAACTGTCGTCCATAGATTTGCTGTATGGCAAGATATGGTCGATCTCATAACCATCATTTTTAAACAACTGCTCAACCGGAATCTTTCTTCCTGTATATGGGTCAAATCCATCCTGCTGCTGCCACAGACGATACTTTACGAGATCCTGTCCTTTAGGATTATTAATAAACTTGCTAATTTCTTCTAAAAATTTTCCATTCTCATCCTGTCTCTTTTTATTCGATGATGTAATCTTATGTCTTTCATCAAATGTTTTTGCCATTTCTCGTGCAAGCTCTACATGAATAGCCTGTGGGCTTCCATATTTAAGAATAATTGCATTTAGGACTTTAAGACTCTGAGAAATCGCACGTCTGACAACAGGGCTCGTAATATCCTGTAACTGTTTCTGTATTTCCTTTGCTTCATTCTGAATGACTTTTGTTTTCTCTATGTCGACACTACCATCTGCACGGCGAACCTTATAACTCTTCAGAACATGCATTTTCGTCTTTGCTGTGCTCTGAAATCCCGCATGTTCACATGCATCGCTATAAACCATTCCCTGCTCAAGAAATGGAATAAGCTTATTCATCGCTTTCACGGATAAATGTAGATGCTGTGCAGGTGTGAGCATCAATAATTCTTGGATCTTGTCATCTGCAAGATGGAGCTTTTTTAAAGATTCTGTACGATTATCGTCGTTCTTATAATCTGTCAGGATGCGGGCAACTTCATCATACAGGTGTCTGTCCGCTTCATTCTCGCGAGGATTGCCTTCCAGAATCTCTTTTACGCTGACTGTAAATGGCATAGAAATAAACTTTGTCTTTTCCGTTTTCTCTAAATCACCATTCTGCTTATTATAATTAAGTGTGCTGAATGTATCTGTAGCATTCAGTTTCAGCTTTGCCTTCACCTGCGCATACGTAAGCGATTTTCTAATATGCACTTCATTAAGGAGCACTACTTTTTCTTCAGTCGTAAAATCACGATACTCACCAAACTCGCTGATGATTCTGGTATGGTTTATTTTCTGTAAGACATTAAAATATTCAGCCGTGTAAGCCGCTTTTGGCGCTCGCTTTTCTTCTCGCTCTAATGTACAGAATCCGACTTTATCACCAAACCCATCAAGAGCATACGGTGACTCTCCGCCTGGCCCCATATCGAACGAGCGCTGCGCTGTCATAATTGCAAGATAAGCCTCTCGAAGATCATCACCAGCGATTGCATTTCCCAATGCCTGCTGACGATCAAAGATCGTATTCACTTCATCAACCAGAAGATCTCTCAGCATCGTATGTTTGTATGAGCCATCTCGATTTCTGGCATTCAGAGTAAACCCCGCTTTATTCCATGGGGTTTCTAATCGAAATGCGCTATCCTTATAAAGCATTTCTCCTACAGTCCGATATCCTTTTTCAATCAAAAGCTTTTTATTATCTGCTGTAGCAGTCAGGAGTAAACCTGATTCTTTATCTTTAGTATCCGCTTTACGATTCGACTTAAATCCACGATGCTTCGCTATATGAATTAAAACCTGCGCCAGCTCATCATTCGAAAGCTTACGATCTAAGGCTTCTGTTCTCAGCTTATATACATCCGGCAGTCCCGCTTCATGGTACCTTTTTTCAAAAGCTTCCAGTACGATGATGCCTTTTTCTTCCAGCAGATGTTTTACTCTGTCCAGGCGATGTTTTCTTCTACGGATTAATCGACGCTGACTGCGCGCTCCTCTTCTTGCCATTGTGAGGGTTGCACCAGTCTGATCATCTTCCGACTTCTCAAAAATACGCACACCCATATCTACGATATGGCATGGCTCGTCCAGTGCATTATTCAGTATCACGCTCCACCCTACGGAAGCAATACCGATATCCAAACCGATTCTGTAATTAATAGGTGGCATCATACTCTTTTCTCCTCCTTATGACTGTATATTATCACTTTGCATCTGCAAAAAATTACACATGCAAAATGCTATGCTTAAGTTTTAAGCGCAAAATTTTAAATCCGAATAGAAGATAAGCCCATACATAATGTATGGGCTTGGAGCTTCGCAGTGTTCTACTTTACTGTAGTGGCCTGCTAATGATTTGTATGTTATCCCTCTCGGGATGCTTAAATTTTACCGCTACACAAATGTTCTGTCAAATTCTTTTTTGTCAGTTTTATGATTTTTTAGTATCACAGGATCTAGTATGTATGATTCTTGTACAAGTAAAATGGTCAGACACTGTCTGACTAATTTTGTTCTGCGATCTGCAAATAAACCATCTTCCTTCATAGACACCCGATGCACGCTCATCATTGCCCGCCTATGCGTCCATGTAGTGCGCACCACTATCTACCGGCTCTGTATCCAGAAGAATCTGTACCAGGACCTTATAATCCAGGTACTGCACATCATCCTTTCCCTCATGGATCTTCTGCGCGAGATGACTGCTGTAATAAATATCCATCGCCTGTTCCATCGTAAGATTCTTCACTTTGGCAAGATGCGAAATGATTCGCTCCTCCAGTGCTTCTTTGTAGTACTTTTCGAGCACATCCCCATTCATACAGGTACGTCCCTTTCCTCCAGATACTCCTCGATATCCTGCACCACATAATCTGTACTCTGCGTATGAAGGATGTCATAGCTCGGGAGCAAGTACCGGTCCAGGCAGCCGCTTTTTTTCAGTGCCTGATACACCCGTGAAGGAGCGACATTCCAGCGATTTGCACAGGCATGTATCATGTAAACAGCGAAGGAAAAACTATTCTCATCCATCCTGAATCTCCTTAAAACAGCTTTTCTCCATCACCCCTTTTGTCCGGGACTGGAAATATCGTTACTTCTCATATTTTAACATGCTTCTATCATGATTTGCACTTCTCTGCATTATCACGACGGCGTTGCCTCCCCTCTTTTTTATTCCAAAATATGGTGTATTTGCACTATTTTCCAGAATGACTAGGCGGTCTACGCTACCCACATCATTTTGAAGGCTTCTATACGAAGTGTGCAATAACACTGTTAAACATAATGTCGTCAAATTTTTCCCCAGCGAATACACTGTTGCATATTTCCGTCAACCAATCAACTTCTTGGGATGGGAGTTTTCCCTGCAATATACGAAGTATTTCTGCAATATTGGTCTGAATGCCTTGTATTTCAGCCGCAAGATAACCGGCATCTTCTGATTCTGTCAGCAACTCAACCGATTTGGAATAAATCCATAGCTCTTCGACAATATCCACTATAGAAGGTTCCTCAGCTTCTACATTAGACCTTTCCAGCAAAACGTATTTTCTCGCAAAGCAGTCAAGCATCTGCGCTGTCACGTTCACCGGAGATGGGATCAGTTGCTTTTCAAGTAATGAATAGTTTTCTGATTCAATCGTTTTTTTGACATCGGCGAGCATCTGTCGGGAGGCCTGCCACGCCGTAGGGTTTATTTCTTCATGATCGTTTGCAGACAATATCACAAGATAGTCAAAGGGAGCATCAGCAAACGCAATACTGCCCAGAAGCCATTTGATCATTTCGCTCTCCGATGTCATGTCAAAATCATCCACTACAATGGGATAATAACGCAGCAGGCCAATGGTATAAATCTGATCCGGAAAATGAAGCGAATACTTGGATGCCAATTCCGATAATGCCTCTTCTGCAATCCTTCTCTCTGTCCGACAGTGCCTGTCATACCAATCTTTGATTTGATACTTATCAAAGTATTTGCTTGGCATGTGCTCAAGATAATAGCTGCAGCACATAGTAAGCCGCTTGATACTTCGCTCTTCCATCGCGCAACGAACCCGCTGCCTTTCTTGAACATCAAAGTCTGCCGCAACTTCCGCAAAGCAATCCTGCATCGATACAAGAGCACTTTGCGCCGCTCTGAGATTTGCCATAGGTAATCGCCGCTTCTGCTCATCTCTGGTGAGAATCCCCGCAAACTGATTAAAAAAGTTTTGTATGCTTTGGAAGTATTCTCCTTTTTTCCTCTCCAGTCCCTCAGGCAGCACAGCTTTTTTCTCAAACGGACGGTCCTCTTTGGGATATCGCTTTTCTCCTGTGGTCATCCGGATAAGTTCTTCATGAAGTTGATCAACTTCTCTAGCTAAGCCGCCTAATGGCTTACCGCCTAGGAGCCTATTCATGCAGGCACAGCATTTATCGGCAAGCAGACATATCTTCTCTCTTACACCAAGCCAATAATCCAACCATTCGGTTACGGTATCAAATTCATAATTGCTCATAATGGTTTTATTCCATAACGATGTCAAGTTTTGATGGAACATGATCACAATGTTTCGAATAGGCATTGCTTTGTGTGCATCGTCTGGAACAGGATAAGCCGAGAGCAAATTAACCGTCGGCTTGAGTGCATCCGCACAGTACAAATCAAAAATAGGCAAGGCTTTGCAAATGGATTTCAGCCTTGATACGCTTTGTTCATTTCCTGTTTCGATATTGCGTAATCGAAGGATATATTCAACGTGAATCGCATTTTTTTCGAAATCAATAAATACCCTATGTGATTTTGTCTCTTGCTTGAGGTACGTAAGAATGCTCTTTAGATTTCGTTCCACAAATTCCATATATTTCTCCCTGTTTCCGCAATAGGAGAGATACATCAGCGTAGAAATGCACCCCAGAGTCAATTTTTCCTGCTTGCTCCAAAGATCATCTAAAGGAAATCCGGTTGATACATTAAACTCCGGGTTGATGTTATAGATCCACTCAGAAATGGCGGCATAAGACGTGATATCCTTTATCTCGTCAAAACAAATGGCATGCAGTTTCTTATATAGACAATCGCAGAAAACATATACATACGTTTCCTGTAAACGGCAAGCGGGAATACGATCCCGCAATTGGCAAAGATATTCTAGATTCTTATTATTCGGAAATGTTTCTCGCATTTTGTCCAGCGTATTCAATGACACGCCAAACTCCTTGAACACAGTAAAGGGGCACATTTCTGTCGATAGCATAAAAAGGCCACCGTGGACATCCGCATCGTCAAACTCTGCCCGGTTGGAAATGAAATACTGCATCACACTCCCTGAAAAAAGTCCCTGTATTGCAGAAATATAGTTAGAAAGGTCTTTTTCATCCCATAAGCTTTCGACCGCATCGCAGAAAAACGTCTCTTTGTTCAGCGCAAACTCTGGCAGATGGGAAAATAATATCGGCAGATCCACTTTGTCCGCCATTTTCAAAATAGAAATAGCGGTATTGTCAATCGGAAGAAATTCATGCAATCTCTCAACAACATGCTTTGATCGGATGGGGTGAAGGCCCTCAATATAACCGCTTTCTGTATTCACATGCACAAGAAATTCCGATTCCATACTTTTTAAGAGCTCTCCAAAATCCGAATCAGATTTTTCTGTCTGATTAGAATAGAGGCCGACAACAGAAAGCTTAACTCCGCAAGTATCTGCAAAACATACTTTTCGTAAAATTTCACATTTTGCTTTTCCCGAAGACGACTGCCCTATTTCGGATATCTGCGTACCAATTCTTTCTGCCATCATTTCGCCATGTGTGAGCAGGTAAACATACTCGATAAGCAACTGTCTCTCCGAAACTTTCTTCCATGCGCCCCGCCAGTCTTTTATACTTGGATGGAGCTGCTTCGCTTCTTTGAATCGGTGAAACAATTCGACAGCTTCCTTTTCTTTTAGCACCGGCTTAATGACATTCAAGGATGCGATGTTGCTCAAATCGCCGCTATAATGATACCAATCCATTTCCCGCGAGGTAACGATCAATTTATAGTGACAATGTAATTCAGACTGCATAAGAGAGACAAGCCGATTCCATTGACAGAAATGCTGATCCAGATTGTCAATCAGAACCAAAATCTTTTCACCAAGCTGAATCCTTGCTTTGAAATATTGGACAATGTTCCCCAGTTCCTTGATCTCATCACAGCACAACAACTGGTATGGGGTATATTCATCCCGGAGAAGATACACTGCCCGCAGGGCCAGTGTGGTTTTTCCCTGTCCGCTGGAAGCTTTCATAACTGTAACTGTGTTTTCACCGACAGAACGAGTCACTTCTTTCTCTAAATCCGGTCGCTCAATCGGAAAACCGCTTGCGATATCTGCTGGCGTTGCTTTCTTTCCTTCGTAAAAGCTGCGTCCTCCGTCACGGCCTTTCTGCGTGTAATCCAGCTTTCGAATCCAGCTGTGTGCAGGATTCTGAGGTCCTTTGCTGATGTCTATACGAACCGATTGTATCTGAGCATCCACTTCTGATTTGGTCACATAGGATCGTTGCTCCATTTTTTCAAAGCAAAGAATTTTTATACTATTTGCAAACAGAGAAATATTGTCTGTCGTAATCTCGTAGGTTTGCATTAAGGCTTTTTCAATCGCAGCGGTAAGTACCGATTTTTCAATTTTCTTAAACGACAATCGTGAAATGAACTGATCGAAATCATACACGCCCCAATTCCAAGTGGGGTTGTTCTGCCTGATATTGGCGATCACACCTTTCCAATATGCGCACGATTTTTCGTCAAGATTGGAAAAAAGCAGCTTGCTAAGATTACCGGTTGCAACAGGGAAATCATAAACCAACTGAAACTTTCTTGTTGGATCTATCAAATAAGCTTCTAGGAAATTCTTAAGCACACCAGCTAAAAAGCCGGCATCCTGTTTATTGATAGAATATTTCAACTGTATATGAGTAATATCACTGCTGTCATTTTCCTGTTTAATATAGTCAATATCTTCAATTCCCTCTAGTTGAAAAGAAATGTTCGGACTTGATGACGAAAGAATTAAATAGCAAGAATACAAAAATTGATACGAGTAGCCTCTTAGTGCTATTTGTCCGCCATCTCTGGAAGCATTTAATTCTTTGATATTGGCTTTTCGAACTGCAACTTTCTTGCCCTTCTTGTTTGTTCCTTTTCCCACTTTCATCGCCTTTCAATTTCATATTATCAATGTGCAAGCGTAGCTAATGCGCACTCATTAAGTATTCCAGTTCAGAATACCGAAAAAATCCATTTCTGTAGGGAGGCTGATGGCATTCAACAATCCATATCCTTGTAATGAATGAAACAATTTAGATACTATATTAAAAGAGAATTTCCTCTACCTGCCTTTTAAAGCTAGGTTATCATTATATGGCAGATGCGCAGAAAAGGTACTAAACTTCTGGTTGAGAACCGACTAATAACGCCATTTTCACGCACACCTCCATATAACTTACAGTTCAATAAACATTCTCTTGAACACCAATAAAGTAAATATATCCTCTACTTGTTTAGCCAATTCTTTTGAATGAATCCGTGCCCCGAGTTCGATATTTCCTTCCTGCCCATGATACGAAAGGTTTGCAGATGTAATCAGCGTGTCCATTTGGTCAACAGTAATTACCTTTGCATGAAGAGCAGACATTTTGTCTTCCTGCTTTGGCTAATTATAAATCTGCAGAAATTTTCCCTTGTAGCGGCATAAACGCTCAAAGGAATTTTGACTTTCGATGTCATTTACAAAAAATTTAACGAGAACGCCTTCCTGACTCTTCCGAATTACACAATCAACCAACTCAGCGAAATAATCCGAGAGTGAATAGCCTGTAATCAGAATGCTCTTCTTAGCTCCCGTAAGCATTGTACTTACTGTTACCTTTGTCGGTTTTGCCCTTAAAGCGAAGGAAGGTGGAGCCGTAACAATCAACTCGGCGCTGTCATCGCCGCCTTGATTCGCCGCCGAAATCATTGCTAGAATTTCGTAAGCTTCTTTTTCAGAAAGAGATGGATATCTCTTCTGAATGGCTCTAATAGACTCATTTCCACCAGATATAGCATCTGTGAGAATTTTGTTTAACAAAATATCTAAGCTTATACTTCCAGTTGACATAGTTCTTCCACTAAAGTTTTAAAATAAGACTGATTTTCTCTTCCGTCAATAGGCACAATTAGTCCGCGATCCAACATGCGATTTCCATTCTCGCAAGCTGTTTCTGAGATCATACAGCAGGAATGGCACGCCGCACCATTTGAATTATTACCAGCAGGCACATTGTTAAGGCATTCCGGATCATTTGTGCAAACCAGTGCTTCCTGGAAAGCGTCTTTCATCAAAACAATAAGCTGATCAATATTTCCTAATTCTACAAGGCCACCAAGTGAGCCTTCTTTATCGGCACTTCCGGTATAGAGCAACACGCCAGACATATCATCCCCAAAATAAATACGCTCACGAATAGCGGATGAAGAGTACCCCGAGGACATTGACATCTGCTTAATCAACAAATGTGCGAATGTATGCATCAGGACATACCTTACATCTCGTAATGTGGTAACAGTCCATTCTTTAGATTCACAGAATTCCTTATAACACTGCGCATATTTCTGAGAAAGTGCTCCCAGTTCTGGATCTCTCAACCACGCATCAATACTATCCCTATTAAACTCAATAAAGACACCTTCACCGTGCACTTCTGCAGCAGGAAGCCATTTTTCAGTCTTACCTTTATTTAGATAAACGATATTGGTCTGCTCATCGGCATCTGGATCCGGAGCATCTACACGGGTGAATCCAAGCAGCACTCTCACTTCTCTTAATCGTGTAATGCGAATGACTCTCTTAAAATAAGGGAGCAGATAATCCGGAAGCGGATCCTCCTCCGCCTTAAAATGTTTTTTATTGGAGGCGTACACAGGATCTGCGTGATGCGTAATAGCGTTGTATTCCATCTGCTTAATCTCTGTGAACTCTTTGATGTTCTGTCTTCTGCGCAATAAAGCTGCATCAAATTCTTCTCTGGTGAATGCACTGAAGTATTTTTGATACGCTTTGTTTAATCCCACATCACCAAAATCTTCTTCATAGCCATTAATCAAACGTAAATGCTCATCTATCAGGTTATAAAGCGGATTAATCCAAGGTGGAATAGATATTGCACTTCTCGTCACTGGAAAGTACACATTCGATGCGCCACGCTGAGAAGGAATCATTTCCTTGTCGCATTTTTCATTTTTATGATTTGGGCGGAATGGATGATGTCCAAGGCATTTCATTCCTTCAAAGTTCTCCTGTTGCGTTGCGCCACTCATACTCCGATGTGCACCACAGGAACATTCAACCCACATATCCGCAAGGGTTGATGTGTTACCAGTTGAGTACATCCTCATCTTGCCTTTGCAAGTTGTAGAGCCACCGTGTACCCACCAGCTCCAAGGGAAATCATGCATGTGTCCATTCTCACAAATAGTAATGAAACGGGAAGGATAGGCCTGTCGATGGCATACTGGACAAGTCACGCCAAATTTTAGATATCGATCAAGATCAAAATTTTCACGTACATCAAATATTCTTCCGCATTTCACGTTGGAGCAAACATGCATATATGGGAAAGAGACAGCTGGAATATCACCACTATACGATGTTCGTGGCATATAAAAGCAGTCAACGCCTAAATATGAGGCCAGTCTGCCATCTATAATTTTCTTTCCCTTTTCCTTCCAGTAGTTCAAGTCTAGAATCGTGACAGAATCCTTCACAGCATCCACAATAGAGCCCGGACCAAATGTCGTAATCAGCTGATTAGGACGAATCTCACCTAGTTTATTAT
>ULTU01025611.1_pt1 | contig 10676 bp, 6 predicted proteins | sample 1957861 | NCBI WGS metagenome assembly ULTU01 (sample SAMEA4835742, study PRJEB28245) | human gut metagenome | biome: gut microbiome; material: fecal sample | place: Denmark | collected 2008
AGTGGCCTCTGCCTCCTCAACGAGGTTCTGCGAAACGGTCATCTCCTGATTATCGATGTGCTCCTTCATCAGTGTCTTCGCGCGGATGAGATCACGGATCCGGATCGCCTGCAGGATCTCCTCATGCTCATGCACGAGGATGCCACGCTTCGCCTCATCCTTGATATACTCGAGACGATAGCGGTACATCTGCTCCCGGAGATTATTGATCATCTGGACGAGCTTCTCGTTTCCGGAGGCCTTATAGATGATGTCATGGTAGGCCTCGTCGGCCTCGGCGATCTCGATCTCCGTGCCTCCGTTCTTCACGACCTTCTGAAAATGATCCTCGGCTGCGCTCAGCTCACGAAGCTCCTCGTCGGAGATTCGCTGACAGGCGAGGTCCGTCGCCAGCTCCTCCAGGGCACCACGCACCTCGAGGGTATCCTGCAGATTCTTGTGGGAGATCTTCGCAACCTCGGCGCCACGACGCGGAATCATCAGTACGAGACCTTCCAGCTCCAGCTTTCGGATCGCCTCACGAATCGGTGTACGGGAGACCCCGAGCTTCTCGGCGAGCTGGATCTCCATAAGACGCTCACCCGGCTTCAGCTCGCCCTTCAGGATCGCCTGACGGAGTGTGTTGAACACGAGATCCCGTAAAGGAAGATATTCATTCATATTTACTGTAAAATCATTCATCACTGTACTTGTCCTCCGAAGAAAGTCATTCACAGGCGAGCCGGACGGCTCGGTGAGGTTCTGGATGGCTGCAGCCATGGCTCGGTGAGGTATACCTGCTTCGCGAGGCCGCTTTCCTTCGCGGAAAGCAGAGCCTGATAGCAGGCCTGTGCCTTTTCGGAATCGTCGAAGAGGCCGAACACCGTCGGGCCGGAGCCGGACATCATGGCATTCAGTGCGCCGAGCGCCATCATGCGCTCTTTGATGGCGTCGATTTCCGGATGCTGCCGGCTGGTGACGGTTTCGAGGATATTCCCCATCCGTCCGGCGACCGCGCGTACATCCCGCGCCTTCAGCGCCTCGATCACCTGATCAACATCCGGGTGTGCCTCCGCCGGGAGCGTGTTTACATGCAGGTTCTCGTAGACGGCCTTCGTGGATACCGAGATCGCCGGCTTCGCAAGCACGATCGAGCAGGCCGGCAGTGCCGGAAGCGGAGTCAGGATCTCACCGATTCCCTCGGAAAGTGCCGTCCCGCGCATGAGACAGAACGGGATGTCCGCCCCGAGCTGCACGCCGCGCTTCTTCAGCTCTTCGAGACTCAGTCGGAGATCAAACAGCCGGTTCATACCGTACAGTACCGCGGCCGCATCCGCAGATCCTCCGGCCATGCCGGCGGCCACCGGGATGATCTTTCGAAGATTCATCTTCACACCGCCCTCGAGATGAAACTCGTCCATCAGCATCTTCGCCGCCCGGTACATGAGATTGTTTTCGTTGACCGGCAGAAACGGCAGATTGGTTTTCAGCACGATGCCCGGCCTGTCGGTGCGCTCGATATCGATGTTGTCGTGGAGCTTCACGGTCTGCATGATCATGCGGACATCATGATAACCGTTCGGGCGCTGCCGCAGCACGTCGAGCGACAGATTGATTTTTCCATATGCCTGAAGTTTGATATGATTCATAACTCCCTGTTTCCTTGATTTGTATTTTGGCCTTTGTATACATTACTCTTATTCTAGGGCATCCCGTCACCGAAAGCAAGCATTCCTCTTCTCATATATACAGAAATCGAATTGACAAATGACAGGTACATGCCTATACTCTGTAATACGAGTGACAGAGTGTCACCTTTGATGACAAAGTGTCACTTATTTAGAGATGATACCGGCACCGACGTGAAGCGGCGATATGCGGAGCGTTCGTGGCGCCGTCAAGGAGAGGAGAATCTATGGCGACGGAAAGATTTCTTAAGCTTTCCCAGGATAAAAAAGACAGAATATTACAGGCAGCAAGACATGAATTTGCGAGGGTTCCGTTCGAGGATGCCTCGATCAATCAGATTATCAAGGAGGCCGAAATCTCCCGTGGCAGCTTCTATACCTACTTCGAGGATAAGATGGATCTCCTCCACTATGTATTCCGTAATGAGGGGATGCGAAACGAACAGTACTTCCGGGAGCTGCTGCTTCGGAAACAGGGAAACTACTGGGAAGCACTTCATGAATGGGTGTACGGCATCGAAAAGCTCATTGACGAAGGCACCATCCAGGAAGACATCAACATCATGACGCAGAGCGGTATGATGCAGCGTATCCTTGCGTTCACCGAAAGTGGAAAGATGGACCATGCGGAGTGCATAAAGAACGAGTGGTTTCGAAAGCAGATCGATCCGGCCTGCTTCCGTCACAGCGATCGTCCGGGACAGTTTGCCGGCATCATCCGACTCGGAAATGCCATCGCGATGATGACCGTGATGGCGCTCGTCGGGCATGCAGAGGAGGACCATGCGCGTGTCCTTCGGAATTTTGAAACGGAGCTTGCCATCCTGCGAGAGGGAGCGGATCCACATTTTCGTGTGGAAGAGGCACCGACCGGCGATGTGAGTGCAGGCGTGTAAGCTGCATGTGCGCAGGCTGACGACATTCCTGGATGCAGGAAAGATATACGCAGTGCAGCGCCATCGGTGTTCAGGTCGACGACATTGCTCCTCGGCTAGATGGGAAGGAACAGTAAAATTACAAGATCAGAAAACAGGAGATTATATATGAAGAAACAGGTAAAGATCGCCATCGGTGCCGTCATCGTACTCGGCTTTGCAGGGCTCGTGGCGACGCGCATGATGAAGCCACAGGAGGAGATGCAGACGAAGGGACTGCCGGCGGTCACGCTGACCACGGCGACGGAGGGAAGCATCGAGCAGACGACCGCGCTTATGGGTACGGTTCAGCCGTCCGACACCTACTATATCACCCCGAAGGTGGCCGGTGAACTCGTCGAGATCTACGTTCAGAACGGCCAGTCCGTTGAGGAGGGCGCGCCGATCGCGAAGATCGATAACCAGAAGCAGATCGATGCCGCGAAGTCTCAGATGGAGGCGGCCAATGCTTCCGTTCAGGCGGCTTCGCAGCAGGCCGCGACGGCGCAGGATGCGGTGAATCGTATGACACCGCTCTACGAGTCCGGCGATATCTCGGTGCAGAGTTATAACCAGACCGCGAACTCCGCGAAGGCCGCAGCTTCTCAGGTGGATGCCGCGAAGGCCCAGGCGGCGAGTGCGAAGCTGAACTACGAGACTCAGGTTGAGTTTGCTACGGTGACCGCACCGGCGGCCGGCGTCGTACAGAACCAGAACATGACCCTGCACGGTATGGTGTCCCAGTCCTCTCAGCTCTGCGTCATCACCGGTACCGGCGCGAAGGTCGTCAAGTTTAACGTGACCGAGGATGTCCTTCAGAACCTGACGATGGGCCAGACCGTAACCGTAGAGAAGAACGGCACCAGCTACAGTGGTACGATCACAAAGCTGACGAAGCTCGTGGATCCGCAGTCGGGCCTCTTCCCGGTGGAGGCGACCCTTTCCGGTGCCGGTGCGCTTTCCGACGGCAGCAGCACGAAGCTTTCCCTGGTTGCCGCGAAGGCGGACCATGCCCTTCTCGTGCCAGTGGATGCGGTGTACTATTCCGGTGGAAATCCATACGTGTACACCTATGAAAATGGCCTCGTGAAGCGTGTCTTCATCACCACCGGTATCTCCGATGATCAGTATTATGAAGTGACGGATGGCCTCGATGGCACGGAGCAGATCGTGAACAGCTGGACCGATGACATCTATGATGGTGCCGAGGTCCGCATCGTGGATGCGGATGGCCAGACGACCGAGGATGCATCCACAGGTGCAGAGACGGAAGAGACCCACGCAGCAGACTGAACCTGAGGAGAGAATACTATGCATAAAATAACCGAATTTGTCCTGAAAAGACCGGTTACCACCTTCCTCGTGGTCGTCAGTCTGATCTTCTTCGGATTCATGTCTATCACGAACCAGAAGATGGAGCTCATGTCCGACATCGAGATGCCGATGATGATCGTCACCACGACCTATGCGGGTGCGTCACCGGAGGATGTGGATAAGCTGATCACGAAGCCGATCGAGGACGGTGTATCCGTCCTGTCGGATGTGAAGGAGGTCACCTCCCGTTCCGCAGAAAACTACGGCATGACCATCATCCAGTATGAGTATGGTACGGATATGGATGAGGCCTATGATGCGCTGAAGAAGAAAATGGATTCCATCAAGTCGAAGCTTCCGGATGGCGCAGATGATCCGACCTTCCTCGAGATGAGCATGAACGGACAGCCGTCCATGTATCTCACCATCCAGAATCCGACGCAGGAAAACATGTACAACTACGTCGAGAATGACATCGCACCGGAGTTCAACAAGCTGAGCACGGTTGCGTCGGTGGATACGACCGGCGGACAGAAGCAGTATGTACAGATCCAGCTGATTCCGGAGAAGCTGAAGCAGTATCATCTTTCCATGTCGACCGTGGCACAGCTTGTCAGTGCCGCAGATTTCAGCTATCCGGCGGGTACGACCAGCGTCGGCAGCCAGGATCTTTCCGTCACCACCTCGGTCAGCTACCCGGATGTGCAGTCGCTTCAGAATATCCCGATCGTCACCGGAAACGGCAGTACGATCTACCTGAAGGACATCGCCCTCGTGCAGCTCGCACTGGAGGACAAGGCGGCCATCGGCCGTTATGATGGCAACGATACGATGATGCTGAGCATCACGAAGACCCAGGACTCCTCCGCTGTTTCCATGTCGAAGGAAGTGATGGCCGAAGTGAACGAGCTGAAGGCGAAGGACGAGAACCTCGACATCGTCGTCGTAGAGGATGAAGCCGATATGATCAAGAACTCGCTCTCATCCGTTTTCCAGACCATGATCGCCGCCGTCATCATCTCGATGGTCATCATCTTCGTCTTCTTCGGTGACTGGAAGGCATCCCTCATCGTCGGTACCTCCATCCCGATTTCGATCCTGACGGCCCTTATCGCGATGTGGGCGATGGGCTACTCCCTCAACATGATCACGATGTCTGCGCTGGTGCTCGGTGTCGGCATGATGGTCGATAACTCGATCGTCGTCCTGGAGGCCTGCTTCCGTGCGATGGATAAGTATGTGGCGATCGGCGTGAAGACGCGGCGCAGCGCAGCGGTCGAGGCCGTAAAGACGGTCGGAGAATCCGTTCTCGGATCGACGGTCACGACCTGCGTCGTATTCCTGCCGCTCGGCTTCATGTCTGGTCTGTCGGGACAGTTCTTCGCACCGCTCGGCTTCACCATCGTGTTCTGTATGATCGCCTCGCTGATTTCGGCGGTTTCCGTCGTACCGCTCTGCTTCGTCTTCTATAAGCCGAAGGAGAACACGAAGGCACCGGCCTATAAGGCGGTCCGCAGGATGCAGGGTGGCTATCGCCGGATCATGGAGAAGCTGCTTCGGCATAAGAAGATGGTGCTTCTCTCGACCGTCGGTCTCCTGATTCTGTCCTTCCTTCTGGCATCCCAGATCCGTATGGAGATGATGCCGCAGACCGATCAGGGTCAGATCGATATCACGGTTTCGACGAAGCCAGGTCTCAAAATCGAGGAGGTAGATAAGATCCTTCAGAACATCGAGGCCATGGTCGCTGCCGATCCAGACACCGAGGACTATATGGTGAGCGCCGGCAGCTCTGGCATGATGTCCATGATGAGCAGTGGCGGCAACAGTGTGACGGCGTACCTGAAGAAGGACCGCAGCATGTCCACGAAGGAAAAGGCGAACGAATGGCGGAAGGCCCTCGATGGCACGAAGGACGCGGTCATCACCGTCGAGTCCTACAGTATGATGTCGACGATGTCGACTTCGAACGATACCTACTCTACGATCATCACCTCGACGAACTATGACAAGCTGAAGGAGGCCTCCGATCAGATCGTTGACGAGCTTCGTCAGCGGAAGGATGTTACCGCCGTTCACTCCTCGCTCGAGAATGCGGCACCGCTCATCAAGTTCCATGTCGATCCGATCAAGGCGGCCGCTGAGGGCCTCACCCCGGTACAGGTCGGACAGCAGCTCTACAGCATGCTTTCCGGTACGAAGGCCATGACCATGCAGGTCGACGATGAGGATGTGGATGTCAAGGTCGAGTATCCGAAGGATGAGTATGATCATCTTCAGAAGGTAGAGGATATCTTCCTGAGCACGCCGACCGGTGCCCAGGTACAGCTGAAGGATCTCTGTGATATTAAGTTCGAGGATTCTCCGGCGACCATCGTACGTGATGATCGTAAGTATCAGCTGACCATCACGGCGGATTACACGGATCTCGCGGATAAAATGACCTCGAAGACCATCGATCAGGAGGTCATCGCGAAGTACCTCACGAACGGCATCGGCTACGCAGAGAGCTCCAGCACGAAAATGATGATGGAGGAGTTCAGCTCGCTGGGCATGGCTATCGTCATCGCGATCTTCCTGATCTGGGTGGTCATGGCGGCACAGTTTGAGTCGATGCGCTTCTCGTTCATGGTCATGACGACCCTGCCGTTTGCGCTGATCGGTTCCTTCTTCCTGCTGTGGATCGTGGATGCGACGATTTCCATGCCGTCCCTCCTCGGCTTCCTGATGCTGATCGGTACCGTCGTAAATAACGGTATCCTCTATGTCGATACCGTGAACCAGTACCGTATGGCGATGCCGCTCCAGCGTGCCCTCATCGAGGCTGGTGCGACCAGACTCCGCCCGATCCTGATGACGACCCTCACGACCGTCATCTCCATGGTGCCGATGGCGATGGGGATCGGCGACAACGGACAGATGATGCAGGGCCTTGCCCTCGTCGACGTCGGTGGCCTCACCGCCTCGACCATCCTCGCCCTTCTGATGCTGCCGACCTACTATGCGGTCATGGATAAGCGAAAGAGAAACGTCGAGCGGGATGTTCCGGAGGCCGGCTATATGATTGACCGTAATCCGGCCGAGTATTATCAGAAGAAAGCTGCATCGGAGTGGGAGCGCTACGGTACCCCGGACGATGATCCGACCCCGATGAACGATTCGGATATGACCGACGGATTTCCGGATTGAAAATTGTTAGTATATGCTAACTCGTGATAAAATAGCCACGGAAACGTGACAGGATGCCTGCATTGGCAGAAACAGGCGGCGGACCGCCGGGATGTGACGGTCCGTCGAAAAGGAGAGTTCAATGAAGAAAAGCAGAAAGCAGATGACCGCCCTGACGCTCGTGCTCAGCATGGCGATGTCCGGACAGGCCCTCGCCGTGACGGGCGCGACGGTGGACTATGCACCGGCGCAGACCTCCTATGAGCGGGAGCGGACGGCAGAGCAGTGGGCGACGCTGCGTGATGATGTGATCAGCTGGGATGAGCTGCAGGATCTCGTGCATGAGTACAATCCGACGGTGTCGGCGATGTGGCTGAACTACCGGAATAACGAGAACAGCGGCACCTATGACCTCGACTACGATGATGTGCTCGACGCCATCGAGAACACGTATTCGAATTCGCTGGGAAACGGAGACATCTCGGATGCCACGGCAGAGATGACCCGGAGTACCTCGCTCGCGGGCATCGAAACGACGATTCAGAATTCGGACCGTCAGATCGTGGAGCTCACGAATCAGAAGACCGAGCGGAACATGACGGAGGCCATCCGGCAGCAGATCATCGCGATCTATACCTCGGAGCTTACGAAGGAGCTCGATCAGCTGACGGCGGAGTATAATGAGACGAAGATCGGCGTCGCCGAGCGGAAGCTGCAGGCGGGCACTGGTACGGAGCTCGAGGTGCTGACGGCACAGAAGACGGCGAAGGATGCCGAGGCTGCACTGCAGGCCGCGACCGCGGATGCCACGAAGGCACGGCAGACCGTGCTCGTGAACCTCGGCTGGAACTATGATGCGACGCCGCAGATCTGCGCGGTGCCGGAGGTGACGGACGCGATGATCGCGGCAATCGATCTCGCCCAGGATACGCAGACGGCACTTCAGAATAATTATCAGCTGCGCATCGATCAGCGGAAGCTCGCGCTCGCTGAGAGCGACGGCACGAAGAACACGACGCAGATCACCGTGACGAACGACGAGAATCAGGTGCAGTCAAACATGACGGCCCGCTACAACGCCGTCCTGAGTGCACAGAATGAGCTTCGGAAGGCGGAGCTGAATCTTCAGAATCAGCAGACGACCCTCGGACGTGTGACCCGCAGCTACGCAGCAGGCGCAGCGAGTGCGCGTGATCTCGAGGATGCACAGTACAGTGCGGCGGCAGCAGAATATACCGTGAAGCTCGATCGCTATGCGCTTCAGAGTGCATACTTCAGCTACCTCGCCGGCCGTGACGGCCTCGCGGGCAGCAGTGCGTCCTGAAGTACAGGATAAGATGCATCGGATCGATCAGCGTGGCGAGGGCGTACAAGGTACGCCGGAGTTGCATGGCTGCGCAGGCCGTAAGCGTGCCTGCACGACGATGATCTGATCGTATAAACAGGAGAGTGACGATGAAGAAGAAAAAATATATGACCGCGCTGCTGATCCTGACGCTCGGTGCCTACGGTTTAGGATCGCCTGCATTGGCCGCGACCACGACCGTCAGCCATCCGCTGTACGGTGAGAGCCACACACTGACGGGGCAGGATGCCTCGGGGCGGCCGGACGGAATGGATGACGCCACCTGGGCGGCGCTCATGGATGATGTCATCGAGTACAGCGAGATCCCGGATCTCGTGGAGTACCGGAGCATCCTCGGGCGCACGCAGACGGCGATGATCGATGGACGAGCCGACGGTATGGTGCAGGTGGTGGATGCGCTGTCGGGTGCGATCCGTGATCTGAGAGACACCATCTCGGATCTGCAGGAAAAGGCGACGGACAGCACGAGTGAGGAAGAGAAGCAGGCGCTACTGATGCAGGTGCAGGTGCTGGAAGGCATGATCGGTACTGTCGGCGGCACGGGTCTGGCCGGAAACCAGAACCAGATGGAAAGTGGTATTTCGACCCTCGTGACGAAGATGAAGCAGGGACTGCACCCGACGAAGGTGGCCCTGATATCCGGCATGAACGGTGCTTTCGTGGGCTACCAGAGTCTCGTGGAGCTCCGGGAGATGTACGCGGATCAGGTCGGGATGTACGAAGGGATGTATGATCGTGCTGTGCGGCAGCAGGCCCTCGGTTCGGCGACAGCACTCGAGGTACAGCAGGCGAAGGTGAATCTCGAGGGCGCGAAGCTGAGCCTCTCCGACACCGAGGAGAAGCTTCGTTCCGTGAAGGATGCCATCGCGCTGACGCTCGGATGGAATGCGGCGGATACCGCGAAGGTGACGATCGGAAAGCTTCCGGCGTATGACGCGAGCTTCATGGCCGGCCGGAACCTCGAGGCGGACATCGCCGAGGCACGGCTCCATAATGTAGCCTATGGCAGTGCGATGGGGACGGTCGACAAGAACATCACCGGCTATACCGCGACGGATATCCAGCGGAGATCGGCAGAGCAGAACCTCAATATCACGATGACGGAGCTCTATAACACGGCCGTGCAGGCGAGGACGACTGCGGAGTCGGCGCAGCTCGGCTTCCGGATCGCGGACCGTCAGAAGGACTCGGCGGAGCGTATGCTGGCGGCCGGTATGATGAGCCTCACGGATTATAAGGCCGCATCGATGCAGTATATCGCATCGAAGATGCAGGCGAACATGTCCGCCATCAACGCCTCTGCGGCGGTGCTGAACTACCAGAACGCACTGCAGGGCATCCTGTGAGCCCTTCGCTTTCATCGTGGTAGGGTGGTTCCCGATGCACCTTCGGAAGAGACACCGGGTTCCAGTCTTGACTGTAATAAATTTTTTAATGAACGATGTGCAAAATTATGTGCGCCCCGTGTGCTAGGATACGGGATGTCGGAAAGCTTGAAAAAGCGTCTCCTGTGCGGGTTTTGTGCATCGTTTTTTCTAGTCTGTCCGCAGACCAGAACTATGGTCCGCAGACAGACTATGGTCTGCATAACGACTATATTCAAAGAATAAACACTATGCTATACTTCGTGCAAAGGAAAAGGAAAGCGTATACTCCTTGACAGTGACGAAATTTAAGCTTAAAATGGTAAATTAAAAGAACATACGTTTTTATGGAGGATAGACATGGCAGCGAAGACCAGTAAGGCACCGGTTGACTATAATCAGGATCATGAGCAGAAGCTGAAGGCCCTGGATGTGGCACTCACACAGATCGAAAAGAATTTTGGTAAGGGCTCGATCATGAAGCTCGGTGAGTCCGCCGCAAATCTAAATATCGAAACCGTACCGACCGGATCCCTTTCCCTGGATATCGCGCTCGGTGCCGGCGGCTACCCGAAGGGAAGAATCATCGAAATCTATGGACCGGAGTCCTCTGGTAAGACGACGCTCGCGCTCCATGCCGTGGCCGAGGTACAGAAGCGTGGCGGGATCGCCGGCTTCGTCGATGCAGAGCATGCACTGGATCCGAAGTACGCGCAGAACATCGGCGTTGATATCGATAATCTCTATATTTCCCAGCCGGATTCCGGTGAGCAGGCACTGGAGATCGCCGAGACGATGGTGCGCTCCGGCGCAATCGACATCCTGGTCATCGACTCGGTCGCAGCCCTCGTTCCGAAGGCGGAGATCGATGGTGAGATGGGCG
>ULTU01086940.1_pt1 | contig 10653 bp, 6 predicted proteins | sample 1957861 | NCBI WGS metagenome assembly ULTU01 (sample SAMEA4835742, study PRJEB28245) | human gut metagenome | biome: gut microbiome; material: fecal sample | place: Denmark | collected 2008
TTTCGCCCGAAATTACGTTGATTCGCGAAAAAATTTTTAACGCGGCGCAAAGTTTTTGGTTAAATCGGTTGACAAGATTAATTCATTATGATAAGATTAAAAGGCTTTAAGCGTTGTCGGGCGAAAAGGCTCGGTTGCGGCGGGCGGCTTTATTTTTAAGCCGGCTTGAATTTTGAGGCGATTTTAATTTTAAGACGGCTTTAATTTTAAGGCGATTTTAATTTTAAGACGGCTTTAATTTTAAGGCGATTTTAATTTTAAGGCGAATTTAATTTTGATAAGCATATAGCGGCGCTATAGCCAAGTGGTAAGGCAAAGGTCTGCAAAACCTTTATGCCCCGGTTCAAATCCGGGTGGCGCCTCCAGCGAAACGGGTTGTAAGTTTTCTTACAGCCCGCTTTTTTTATCAAAAAGCGCTTATCTTCGATACGGTTTTATAATTCCCGACGAATGGAATCCCTATGAAACAATAAACTTTGCGCGAGCGGCGCGAAAATCGTTAAAAAAAACTTGACTTGCATAAAATAATAGTGTATAATGTATTCGTAAAAGGTGGAGCGTGGCGTTGCCGATGTCGGAATTTAGCCGCAGGCGGTTGCGTTACGGACACGTTTTACGGTGTATTTCCGCTTTGCGGAATGTATTTGCGTATTAACTTTTATGCGTATCGATTTAATTGAATAATTTAGCAAAACCGTCGCGAGGCGGTGACGCAAAACTATCGGGACTCAACGAGTCAGCCAGTTGCCGGATTATCCTTGTATGGATAGCCCGGCTTTTTTTGTTCAGGCGGAGCATATTGCAGGAAGAACGCGGCAAGAACGCGGCAAGAACACAGGAAGAACACAGGAAGAATGTGGCAAGAACGCGAGAAGAGCGCGGGAAGAACAGCGGCAAGAACGTGGGAACGACATAACACGGCGAAAAGGACGAAAAGGACGAAAAGAATGAACGAACGGATTAAAAACAGAATAAAACTTGTTTCTTCTTTTTTGATGTGCGTGCTTAGTCTGTCCGCCGCAATCACCCTTTCTTTCGCCTGGTTTGCCAAAAACGACACCGTAAACGGCGGCGGAATGTCCGTTGCGATTGAAAACGACGCGAACGTCGTGGGGGCGGAGTATTTTATTGCGGAAAAAAACGGCTCAAACAACGGTTCAACGCAACTGAAATTCAAAAAAATCACCAACGAACCCGTGCGAATGGGCGCGTATGATATTCTGGACAAAAAGTATCAACTTCTTGCCAAGGTGTATCTCAAAAGCGACATGGAAACGATCCGCGTGACGGGGAACACTCAGACGGCTTATTTTTTGGGCGCGCTGGAGAATAATAAAAGCAAATATCCGTTGCTGCCGCCGACGAGCAGCGACGTTAACGTTCCGCAGGAAAGCACGGCGGACGGCGTAACGTATACCAACGTTCTTTCGAGCGTGATAAATTTCACGGTTTTCACGGCGGACGAAATAAAGGCTCGGACGGACGAAACTGAGGGTTATTATTTTGCCGGAACGGCGTTGCCCTCGGGGAACAGAATCGCGAAATTCATAGATAGTACGGACGCGGAGAAGCCGACTTCGTCGATTAATCTCGTTCAGACGGAGGGTATCGACACGGTTACGACGGGCGGACCGGAACAGTTCAATGGGCAGCCATGCCGGACACTCTTCATAATGTTCAGTTACGACGAGACGATTATGGAAAAAATCTTTTCCGATAATCTCGGCAACACTAATATATATGTTGAGAACAACGACGGCACTCTTATAAACATACCATTCAAGTGCGATTTTACGATTTCTTTTGAAAAATTCGCGGGGTAATTACGCAGGGTAATCGCAAGGCAACGCGCCTGACGAGCCTTTTATAAAAAACAAAAAACGGACGGAGGTGAGAACGTGAAAAGAATATTCAGAAGTTTAGCGGCTTTATTAATTATCGTCATATCTTTTTCGGCGATATCTTTCGCGTGGCTCGCGAGCGGGAAATACCTTAATTTTCCGTCGTCGTTCGGCGGTTCGGCAACGCCTGCGTATTTTGCGGGCGGCGACGGTACGGAAGATAATCCCTTCAGAATAACCAACGCCGTTCACTTATATAACCTTGCCTGGCTGCAATATCTCGGTTACTTCAATCAGCGCGAGGGTTTCAATAACGGTCTCGATCAGACTTACTTTGAACTCGGCAAAGACGTCGATATGCGTGGCAGGGCGATTCCGCCGATAGGCACGGAAGAATATCCTTTCATAGGTAAGTTCAACGGAAACGGCAAAACCGTAAAAAATCTGACGATTTCAAACAAAAAGGGTACGGGCGACCTTGTTTATTCGCCCACGAACGCGAAGTTTTCAAACAATATACTTCGTTTCGTCGACGATTCAAAGGCGCATGATATCGAAATCGTGGGAATGTTCGGCGTAACCGGCAATTACAACGGCTATCTCAATGAATATGTAACCACTCACACGACTTTAAAAACGGCTGACGTGAACGTAAGCAATTTTTACGTTGATAAAATTCACGTAAGGAGCAATTCGGCAAAAACTCTTGCAGGTTTGGCGGCGGGGTATATCGGCGGAAACTTTTCAAACGTCGGCGTTTATCGTAGCGACATAAAATTTGCCGCAAACGCTCAATCTATCGACGACACCACGATTGTGAGTAGCGGAGTTCTTTCGCAATATTCGCTCGTCGGCGCGTATAACGAAGACCTTGTTAATTGGAGCGACGGCGCAATCGGCTTTGGTAACTCTATCGGCATAAAGTCGTTATACGAAAGGATTGGGGTTTTTTATGGAAATAGTAGTGAATCTACAAATGTCGGTACAGTACAACAACCGAAAATTTATAAATATTACTACGATGAAAGTAAGGGATCTATAAATTCTCAAAAAACAGGTTATGACAGTAGTGGTTTTACATATTATATACGTGGTGGTGAAGTGAATGGAAGCGGAGCTACCTATAATATAAATGGTTCACAACTTCAAAGACCGTCGTATCTGCCGATAAAAACAAAATCAGACACAGATTATACGGTCGCAGATGATAACACAGGATATATTGCAAGCGGTCCATTTGATATTAATGGTGGCGGAGATATTCGTGTGAGAAGCGCTAAGATCGACTCATCGGTGCATATAAAATATTCAACAAACAGTGCTTCAAATTTTGGGGACGGAAAGAATGTCGAAATTTTAACGATTACGAAAAAAACTTATAATACGGATTCTAAGTTGCAAAGAATTACAGATGATTATAATGTAGGAAATAATGAAGCTACTGGCGTTGCTCCCCAAATAAAAGGTTATCCTAAAAAAACACAGACAGAACTCGGTTTGGATGCTTATTCCGAAGCTCGTGATGAATTTAATAAAATCATAAATGGAGAATCAAAGTGGTATGGCTTCCACTTTATGCCCGCGGCAATCGGAATAAATAATATTTACACCGCGCCCAAAGCGACAATAAACGGGGTAACCTATACAAACTATCAGATGACTGCAAACTCGATCGACTTCAAAACAAAGTCGAATGGGCATATTGCGTTTTTTGCAGCATCAAATTACTCTTCTAACAGAAACTTCTTTTCGTTGCACGAGATTTTTAGAAAAGAGGAAAATCCTTGCAAAATTAACAAAATAAGGGAAATATCCAAAATCTATTCCGTAGTAAAGGATTCCGGGGGAAAAGATTATATCTATCTTTACACGGCAGTTGAAGGCGAGAATGATACTTCTGTATCTGGACTTACAGCATCAGATCTTGAAGATATTAAATACACTTTGGAGTTCGATTGCGCGTGGATAAATAACACACGCACTTTCAATGATAATTCTTTGCTTAATAATGCGATTTATTATTTTGAAATTCCGGTTAATAAGGGAGAGTTTGCGCTCGGCTCGGCTCCAAAAGACAACGGGGCTGGGGCTTATCTTTTATATCTCGATATAGGTGCAAATGGTAATCAAACTCCTACGGGAACCGGTTACACAATGGATAAAGTGCGTTTTGTCAACTACTCCGGCATACCATCAGACGGCAACGGGAACGTTAACTTGTCCGCTTACAAACCCGCGTTGATAACGCTCAGCGGCTCTTCAACCGCCGAGGAAATCGCCGTTTTCAAAAGAGACGAACAAGAAACCGACGGTAAGTTAAAACTCGCTTATCGCATTATTAATAACAATGCAAATGCGATAAACGTCAACGAAACAACCAAAAACATGACGCGCAAAGATGCCACTTTAACGCCGTCGACCGACGGCGACTAACCGTAAAAAAATAGCCCTATAAGCCGATTAACGGCAAAAAAAGAAGGTTATCGCATAAAACGCGATAACCTTTTTAATTTGTTTTTTCGGTTTAAAATCAATCAATAAAGTTTGATTTTTTCTTCCACGTAAGCGGCAAGTTCCTTAACGGGAATACGAATCTGTTCCATTGTATCTCTGTCGCGGACGGTTACGGTGTCGTTTTCGAGCGTGTCGAAGTCGATTGTCACGCAGTACGGCGTGCCGATTTCGTCCTGACGGCGATATCTCTTGCCGATTGAGCCCGCGTCGTCGTAAGTACACATAAAGTGACGGGAAAGTTCGTGATAAATCTCTTTCGCCTTGCCGCCGAGTTCCTTTTTCTGGAGCGGCAACACCGCCACTTTGTAAGCCGCGAGAGCAGGGTGGAAGTGCATGACGACTCTCGTTTCGCCGTCGTCGAGTTTTTCCTCGTCGTAGGCTTCGGATAAAACGGCGAGCATAAGTCTGTCCGCGCCGATAGAATATTCCACGACGAACGGAATATATTTTTCGCCCGTAATCGGGTCTACGTAAAGCATGCTCTTGCCCGAGTATTCCTGATGGCGGGAAAGGTCGTAATTCGTTCTGTTGTGAATTCCGTTGAGTTCCGACCAGCCTATGGGGAAGAGATACTGAATATCGCAGGCGCATTTTGCGTAATGCGCGAGTTTTTCGTGATCTTTAAATCTTAAGTGTTCGGGCGCGAAGTTGAGCGAAACAAGGAAGTCGAACGCCGCTTTTTTGAATTTTTCGTAGTATTCGATATCCGTGCCTTCCTTGCAGAACCATTGATGTTCCATCTGCTCGAATTCTATCGTCCTGAAAATGAAGTTGCCGGGTGTGATTTCGTTTCTGAACGCCTTGCCTATCTGCGCGATTCCGAACGGAACTTTCGCTCTCGTGGAACGTTGAACGTTCTGGAAGTTTACGAATTCGCCCTGCGCCGTTTCGGGACGGAGATAAATTTTATTCTGACTGTCCTCGGTAACGCCTCTCGAAGTTTCAAACATAAGGTTGAAGTTTCTTATCGGCGTCCAGTTGAACTTGCCGCAAACGGGGCATTTTATCTGATGTTCGTCGATATACGCCTGCATTTCGTCCTGAGTCATCGCGTCCACGTCCACCGCGCCTTTGGAGTAGTTTTCGATAAGATTATCCGCGCGCTGACGGTTTCTGCATTCCTTGCAGTCCATTTTCGGATCGGAGAAACTCGCGGTATGCCCCGATGCCTCCCACACTCTGCTGTTCATAAGAATAGCCGCGTCCACGCCGAACGAGTTTTCGCTCTCCTGAACGAACTTTTTCCACCAGGCGCGTTTGATGTTGTTCTTTATTTCCACGCCTACGGGGCCGTAATCCCACGTGTTGCCCATTCCGCCGTAAATATCGCTGCCGGGGAAAATTATCCCTCTCGATTTGCAAAGATTGACGAGTTTTTCCATCGTAACGGCTCTTTTTTCTTCCATAAGTTTACCTCTTTAACCTCTTTAACGCGCGGAACGACAAAAATCCGTCCGCTTAAATACTCACTTATTTTATGCCATACGGGGCTTAAAGTCAAGCGGTTTGAGGGAAATTGGGCGAAAAGAATATAATTGACGAAAAAGCGCGCCGAAACCCGTTAAAAACGCTTTTAAAATTCGGGATATTGTGTTAAAATATACGAAACAAAGACTTCGGGACGCGTATTTCCGAAGCCGACGGAGAAAGAAAATGGAAGCGAAAAACTTTATCGAAGAAATCATCAACGGCGAACTCGAAAGCGGCAAAGTCACGACGGTGCATACGAGATTCCCGCCCGAGCCGAACGGTTACCTGCATATAGGTCACGCAAAATCTCTTTGTCTCAACTTCGGCACGGCTCAGAAGTATAACGGACTTTGCAATCTGTTTTTCGACGACACGAACCCTTCCAAGGAGAAAACCGAATACGTCGAGGCGATTAAAGCCGACATCGAATGGCTCGGTTTTAAATGGTACGAAATTCATTACGCGTCCGATTTTTTCGACGTCATATACGAAAAGGCGGTTAAACTCATCAAGGACGGAAAGGCTTTCGTGTGCGATCTTTCCGCCGAAGAAATAAGCAAAACGCGCGGCACGCTCACCGAACCGGGCATAGAAAGTCCTTACAGAAACAGGACTATCGAAGAAAATCTCGAACTTTTCGAGGGGATGAGAGCGGGCAGGTTTGCCGACGGCGAAAAGGTTTTAAGAGCGAAGATAGACATGGCTTCGCCTAACATCAATATGCGCGATCCCGTTATTTACAGGGTTTTAAGAGCCACTCACCACAGAACGGGCGACAAATGGTGCATTTATCCGATGTACGACTTCGCGCACCCGATCTGCGACTCGATGCAGGGCGTAACTCATTCGCTTTGCACGCTCGAATTCGAGGATCATCGTCCGCTTTATAACTGGGTTGTGGAAAACACGGGCGTGGAACACAAGCCGCGCCAGATAGAATTCGCAAGGCTCAACATAACGAATACCGTCATGAGCAAGCGTTATCTCAAAAAACTCGTCGAGGACCATGCGGTTACGGGTTGGGACGACCCGAGAATGCCCACGCTCACCGGACTTCGCGCAAGGGGAGTTCCCGCCGAGGCGTTGAAAAATTTCTGCGAGGCGATAGGCGTTTGCAAGGCGAATTCCGAGATAGAAGTTACTTATTTCGAGCATTTCATCAGAGATTATCTCAATCTTCACGCCGAAAGGGCGATGGCTGTGTTCGAGCCGATTAAGGTTACGATAACCAACTTCTCCGAAAACAGCGAGCAGGAAGATTTCGAGATTAACCCCAACGACGAAGCCGCCGGAACGAGAAAAATAACCGTTTCCAAGCATATTTACATCGATTCCGAAGATTTCGCGCTCGTTCCGCCGCCGAAGTATTTCCGCCTTAAAAAGGACGGCTACGTAAGGCTTAAAAACGCGTATATTATCAAGTGCGACGACGTAAAATTAAGAGAGGACGGAAGCGTTGAAGAACTTTTCTGTTCTTACGTTCCGGAGTCGAGAAGCGGCAACGACACGAGCGGAATAAAGGTGAAAGGCGTTATCCACTGGGTAGACGCGGACACGGCGGTAGACTGTGAGATAAGAAAATACGATTATCTGCTTAAAGACGCCGCGTATCCGGGACAGGATTTCTCCGAGAGAATGAATTACGACAGCGTTCACGTTTATCGCGGAAAAGCCGAGCCGTATCTTGCCGAGGCGAAGGACGGAACGACGTTCCAGCTTATGAGAAAGGGTTATTTCAAGAAGATAACCGAGGGCGGAAAACTCGTTTTGTCGGAAATCGTTTCGCTCAAAGACGGTTACAAGCCGCAGAAATAAGTCCGAAAAGGCGAAAAAACCTCAGCCACAGGTGATTGTTGCAATCTCTCTCGGCTAAAATCGCATAAATCAGAACGATTCGACGGAAAAAATCGATAAAATTCCGAAATTGTATTGACAACCGCGGAATTATTTATTATAATAAGCGTATGAATTAAGATGGGGTCGGTGTTATGTATTTTGTAGTCGACGGACTTTTGATAGGAATATTCTTTCTCGCGCTGTGGTCGAGCATACGGCGCGGGTTTTCCGGGCATTTCGTTTTCGGAATCCTGAGAACGATTATAGGCATCGCCGTCGGCGCGGTCACCGTTTTCGGCGTCTATATGCTTATGAAGCATTTTTCCTGGATAGAATATATGGCTGACGGAGTTATCGCCTTCTTCGGCGAACTCACCACGAGTTTTATCCCCAACGACCTTTACAGAATGGTTATGGGTATCGTCGCGTTCGCGCCGTTCGCCGTTCTTTTCTTCATCGTCGGTTATCTCATCGGCGTGAAAGTCATCTGCGGACTCATCAAACTCATATTTACCCCAATAAAGTTGCTCAGAAACAACGCTAAAGTTTTCAGAATTATCGATAACGTTCTCGGAACGGTTATAAATCTCGCGCTTTATTGCGCTGTGGTATTCGCGATTTTCGGCGTGGTTTACGTGTTCAATTACGATAAGGATAACGTGCCTCAGGCGGAAGTTTCCACGATCGCGATGGCGACTCCCGACGAAGGGGAGGACGCGAAAATTCTCGCCCGCACCATCAACAATATCACGACGCCGATTTTAGGCGGACTTCACGAGAGTTTCTCCGCCGCGCCGATAGGCCACGTTTTCTATGAGAACAACCCGCTTATGTGGTTCAAATCCGAAAACGGCGAAGGGTTTTATACCCTTATCCACAACGCGCTTATCGATAAAAAATAAGGCGTGAACGTAATCGGCTGCGGCTGAACGTGAAAACGTGGAAACGAAAATAATTTTAATCTGAAAATTTTGTCGCGAATTTCTATGAGATCCGCGACAATTTTATAAAACGAATAAATATTTGAGAGGAAAAATTTATGGCAAACGAAAGAACTCTTTGCGTAATGCTCGACGTTTCGCGCGACGGCGTTATGAAAGTTGAAGAAGTAAAACGTTACGCTGGTATAATTAAGAAAATGGGTTATAACGCCCTCGGACTATACATGGAGGACGTTTACGAAATCGAGGACGAGCCTTATTTCGGGCATCTTCGCGGCAGATATTCAAAAAATGAACTCAAAGATATCAACGATTATTGCAAGAGTATCGGCATAACCGCGATTCCTTATATCCAGACTCTCGCTCATCTCGAGGGCATTTTCAAATGGGTGGAATATCAGAACGTCAGAGATATAGCGAATATTCTTCTCGTCGGCGAAGAGAAAACCTATGAACTCATCGAAAAAATGTTCAGAACTCTCCGCGATTGTTTCGATACCGAAAAAATCAATATCGGTATGGACGAAGCGCCGATGATGGGCAGAGGAGTTTATCTCGACAAGCACGGTTATCCGGACAGCGTTCAGGATCTTTTGTACGAGCATCTCGTAAAAGTCAGCGCGATAGCCGACAAGTACGGTTTTAAACCTACTATGTGGTCGGATCTTATAATGCACATGGCGCGCGACGGGAAAGAAGTCAAAGTCCCCGAAAACGTCACGCTTTGCTACTGGGATTATTATCGCGATTCGAAAAAGGAATACGACCAGAACCTTAAAAAACACCTCGCGGTTACGGATAAAGTCGCTTTTGCAGGCGGCGCGTGGGCGTGGACGGGTTTCGCTCCGATGAACGAATTCAGTTACCGTACTATGAAATACGCCATGCAATGTTGCCGCGAACGCGACATTAAGGACGTTACGATAACAGTGTGGGGCGACGACGGACGCGAATGTTCGTGCTTTGCCGTTCTTCCCGCGTTGTTCTATTGCGCCGAAAAATATCGTTATCAGACGAAGGACAGCAACATAAAAGCCAAGTTTGCCGAACTTTTCGGAATCAAATTCGACGGTTTCGCTTCGCTCGATCTTCCCAACGAAATCAAGGATTGCGACGGTTGCAACAACCCGAGTCGCTGGGGACTTTATAACGATCCGTTCTGCGGCAGATTCGATTATCACATCGAAATCGGCGACGGCGAACAGTTTAAAAGCAACGCGCTTAAACTCAAAAGGGCGGCTAAATCCGCGGGCGAGTTCGCGTATCTTTTCGATTGCTTATCCGATTTGTGCAAGGTTCTCGAACTCAAATACGACCTCGGCGTGAAAACGCGCGCGGCGTATCTCGCAAAGAATAAGAAAAAACTTAACGAGATTGCGAACGTCGTTTATCCCGAAACCATAAAAAGGCTGAAAAAATTCATCGCTTCCTTTAAGGCGTTGTGGAACAAGGAAAACAAACCTTTCGGGCTGGAACTTCACGAAATGCGCCTCGGCGGGCTTTTGTTAAGGCTGGAAAGTTGCCGCGAAACGCTCGTTTCTTATCTGGGCGGGCAAATCGGCAACGTCGAAGAACTCGAGGCTCCCGTCCTGAAATTTATTCCCGACCGCGAAAAAACCGCGAATCTGTGCTGTCAGTCGCATATCAACACGGTAACGGTTGCGAATATGAATATATAACGCGAATATGAATAAATAAACTTATATTGGATTACCTGATATTTGACGGTCGGCATTGTATCCGCTTGTCGGGAAGTCGTTCCCGACGAAACCAGATTGTTTTCCGACCGCCGAAAGGAGCGTATATGAAAAAAAAGATTTATCTTATAATTCTTACGTTGGTGCTTGCGGTGACTTCAACTCTGTTTGCGGGTTGCGGCGGCGGTTCGGCTTTGCCGAACGTGAATTCCGACGAGGACAGAATAATAACTCAGCAGGTTACCGTTCCGCCGACGGAATACAATGCAAAAAAGGCGGTTTACGCAACTATAGGCCGACTTTCCAAATACAGTACATATAAAGCGACGAGTAGCGGAACGTCCGTCGCGGCGG
>ULTU01095196.1_pt1 | contig 10610 bp, 9 predicted proteins | sample 1957861 | NCBI WGS metagenome assembly ULTU01 (sample SAMEA4835742, study PRJEB28245) | human gut metagenome | biome: gut microbiome; material: fecal sample | place: Denmark | collected 2008
CGAGAAAGCTACAATGGTATAAACGCGGAGCCGCTTACCTTAAGACTAAGGTTAGTCGTCTATTAAGGCTAAAGGTGATCATCTATTAAGACTAAGAGAGAGGAAGGGTCATTGGTCCATGATGCATTTTACTCATCGAGCTTTGAAATTTAATGTCTATATTTTTCACAACCAGCAAAATTTCGAATCAAACAAATAACCAGGCAATTGTAGCTAATAAAGGGCAAAAAACGGCAAAAAAGATGAAGAGCGATGAAGGGTGATGAAGGGTGCATTTTTACCCTTCACCCTCAGACCTCCTGTATTTATCGGCATTTCAGGAGAAAAGATGAAGGGTGAAGGGTAAAATCGCATTCCGATTTGAAATTTTCTACGCTATAAAGATTTTTCTAAAATCCGCCACATCTATTTTCAAATAAATACCGCTATAAACATTTTCTATAATAAGGAAGCAAGAGAACAGAATACCCAGCAGATATTCTTGTTCGCTAAGTAGGCAAAGCGCCTTAGGAAGGGCACTATTGCGCCAAGGTAAAGGCACCTTTGTGCTCGGGTAAGAGCACAATTGTGCCCCCGAAAAGCTCTTTGCTATTGTTCACCAATGCAACATCGGCTCTATACACAGTACTATCATCACAGGTCGTTGCTGTGAATAATGTACTCAGAAATGCCAACGCTATAACAATACGTATATACTTCATAAGTAAATCTTTTAATATGATACTAACTAAAGTTTACTTTTACTTAGAGCATTTATCGAAAAATAAGCTCTTTTTGGTTTTCCTCACCTAAATCTTTAGTTGCAAAAAAATACTGTTTCAACACTTTGATTTTTCTATCTTCTGCATCATACCTAACAGCCTTTTCCAAGGTATCAAATACAGACACGACTACAGAATCACGACCTTTATTGTTTAGTAAATCTAGCCAAGTTGGTCGTTTTTTATTTATTCCTGTAGCAGACACATACAGCGAATCTGCACTATGCATTTTTATTTCCTTAGCCCATCCTTCCCTAATCCACTTTATAATATTATCCTTATTGTATCTGCAATCTACACGGACATAAACCATTCTGTCAGATTGATTCTGAAAAAAGAATGTACAATGAGGATTATGACTGTAGTATTCCTCATCTGTCTCATACGTTTCCAAAAAGCCTCCACAGGAGATAAAAATGAGATAGGGAATCAATAAAAATATAATCAAACTATGTTTCATACGTAAATTATTATCGGCCAACATTACTGTAGGACCTATGTTTTAAACTAATTTTACTAAAGTTTCCCACCCCAAATTAATGGAATAAAAATAACAGTTTCTCAATAAAAAGTTGTATCTTTGTAATCGCTAAACAACAATAATACAACGATTTAAAGAGTAACTGTTATGGATGCAAAATTAAGCAATTTTCTGAGTTGTCCAACATATTAAGTGTTAAAAGTTCATTGAGAACGAATTAAATGTCACTTTTCACCCGATTTGGGCTTGGTCATCTGCTCTGTAGAATGTCCTTGGAGAAGCAAGCAGGCATTCCTGCCGTTCAGCTAATCCTGTCTCTCTACCTTTTCCGTATAGCAGGTGAAAGCATACATTCCATGTACAAGAAGTCATATTATGACCTTCTGAACACAGGTCACAATTGCTATTATCGAATGATGCGCAGAGCTACCATGGACTGGCGCAAACTCCTTATGGGGATGGCTCTTCGCTTTTTGGCAATTCTTCGTAAGGAACATGCCGAAGTATCTTCTGATAACGCAAGTTACATATTTGACGACACTACGTTGGAGAAGATATACTTTTGCCATAACTGCAGATGGTACAAATGCTATTATATTGCATTGAGAGGAAAACTGGGAGACCAGCCAGTACGCATCTTTTTATAAGATATGGCAGAAACCAGCGATATTTTGCCCCAAAGTTGCTTGCCGTCATCAGTTTCTGCCACAGAAACCGAATCCACCACGTTTTGCGCTGTAACATTTATTGAGAACAACAGCAACAAAAATAACATTAACTTCTTCATATTTACGAGATTTATATTTTTCAAAATCTTACCAATAAACCAGCAGTCAGCATACTCTTGCAGCCAGCATTCCACTCGCAGAAATACCTAAAACTTTCTCCACCTAATGACATACCAACTAAAGTCACATTATATCCCAAATCGGCTTTGGTTCGATTACACTCAAAGCCAGGCACAGTAACTTTCTCTTTCAGCAAAGCCAATCCTAAGCCTGCACCCGAATAAGCGCGAAAGATGCCGTAGCCCGATGTAAACCAAGTATAGGTAATAGCTGGAAGTGCATACATGCAAGACAAATCCGAATTTCCACGAGGTTCAGACGGTTCTACCGTATCATCAACATAATTACACCATTCACTAGTAGTAAAACCAACAGAAGCACCAACCGACACTTTCTTTGAAAGGCGATACTTATAATCTATTCCTAGATGAACTGGAATTGCAAAACATTCCGAGTCACCACCACTATATGGAATAGGCTTTGTCAGTTTGTCATGTTTATCTATCACATACAAATTCAACAAGCCCACACCAAAGTATAGTTCATGGCGTTTGCCAATATCTTGCTTACTCGACAATGAGGTTTGAGCATGAGACATAAGTGTTCCCAACAGCCACAAGCCTACAAACATCATTACCACTTTAGCAACATCATCATTCAACACCTTTCCCAAAATACGATCTCTACATTTCATAAGCTTCAATATTTTATATTCGTATCAAACTTACCATCTTTATCTCTTGCGATTGTCATTCTACGATGATACTTTCACGTCATCTATACTCAAACAAACGTTTTTTAAAATCCTTTTTCGTTACACACCTTCTATCATAGAGCTTTTTCTTTCGGATATTCTCTAGCGTATAAGTTCTTACAATACTCCATTTGATAGTATATATATAAAACGTATCACTATTCATTGGCCAGAAACCTCTAGACTTTGTACCTGGTGCTACACAATAATAATTAAAGATTACATTTTTCTTTCCATGGACATTCACGGAAGTTGTATCCATAGAAATTAAGTCTATCGTATCTCTACAATGGAGATTCCAATACATATCGTTGCTCAATGTATCGGACTCTGTCAAATCGATTAACAATGTATCTTTAGTACAATTTTTCACACTATAGCCTAAAGGCTTCGAGTCCATAACACAAGAACTCAAAAAGAATGTTGGAAATAAGACCAACAGTAAAATAACTCTAAATCCATTCGTTTTCATTGTACATCAATTATTATCTTCCCCTATCTATTCTTCCAAATTACTTTGGTTTATTTCATTGACCTCATAGAACAAAGAGACAGAAACTGTATCACCACAAGAATTATCGTGGCGAATATATCACCGTCCAATTCATTCTTTCCAAATCTTCTCGTTTATATCTATAGACTTTCAAAACAGGCACATGTTTTCTAACAAAATTCTCAGTTGCATTCAAATACTTTTGAAGAGAATCTCCATTCATTATCAACAATTGAACATAAGAAATAGACTTAATCTCGTCTTCCCAATTACCATTCTGAGCACGAAACATCAATACAGATTCAGGATAAACAATATGACTTTCACTTTTAGCAAAATAAACAGAATCTGCGCTTGCAATATTTTTATCACACAGCAATTGACACCCTATCACCTTGTCTGACATATTTACGAGTGCTATATTCTCATGAATGTCAACCCAAGACGTACAAGCTTCACACATTAAGCTAATAAAAACTGTCACAAAAATTATTCTAAAGTTTCTCATTTCTAAATCATCTTATTTAATACTGATTCAACAAACATAAGGCGAATACTACTTGCGTATCTTTCGATAATCAGGGCTAACTCTACTATTTTTCAAATCACCCAATGGAGGATAAATCACCGTCCAATTCATTTTTTCCAAATCAGTTTGCTTCAACTGATAAATATGTAGTATCGGAACTTTTTTATGAACCGTATCAATAGAAGACACCATATACTTATTTAACGAATCATTATTTAATATCATTAACTGAACATACGCACAGTTATTTATCTCTATCTCCCATGGAACTTCTGATGACACATACCTAACCAAAGAATCAGGACGAACATTTATATCTGTCACTTGCCAATACTTAAAAAGCGTATCATCTTCCATGCTTTTACGAAATTCAAACATTTGACAAGCTATAGATTGGCTAGACTTATTTACCAAGGCAAAAGACAAATGTCCTTCTTGTTCTCTAAAGCATGATACAAAAAGGAGCAACGCTTGTACCATTACAATTACGTTAAAGATCTTTTTCATTAAGTCAATTCGTACTTTTTAAAGTAGGATGAAGTACTTCTTACTTCATCCTACCTTATATTATTATTTATTTGTTACTCTATGATTGAGGTTATATATCCCATTTGCTACCCCCACTAAAACAGCAGATACAAATCCCCATTTTCCACCTACAGCCCAACTTGCATAATCATACCATTTCGCATGCAATGTCAAATTGTCATTTAGAAGTGCAACACTTTGAGGATTTTTATAATCATAATATGTTCCACTAGTTGCAGTATGGTTTACATCTAAAGGATTAATATCAAAATCCCAGCCTCTTTTGTCACGCTTTTCACTTTCTGATTTATAAAATCCATCTACATGCTTATTAAAATACAAAAAAGCACGTCGATTAGCATCTTGCTCCGTTTGCTGATATTTATGTAAACCATCTTTTTTCATCGCACTCATCAAACTAGGTATTCCTACTCTAGGCAAATATCCCCATCCCATTGATTGACTTTGTAAATAATGCCCATACTCATGTTGGAACAATGTATTATTAGGATCTGCATATAAGCCACGTTCACCATTTATAAAACTCCCCGAAGTGAATGCTCCCCAATGAGGTTGATACAACTCCACAGCAGTTGCCCCTCCCCAATAAGAGACACTTTTAACCGCATTTACTGTATTTATAGCACTAGCAGTGAGATGACCAACTGCTGACTGAGGAGCTTCCCAAGTAAAACGAGACAAAATTTGTCCAAATTTACCTTGAAACTGTCCCATATCAATTTTGAAAGCCATAACTGTAGAATGCCAGTTACTTCCATTTGTCCAAGCATTGATACCTTGTGTCCACACCTTACCAAAAGTATTGACCAAGAAATCTTTAGCGGCATTTAGAAACGTAAAGAAGAAGAACTTACCATTCCTATCCGTATATTTCAGCGGATTATTCATGCAATAGCTATAACGGTTGAAATTCTGGCTCTGCTCTGGAGTCTGCACGTATGGATCAGGAGACAAGAAACGACTCGTAGCAGGATCATACAATCTTGCATTCATGTTCACCAGGCCAAATTCTGCAAGATGTTCATGACCAGTATAACCTCTGCCCAAACAGAGTGCAGGTTCTTCACCACAATCATATACCACTTGTGTTTCAGGATTACGCAAACGTCCCCAAGCATCATAACTCAACTCTTGAAGCAAATTTCCCTCATAATCGGTAACATGCGTGATGCTGCCCAAGTTGTCTCGAAGAACATTACACAACTTCCAAGAAGAGCCCTCCTTGACATACACCATTGGCGAGTCATAATAGTCACCTGCTAGATAGAGTCTTTCTATAGAGCCAGAGCCAGTCTGCTGAAGTTCATAGCAATCCCCTATATAGTAATGAGTAGAAGCCACACCGCCATTGCGTGAAACCTCCATCTTCACCCTATCATAGTCACCATTATAGACAAATTGAGCTTTCATATCATTTTCTTCTATACTAGACAAACGATTGAAAGACGTATAAGTTGCATCTTGCCCTACAGCAGGGATAACATTTTTGGAAAAATTAACACCCGTCATAGCGTATGGCTTGGAAGCCTGACCATACTCAAAGCTTCCTACATCGCTTCGGCTGAGAACATTTCCCTTGTCATCATATTCTGCCGTTCCACCAGCATAGTCAGTCAATCTGTTGATGTCATCATAGCCGAAGTTCTCTGTAAGATTTCTGGTTTCGTCTTTTCGTGACACCAGATTTCCTGTGAGAGGGTCTATCTTATACGAGAAATTTTGAATGACTGTAGTTCCCTTAGCCGCCATTCTACTTGTAGGATAGCCATAGCTGTCATAAGCATAAGAACGTGTAATACCACCCGACGAGATTTCCGTTGGCTGTCTAAAGACATTCTCTTTTCGCAAGCGATATACTTCCTTGCCATTGTCCAAACTTACTCCTATCAAGTAAGTCTTGGTATATTTGTAGTTTTCCGTAGCCAGCACTCCATCTTGAGAGGTATATTTGATAGAGCTAACAGCACCATCCGTATAAGAATAGTCCTTCTGCAACCATTTTCCATCAACAACATTCTCACGCCATGAAGTGATTCTACCCAAACCATCGTAGGTGATAGACTTCGAGGTTCCATTATCAGAAGAAACACCCACCAAGTCGTTGACTGTATTATAGGCATAAGTTGTCGTCAACTCAGGGCTAATACTCTTGACCACACGGTTATACGAATCATATTCCTTGGTTGTAACCTGTCCTTTGGCATCTGTCACCTTAGCAACATTGCCACCCTTGTCGTACTCGTATGTAGTTCTACCTGCACTAGGGTCAACAAGCGCAGTACGCCTTCCATAGACATCGTACTCAAAAGAGGTGGTAACTCCTCCCGGGGCAACTACTGATTTCGGTTGTCCGTCTGCACCCAGATTATACTCTATCGTACCTGCAGGATCAGTTACAGAGACAAGTTGACCAAAAACATTATTTGTTTTGGTTGTTGTGACATTATCAGTTGTAACAGAAGTTGTATTTCCACTATAGCTATATCTAGTAAAATGACCAGAAGCCTCGGCGTATTCCAATAGTCTGTTATACGCATCGTATGAATACGTATTCCACAAAGATGCCGTACTGCCTGAGAATGGCAAAGACACCTTTTCCAGATTTCCATACTCATCATAAACCTTATCGACTGAAACTATAGTATTGTCGAAGTGAGTGACTTGACTTCTTGTCTCACGCCCAAATGCGTCATACACCGTCTTAGACGTAGGAATCTTAGTACCCGAAGTTTGGATAGCATAAACACCAACATTATCATAATTCCACATATAACGAGTTGCCTTGACTGTGTTGTCTGGATAAGAGGCCGTTATCTCACGTCCCATATCATCATACTCATACTTGGTAACGCCACCTCTAGCATCCGTCATCTCTATCATGTTTCCAACATTGTCATACGTATATTTCGTCACCAAATTCTGTGGATTGGTCTCTTGGACAACACGACCATAAGAATCGTATGTGTATTGAGTTTTCTGAATAGAACCCTGATATGGAGTTACAGAACTAGAGATTACCTTTCCATAACTATCATAATAATAGACAGTTTGCTCTGCTTGGCTTCCATTTTTAGAAAGAACTGTCACTGTTGGCTTTTTGTTACTACCCCATACAGGCACAAAGTTCCTTTCCACATAAGTATTGCCTTTGTAAGTAGTGGTCACCTGTTGGTCTTGCACAACCCCAAGGCGATAATCTGTATCTATATTAGTAAAAGAGTTATAAGTTGTCTCTTTCACCACAGAAGAACCGTCATTATAGTTGGTCGTTTCCTTCGTAGGATAGCCATAGTCATCATATACGTATGCCGAAGCAGCAACTACGCCACTCAATTTATCATTTTCTGTTTTTTGAACCAAACGTATCTTCGCAAGTTTGTTCGATTTCACGTTAATCGCATACCTATACGAATTGGTTGCTACAGGTGTTGTTTCACCTGTCAATATAGCATGATTTACAGGGTCATACTCACTAATGTAAGTTTGATGTTTCTTATCAACAGTAGTTACTTTCGCAAAGCCACAGAATCCCAAGCCCTGTTTATGCACAACGGCATTATCATAGCTATAGCTCTTATTATCTATGAGCTTATCCTTATGGTAAGTCTCAGAAGCAGACAATACTACCAATGGCTCTTGGATGTTGACGTATGGGAAGCTAGCGCCAGAGCCTTTGGTATATACATTCATACCCGTATTCTCACCCATAGCCCCATCAGTCAAAGAATGATACTCATTCTTCTCAATCACCCCAAGGCTATTAGCCATGCCAGTCATCAGCAAAGACTTGCTATCATTTCGAGAGAGATGATACTTGACTGCCTTTCCGTCTTTCAAGCTAACAATCTGCGTAAAGACGTTGTTGCTATTCAAGTTAGTTGGAACAATGGCAGAATACCACTTTGGAAAAGATATATAGGGATTCTCACCACCAAACACTTTGTCAGAAGTGAGATAAGCATAGAATCCATAGACCATGTACTTCACGATGTCACTTTTACCATCATTGTTGACATCCTGGATGATGATGCCTTCACCATCTTTCTCATTGACAGTTACGCCCTTCACTACTGAAGTGACAAAAGAGCCATCGCCCTTAGAGTAGAATACAGTCCAGCTAGCATCATCCTTCACCACAGAAGAAGGAGACTGCAAGAAATCCATCAAGCCATCTCCGTTAAAGTCGCCAAGATATAGCTGACAATTCGCCAAACTATTGACGGTCAGTCCTGAATAAGTGGCAACCTTTCTTGCAGACATAGAAGTTCCATTCACGTCAAAGGTATAAATGCTTGCACCACTTGAACTAATATGACAAATATCCGACTTGCCGTCGCCGTCATAGTCGAAAACAAACAACTTGTCACTATTATTCGCTGCAGCCTGGGCATCACTTTGTTGGGTACCAACAAACTCAACATTGTAAGGAAGTACCGCACTCTGATAGAGAATTTTGTTGTTAACTAAGTCAAAGATATAGCATTTGGAAGGCTTAGTCGTATCTCCAAATGGCTGATGGACAGAAACCGCAAGAACCTCTTGCTTGCCATCTCCATTGAAGTCGCCTAAATAATAAAACTTTGGCTGGATGCTTTTATGGTTATCATTATCTTTATATATGGTTGAAAAATTATAGGTTCTAGCATATTGCTTTGCCATACCACTATACAAATTGGAACGATATACTGTAAATGTAAGTTTATCATTTCCGTTCTCCTCCACATTATTAATCTTGATGACATCCTCTTGCTGTTTGCCCTCCAAATCAGCACAAAGAATATCAATAAATCCTTTTTCCGTCAAGAGATTAGGCATCGGATATGCCCAGCCATCATTCAGTCCAGCATACAAGAATATCTTCTCCGACTCGCCATAAGTGTTCTCAAAATAATTTTGCGAATGCCTAAAAGCTGTGGAATGACGATAATGTTTCCAATATGGATTGAGATTTGGTAAAGCTATCAAGCCATCCATTCCACTAAAATAGTCAAACTTTCCCTTTACCACCTTAATCATGCTAGGTTTTTCTGCAACGTACCACTCGTACAATTGGGTAGAATCGTTACTAAAAGTAGGATAGGTTTTCCCATCACCATAATAAAACACAAGCGGATTAAAGGACTTACCCAGTGAGGTATAGTCGATTTGAGTCAATAAAGAGACCGAGTTTTGAGTGGTATAAGTCAAAGAATAGGTTGCCAACACGGAACTACCCAATTTCGACACGATTTCATTGATCAAACTACCCTCATACACTCGCACACCACCAGAATAAGAGATCAAAGGGTCGTTGCGTCCAGACGCATACTTGAACTCAACAGAAGAACCGTTGAAACTTACCTTATCTATATTATAATGTCCATTGATAAAGGTATAAGAATAATTGATGGCGTTGCCATCCATATCCATCAAAGAAACCAAGGGGTAGGCCAACTTGTTCAGAGTATTGGAAGTGAAACCATACTGAGCCTTACTACCGTCTGGATAAAAAACATCAAAATATGTCAAGACATTACCCGAGATATAGCCCTTTGCCTTGATATTACCTTGTTCCGTCTCAAAAAGCACATAGTTACTATAGGTATTTGTCTTGATGAGACGCACGCCGTCCAAGATAAAGCCATCACCATTGTCCATGGAGATACCTTTCGTCTTGTTATCGTAGTATAGGTTATTGCCACAACGAGAGATTTGAGATAATCCAGAGACAGACCATCCCATACCCAACACAGAATTACCTTGTTGACTATTATATGCCAAAGCGAGGTTTGGCTGATGTCCATTCATTCCTGGTCCTATTTTGATCGGCACCTCGTATGTTTTACCACCTGTAGGAGTTGTACCAGACTTGATTTCTATCTGCCCTACTTCCTTAGAAGTACTGATGTACCTATAAGTAGGAACATGAGAATTAGAAATCGAATAGGTACTCACCTTTGGACTCGCTTTCTTTTGGCCTGTCTTGACGGCAGCATCATCTGCCTTATAAGCAATCACAGGAGGATACAAGGCTGCTCGGATTGAATCCTCATAATGCTGATATTGCTCTTCTGTCCAATTAGCAAATCTCTCATCGTCAGTTGATTGTGCATAAAGCCAACCATTCTGCAAAAAGAGACCTATGATTGATAGAATTATTTTGTTCATAAACTGTAAAAATTAATTGGTTTTCATGATTTTCCACGTGGTCTTCTCTTGTCCTATCTCCAAAACTAGCACATAGATGCCATTGGGTTGATTGGACAAATCGACTTC
>ULTU01051292.1_pt1 | contig 10603 bp, 8 predicted proteins | sample 1957861 | NCBI WGS metagenome assembly ULTU01 (sample SAMEA4835742, study PRJEB28245) | human gut metagenome | biome: gut microbiome; material: fecal sample | place: Denmark | collected 2008
AGTTCGGCGCGGCATTCTGGACAGGCAGGACGGACTACACGACCTACGCCTGCCCGAAGTGCGGACGCATCACAGGCTCCGGCACGAAATGGTTCATACTGCCTTCGAGCGTAATGGCTTCGCTGGTATGGGTGTTCTGAAGACCATAGGAGAAGCGGCTGCGGCATTGTCGCTGACGGCAGCGCTCATTTCCGGTTGCGGGACTGCCGGGAAGATACGGGAACTGCGAGAGAGCGAGGTGTCAGCAGGACTGAGGCTTCCGAAAAGAGAGTCGTCCCTACGCGAGTACGAACTCACCCGTCCGCACCGGGACACCCTCAGGGTGGATGACGACAAGGGAGGACAGTTCTTCCTCATGAAGGCCGTCCGCGACATCGACGGGGAGATGGTCGCCAGCGACTTGCTTGACGCCGCCTTCGTCACCGCCACCTTCAGGAACGTGGCCGAGCGCCACGGCAAGGTGGACCTCGAGTTCCAGGTCGTCGTCCCGCAGGCGCTCCAGGAGAGCCGCTGGCAGATACGCCTTTGGCCGGACATGTTCATCCTCGGCGACAGCCTGAGGCTGGACGGCATCGTCGTGACGGGAAGGGACTACCGGAGGGCACAGCTCAAGGGATACCAGCAGTACGAGCGGTTCCTGTCGACGATAGTGGACGACCCCGACAGGTTCATCGACCTGCGCCAGCTGGAGCTCTTCCTTCGGCGCAATATACCCGCGCTCTATGCCATGCGGACCGACTCCACGGAGGTCTCCGACGAGCAGTTCGCCTCGGTCTACGGCACGACCGAGCAGGAGGCCGTCGAGCATTACACCAACCGTGTGGCCGTCATGCTCAACGAGCGGAGGAAGGCCCGCAGAGAGAAGATGTACCGGCGCTACGTGAAGGCGCCGATAGTGACCGAGGGACTGAGGCTTGATACTGTAATGAGAGCCGTGAACGGAGACTTCATCTACAACTACGTCCAGACGGTCGCGACGAGACCGCAGCTGCGCAAGGTCGACATCGTCCTCTCGGGAGGCATCTGGGAGTCCGACCGCAAGGTCTATGACATCCCGGCGGGAGACCCGCTGACGTTCTACATCAGCTCCATATCCACGCTCGTCGATCCTACGGAGCGATACCTGCAGAAGGTCATCGAGCGCAGGGCAGACGCCAGCACGGCGTGCTACGTCGAGTTCGCGCTGGGCCGCAGCGACGTGGACCTGAGCCTCGGGCACAACCGCACGGAGACAGGGCGCATCCGCGAGAATCTCGGAGCACTCCTTCAGGACGAGGTGTACGACCTCGACTCCATCGTGGTGACCGCCACCTGCTCCCCGGAGGGGGCGCTGGGCTTCAACGACCGTCTCTCACGAAGGCGTTCCGAAGGCGTGACGGACTATTTCCGCGGATGGATGCGCGCATACGCGGACTCTCTCCGCAACGAGAGGGGCGTCAGCCTGAGCCTCGGTGAGGAAGAGGTCAGGCCGGAGGACAAAAACGCCGGAGACATAAGGTTCATCCCCAGGAACATGCCCGAGAACTGGGAAGGCCTTGACGCACTGGTAAGGTCGGACTCGCTCATGACAGGAGCCGAGAAGGAGACATATTTCCGCATCAGGGAGGTCCGTGACCCGGACGCCAGGGAAAGGGAACTTTCCCGCGAGCCGTTCTACAGGAGGATGCGTGAGTCGCTCTATCCATACCTCAGAACCGTGCGGTTCGACTTCCACCTGCACCGCAAGGGCATGGTGAAGGACACCGTGCACACCACCAAGCTCGACACCCTCTACATGAAGGGAGTGCAGCTGATACACGACAGGGACTACAAGAAGGCGCTGGAGATACTGCGACCGTACAGGGACTACAACACGGCTGTCGCGTACAGCCTACTGGACTACAACGCCAGCGCGATAGACATACTCGCCCCGATGGAGAGGACGGCAAGGGTGGATTACCTGCTTGCCATTCTCTACTCAAGGAAGGGAGAGGACGGGCCAGCGGTGCGACACTATCTCGACGCCTGTCGCAAAGAGCCTTCATACAGGCACAGGGGAAATCTTGACCCGGAGATTTCAGCACTTATAAGGGCCTACGATTTAAACAAGGAGGAGGAATCATGGTGACGGACAAGAATGAAAGACAGGTCAAGACCGGCAACGGACGTTTACGGTTCTGCATGAATGTCGTCGGAGCGGCTTTGGTCTGCACCGGGGCTGGTGGAATGCTGCTGTGGCTGTCTCTCTGCATGGGTTGGTGGCTATCAGGATTCATAGCCTACATCCTATGGGGCTTTGCAGCACTTCTTGTCATCCTCCTTCTGTGCGGAATCTACGTAGGTCTTGTCAATCGGAATACTCTGAGAATGCTATCAAAGGACACTCAAAATCAAACATACAAAACAATTGTTCAACCAACTAAAAACAAAAAGAAATGAGAAAGACAATTTCACTCATCCTCGCCACGGCGGCAGTGTCGCTGGCGGCATGCAACAAGGAGGCACAGCCTTCCGTCAATGACATCGCACCTGAAGAGGGCACAATCATGCTTAGCATTGCTCCACAGGATGGTCCTATGACCAAGTCCGTAGCAGCCTACACTACTGCTCAGGCCTACGAATCTCAGGTCAACCGCGTCCAGGTGTTCGTTTTCGGCACCGACGGCAAGATCAACTGCTACCGTGACTTCGGCAAGGACCTTACCGGATCGGTATCCGCCACTTCCGGAGCAAAGACCGTATATGCGGTCGTGAACGGACCTGACCTCTCTGTCATCGGCAGCCTGTCTGAGCTTGAATCGAAGGTTGTTGACATCTCTGCTAACAGCGTCACCGCATCCAAGGGATTCCTGATGGCAGGCAAGGCATCATGCACGGTATCTTCCGGAACCGTCAGTTGTTCTGTGGCCGTGAGCCGTCTTGCGGCAAGAGTCGTACTGAAGTCCGTCACCAACAACCTCCCGGCGGCATACGGAGCCCTGAAGGTGGAGAGGGTGTTCCTCGCCAATGTGGCCGGCAACCAGAACATCGCAGGAACGGCTGCCGTGAGCACATGGTACAACAAGGAAGGAAGAAAGGACGAGACTCCTCTGGTACAGAGCCATATCATAGACGGCTCGACCTACACGGCATCATGTCCGGAGCTGACTTTCAAGACCGTCGGAGCATCAGTTGCCAACAACTCATCCCACGAGCCTTCGACTCCTTACATCATGTACGGCTACGCCAATTCCTCTACTGCAACACCTGCAGGATTCACAGCGTCCTTCTCTGCCCAGAGGACTGTGCTTGTAGTGGCTGCGACTGTGGACGGAAAGCTCTGCTACTATCCTGTCACCCTGAGCAAGTCAACCATCGAGCGCAACACCACCTATACAGTGGCCCTTACCATCAGCAGCATCGGTTCTGACGAGCCGAACAAACCTATTGAAAAGGGTTCGGCAAGCGTGACAGTGAGCGTGGACGGATGGAAGTCCGGCGCCACCTACGACGAGACAATCTGACATCATAGAGGATAATAAGTCTCGGGGGGCGTGCCCGGCGGCACGGGAAGTCTGTCCCGGAAACAGTCCTTCCCGAAGGCGGTCCGACTCCGCCCGCCCCACCAACAACCAAAGACAAAGAAAGTCATGAGAATGAACCGCTGCAACATTGCCGGCATGGCACTGACGCTGCTCCTGGCAGTCTCCTGCTCCTTCAAGGAGGAGCGGACAGGCTGTCCGTGCTGGCTTACCATGGAACTCTCCGACGTAAAGAGAGTCTCAGACAAAGCGAGCATTGAACTTCTGGAGGACGGCGAGATAATATACTCTGATATGGCCTCCGGGAAGGACATCGAGAACGGCCAGTTCGAGAGGACGGTGCTGAAGGGCATTGTCCGCACAAGCGTCTGTTCCGGAGCCGCCCGTGTGTCGTCATCCAAGGCGTTTTTCAACAAAGGCAACAAGGTAGATACCGTATGGGCGCACACAGCCGAGGTGGACTGTACCGGGGAGACCGCCGTCGACGTCGTGAGGATGCACCGTCAGTTCGCCCGCGTGACGCTGCGGTTCCTTGACAGGGAATCGGCACAGGGAATCGACGCGCTGTCGGTGTCGACGGACTGCGGCGGTCTTGACCTGCTGACGCTGTCTCCGCTGCCGGGAGACTGGGGCATGACGCTGGAGCTCACGGACGAGGGGACGGCAGGGTTCTTCGTGCCGAGACTGCGGCAGGAGGGGCGTCTGGTCCTGACAGTCACCAGCGCCGGGAAGGAGAAGGACGAGATTGACCTGCAGCGTCTTCTTGAGGATGCGGGATACAGGTGGGACAGGGAAGACCTCGATGACGTGACGGTAGGCCTGGACTTCAACCTCGGCGTCGTCGGCATCAGGATAGACCCGTGGAAGGAGGGACAGAAATACGAAGAGAACATCTGACAAAAAAACAGGACAGGATATGAAAGGAAAATTCTTCAGAGAATTGTTTATGGCGGCAGCGGTGCCGCCGGCACTGCTTTGCGCCTCATGCGTCCGGGAGCATCTGCCGGAAGGCTCGGGCGTCACCGCAGGGATTGAAATCCTCGTTGACGGGGACTTCCGCGATACACGTTCCGCCGTGGGGCCCGAATCCTCGCTTGACGGATACGAGAGCGCGGCCAAGGACATGACCGTCTTTCAGTTCGGAAAGAGTTCAGGCGGAGGATACGTGCTGGAGAGGACGTATCATTTCAACCTGAAGGGAGGCGCCGCACCTAAGGTGAGCGGGGTATCCGGAAGGGGCTACAGGTTCTACGCCGTTCTCAACTGCGGAGACCTTTCGTCATGCCTCTCCAGGGGTGACGGGGAAAGTAAGCTCACGGGGCTTGCCCTGTCCTGCCCGCCGTCGGAGTTCTCCCTTGCGAAGGGTATGCCCATGGCCTGCGGCCCGGTGGACGCTGCTCTGGGAACTACCGTCTCGCTGCGTTTCACCAGGCTCCCTGCCCGTTACGACTTCAGGGTGGCCAAGAACTTCTCGCACGGCACGTTCCGAATCAAGAGTCTGCGACTGAGACAGTCGCCGACGGAAACGTCTCCCTTTGCCCCAAAAAGGGCATTCTCCGTCTCCGAAGCCTCAAAGATGGCGGACGGCGACCATGCGACGGATTCGGATATCTCCGCGCTTGAGACAGGCTCGTCCGTGCGTTTCTACACTCTTGAGAACGCCTGCGGCAGGGCCCTCGACAATCCGGCGGCGGATCCGAAGCTGAAGGTGCCGCAGAGCGGAACGTCAGTGGGAGGATACCTGCCGACGTACATTGAGATGACAGGCACCTACACCGACCTCTCCGGCGGCCTTGTCAGCGAGAACACCTACAGGATGTATCTTGGTGAAAACAACTACGACAGCTTCGACGTCCTGAGAGGCACGAGATACACCCTGACCCTCAATCTCACGGATGAGGGCGTGTTCGTCGACGACTACTGGAAGCTTGAGCCGGACGTCACCGACTCGAGGACCTTCAGGTTCGACAGGAGGGAGTACACTGTTGAAGGCAACTCCAGCACCGTTGTGGGTGTTGTCGGAAGCTCGCCGTACCACGGCATAACCTACAGCCTTGACGCGTCACTGTCGCAGGTGTCTTTCGACAAATCGTCGATGAGGCTCTCGCAGGGCAAGGTCACTGCCCAGAGGAGCGGCAGCCTCACCGCCTATTATTGGGACGGGCGCGTCGCCGACAGATGCACGGTCACGGCCCTAGCCTACAAGGAGCCCATTGACGTCAGCCCGATAGGCATGGTGAACGTCAGGACATCCTGGGACCACCAGTCGCTCACCAAGGTGCATGACCCGGCCTGTACACGTGACCACGGGGCACATGACTCCAGATGCACACGCAACCACACGTCACCCTGGAATGACGACTACATCGACATTGATGACTGCCCCAACCGCATAGAGGACATCGACCATTGTCCGAACTACGTGCTGGAGCTGTCGGGGGCAGGCATCGTCAACATGTCGTTCCAGATAGCGGCCAACTACAGGGTGAACAGCGCAGGACAGCTCGTCTATGACATACTCACGCCAGGACGCGACTACGTCGTGGAATCGTTCGAGCTCCTGACCTATGACGGCAGGGACGGCGATGACACCGCCAGCTATGCTCCGACCGAGTTCTCCGGCAACACCGTGAACATCAGCTGCCAGTTCCAGGATTCCAACAGGACCCACTGGTTCATAAAGATCATACCTACCGGAGCGAAGCTGGACCCGCTGGAGAGGAACTATGTCGTCGCCAACGGAGGCTCCGGGCCGATAAACTACAATGAGGCGAAGGTAACGTATCCGAATGCCTGTCTCCCGCACACATACATTCCAAGGTGCAGCAAAGCAAACTGGAGGGTATGGATGCTCTCAGACAAGAGCCTCGTGGAGTTTGAGAACACCGACGAGCCACAGCGCAGGAATTCCTTCATGGACAACGAGGAGATGTGCGCCACTGTCGCCAGCGGCAAATATGGAAAAACAACGAAAGTATATGCCGTGGACATGAACGGCAACGTCCTCAAGGAAAGCGTATTCAATACGGACGAATATAATTGCAACGTGATATGGCATGACTTCTTCGACGACCCTATAGATGCGTCAAGACTGGAGTTCAACTTCTACACCGGATTCCGGGAGTGTCTCCTGCCTGTCACCGTAATCAACGAGGAAGTAGTTCTCGAGGCGGTGCTGGACGACCGTCCGACAGTATACAACACGACGGAAGACCGGTTCTTCGACTTCTGGACTGACGGATACACCGTCGCGGCCATACTCTATGTCCAGGAGTCATACGACACCTATGACTGGGATGCGGAAGTGAACGTGAAAGGCGTTAACAAGCATTACCTGAACGTGGCTCCTGACGGAAGCTGGACGCTAAGGTAGTTACACGGATGGAATTGCAGCCTTTTTATTTCAAATTATCATAGTTTATTTGCTGTTGAACAGAATTGTGCTTAACTTGAAAATTGTTAAGCACAATTCTTTCATTTTTATGGACGAATAATAATCGGACGACTTATGGAATACAAAGTAGTAGACGGAAAAGGAGTAATCCCTGATGGAGCAACGGATGTTGGAGAAGGAGCATTCAAGAATTGTATAGGTTTACAATCTGTAGTAATCCCTGATAGCGTAACGAAGATTTGGAGTTCTGCTTTCTCAGGATGTGCGAGTCTAAAAACGATAGAAATTCCGAATAGCGTGACATCTATTGGTTATTCAGCATTTGAAGGTTGTTCAAGCCTTCAATCTATAGTGATTCCTGACAGCGTAACAGCGATTGAGGGGTATGCATTTAAAAATTGCACAAACCTTCAATCCATAGTGATTCCTGATACTGTTACGTGTGTTAGTGTTCAGTCATTTTTTGGCTGCACAAAATTACAATCAATTGACATCCCTAATAGTGTATTACGGATAGAAAGAAATGCCTTTGATAGCTGCACAGGCCTACAATCGATAGATATTCCGAGTACCGTAACAAAGATTGAAGATTGTGCCTTTATATGGTGCAAAAGCCTAAAAACGATAGAACTACCAAATAGTGTTACCGAAATTGGATCAGGAGCATTTTTTGACTGTACGGGCCTACAATCAATAATAATTCCTGATAGAGTAACACTGATTGGCGCATATGCATTTTCTGGCTGCACAAAGCTACAATCAATAGATATCCCTGATAGCGTCACCCTGATTGGGGAAGGTGCTTTTACAGTTTGTGCTAATCTCACTTCGATAACTGTTTCCAAGAATAACCCTGCGTATGAATCTGACAATAATTGTATACTGACTAAAGACGGCAAAACGCTTTTACTATGTGGAAGTCATTGTGTTCCAAACAGTGTAACAACGATTGGAAAAGGGGCATTTCGTGAAGATAAAAGCATTCAATCAATAGTTATTCCCAATAGTGTAACAAAGATTGATGACGGTGCTTTTAGTGACTGTACTAGCCTACAATCAATAGTCATTCCTGATGGCGTAACAACAATTGGAACTAGGGCATTTATTCGCTGCGATAATCTACAGTCAATAGAGATTCCTGATAGTGTAACACTGATTGGAATCGATGTGTTTAGAGATTGTAGAAGTTTACAATCAATAACTATCACAACTAAAAATAAAGTACCTTGCCTAGCACATGAAAATATTGAACACTTATTAAGGTCTATATCTAAAGATTTAGACAATCTGGAAATCTCTCTTCGAGTCCCTATCAGTTGCGATGATGCCTATAGACATTATCCCGCATTTGAGGGCAAGTTCAAGAGAATCATTGCTGACATTGATGCCTGATGAATACAATAGAGTACAGGAAACTCATTGTTGCTTTGGCCATAAACAATTGGCAATTACGTATAAATGTGCTTAACTTGGACATAGTCAGGCACATTTTCTTATATTTGTATTGACGAATAATATAGCAGTTTATGGATACAAAGTAATAGACGGATAGACCATTCTAATATGATTATTATGAAAAGACTTTTATCAGTTATATCTTTTACGATGTTGACCGTGCCTTTATTTGCGCATGCAGGTATATTCGATAGGTTTCTTAAACAGATGGTTAGCTATCAAGCTATTTTAGTAACTATATTGACGGTTCATATATTATTATGCATAGGTGTCAAACTATTGAATAACAAGTTATCAAGATATAAACGGGGATTACTTAAAGCGGTAGAACAAATCAGACAAAAGAGGATATATACAATTACATGTTCTTGGATTTTGTGTTCTTTTGTTTATGGGGTGTATGTCTGTTTATTAGCTGGTCAAATATTCTTTTGGGGTGGCTTGGTGATAGAAATATTTCTACCCACATTTGCTATATTCTTTTTACGCAAAAAATGGAGAGAGAGACATCTTTTTGGTCGGCGTGCAATATATTGTTATTTGCAGTCATCAATATTTATGTCTATCGGTATATCAATGTATTTGATATTATGTAATTGTGAATGGTTTAGATCTTGTCTTTCATATACGGATTTAGAATACCAAGTGGCAGATTTCTATTTATATCCTGAATCTGAATACATTATCCAGTTGGCTGCTGATACATTCGCATTCGCCATTATACTTATTTTACCTTATTTGGTCTACTCATTTTTTAATATTTGTAAAACCTCATACAGTAAAATACAAAACATGCACCACGAAGGTTAACTATAAGTCGACCGTATGCTGAACGCCGTAATAATCTACCCGATGCTGAGCTTTTGTCGACAACGACAACGTTGTTCGTACTTGATTTATTTATTGCGTCTTTTGCGTACAGACATAACTGCAAAGGTTGCAAAAGGGGATGCGGTTACCCTAAAAAATCATTGCTTTAATATATTGCTTTAATATATTATTGATAATCAAGCATTAAGAAGATAGCCGATTTTTAGTTGTCAAAAGTCAGGAAATAGAGAACGGGCGACTTGAATATGGCTCAAGTCGCCCGTTCTCTTTAATACCACACCGGATCAGTCGACGGTCGTAATACACGAGCTGGCCGAAACGGTCTCACCTGACTCAGTGTATGATGCAGTGATAATCGTCCATCCGCTGTACTGGCAGGCTGTAACCACACCGTCGCTTCCGTAAATGACGTGCTGGACCCCGTCGTCCTCTGCGGACCATCTGCAAAGCGAAGGCGCTATCTCCTTCCGGCCTCCGTCCGGATAGACGGCAAAGACCTTGAGGCGCACGGACTCGCCCCTTTCAAGAGTCACCTCCGAAGGCGACACCTCCAGCGACATCAGCTGCTTGTCCTCCGCCTTGACGGTGAACGTGACAGGCTTCTCGAACACGGTCGGCGAAGCGGACAGGTTGCCGTTCGTATAGAGCCTTACCTGCGCGTTGACGGTGGCTGTTCCAGGGGCGATGCCGAGGACGCCGAGTCCTCCGTCCGCCCTGACGACCTCCGGATTGTCGGAAGTGCAGAACGCCTCAAGCGTAACTGTCTGGCCGTCGTCGTAGAGAAGAGTGCCTTCGACCTTTGCAGTCTCACCGACACGGATGGTGTAGCTTTCATCGGACGGTGTCCAGGATACAGCTGTATTCTCCTTAAACCCGGTGTTCTGCTCCTCCTTGTTGCAGGATGTACCTGCGATTGCCGCGATGAATGCGGCGGTGGCGGTCGCCACGATTCCAAATCTCGATCTCATTGAATGGTTGTTTTAAATGTTGATATTGTCTTCACCGTCTTCCTCAGTCCGGCATCTGCCCGATGATGAATCCCGCAAGAATCAGGAATACGGCCAGGGTGAACTTCACCGTGCCGAAAACGAATTTGAACAGTCCGGAAAGTAAATTTCTCATCACGAATCCCTCCTATAGTGTTATTTATTGTTTTTCTGACCAAGACTTCTATAACCGTCAACAAGGCCCTTCAGGCATTCCGCTGCGTCCGCAGCCTCGTCCATTCCGCATCTGAGCGTGCCTGCCGTACAGTTGTCGAACATCCCGGCATCAATGGCCCTGGCATATTCCCTGACGAACTCCCGGCACGAGGAGATGCTTCCGTCGATGGAGCCTTCGACTCCCTTGACTTCCTCAAGACAGAAAAGGGCCTCCTCCAGACTCGTCCTGGCTCTGGAAAGCTCATTGAGCACGGCAGGCG
>ULTU01061396.1_pt1 | contig 10571 bp, 7 predicted proteins | sample 1957861 | NCBI WGS metagenome assembly ULTU01 (sample SAMEA4835742, study PRJEB28245) | human gut metagenome | biome: gut microbiome; material: fecal sample | place: Denmark | collected 2008
AATGACAATGAAAAATTCCCTTGATATGCTGTTGCCGGAGGATTATTCAACGCTCTGTCGTGCCGTTCTTTTGGGCGAGAAAACAGCTCTTGATTCAAGCGTTAAAGATGATTTTTCATTGACAGGCACTTCGTTTTTAATAGTGGTTTCGGGAATGCATCTTGTTATAATCACTTCGTTTGTATTGTTGTTGGTGAGAAAATTAACAAAAAACAGATTCATAATAACAGCTTTTACCACATTCACGGTTATTGCCTTTATGGCTGTAACGGGCTTTGCACATTCGGTTGTCCGTGCCGGAATTATGATGATAATTGTGTCGTTTGCATCGTCAAATCTCAGAATAGCCGACTCGCTGAATAACCTTGGTTTTGCTGCATTTGTCCTGACAGCTTTTAACCCATATGCGGTAGCCGATATCGGAATGTTGCTTTCATTTGGGGCAACAGCAGGCATAATTTTGTGGTCAAGACCGATTGAACGCTCTGTGCTGAGATTCTTTCACTACAAAAACAAGCGTAAGGACGGTTTTGTCGGAACGGTTGTCTATTATATCAAAAGGCTGTTTAAAATCTGCGTAAATATGCTGTCGGTTTCAGTATCTGCATTTCTGTGGATTTTGCCGATAACCGCCGTTGCGTTCAACAGAATTTCCCCGACAGTCATACTCGTTTCTCTGTTATGTGAACCGTTTGTTTCGGCACTTTTGGTGTGTTCTCTGTTGTGCTCGGTACTTTTTATTTGCCCGTTCATATCATTTTTTGCATACCCGTTTGGACTCATTTCGGGATTATGTTCAAAGGCAATTTTGTGGTTGGTTTCAACTTTTTCACAACTCCCATTCAGCACAATTAAAACCCATTCGCTCTATTGGTTTGTGTGGATAGGTGTCAGCGTACTTCTCGCAATCGGCGGATTGTTTGCAATAAATCGAAAATTCTATGTCAAAATTTCTGTTCTGATATCAATTTCAGTCCTCATAATCGGAGCGTCGCTCAATGTGCTTTTAACAGCCGATAACGGTGAAATGAAAATCTATAATGTCGGCAACGGTGTTTTTGCAACAGTCAACTGCCCCGACAGCTGTTCGGTGATTTCATGCGGAGGCAACAGAGCAAGCGCAGATGATGTGACAGCAGATATTAGCGAAAGATACTCAGATATTGAATATATGATAATTCCGAATCAGAATAATAAATACTCTTCTCTTGAACGCTTTGCGGTCACAAAATTTGACTTAAATAATATTTTGGTATATGATAATGACATTAAAAAGCAAAATCTTTTGAACGCTTTTGACGGTAACAGCCGACAGACTTTCGGCGGAAACAGTCATTTTACGCTGAATCTTTCCGATACGGTGACGGATGAGGTAATCTGCGTTGACAACACAATGTTTCAGTTCATAAAAGGGAAAAATATGACTGTATTGTTTGTGCCGACAGATGCAGACCTTTCAAATCTGCCCGAAAAGTATCGCAATCCCGATTATTTGCTGATTGATACAGTCCCCGAAAATTTCGATTTGATATCATGCAATACCGTGATATTTTCGGGATCGGAAAAGCAGTTTAAGAAAAATTATGATTCTATTAAAGAAATCAGTCCAACCGTTATTTCAACATCTGAAAGGAACATAACGGTCAATCTGAACGGAGGATAAAATGCCGCGCATCACCGAAGCAGACCTGAAAAAACAAATTAAAAACAAAAGCTTTTCGCCTGTGTACCTAATCTACGGTTCGGAGCAGATGTTTGTCAAAAGTTATACAAAAAAGCTTTGTGAGGCTGTTGCAGGCAAAAATCCGTCCGATTTCAATTATCATACATTCAGCGGCGACATCGATTTTCAGGAACTTGCCGCATCCCTGCAAATAATGCCGTTTATGGCGGAACGCAACTGTGTTGTCGTGACCGACATTTACTTTGATAATATGGTGAAGGATCGGCTTGATACTCTTAAAGAGCTTACAAGCAGAGCATGGGACGGTACGGTTCTCATAATTTCAATGCCGACTTATGTTCCGTCAAAGAATAAAACTTCCTTTACAGCTCTTATAAAGCGTGTTGAAAAAATCGGCAGCGTCTGCTGTTTTGAAAAAATCAATTCACAAATTATCGAAAAGTATGTTGCAAAGTGGGCAAACGAAAACGGCAAGCTGATTTCACACCTCAATGCGTCAAAGATTATTTCAAATGTCGGTGATGACCTCAATCTTCTGAAAAACGAGGTCAACAAAATTGCCGCATATGCAAAGGGTGAAGAAATTACCGACCGTGATATCGACCTTTTGTCAACCGTAAACCTTGAAGCAAGAACATATGATATGGCTGACGATGTTATTAATGGCAGAGGTGACAAAGCGTTCAGAAAGCTCGACACACTTTTCTGTCAGCGGGAAGAACCGATTAACATTCTCTATGCACTTTCATCCGCCTATGTCGATGCATATCGTATGCGTGTTGCAGATGAATGCTCAGTCAGTAAAGAAACCGTGGCGAAAGATTTTGCCTACAAAAATCGTGCGTTTGTGTTAAACAGGGCGAGAACCTCCGTTTCAAGGACTTCAACCGAGGCGCTTCGGAAAAGCCTTGATGTGCTTGTTGAAACAGACGAAAAGCTGAAATCAGTTTCTGTTAATCAAAGATTTTTAATTGAACAGCTTATTTCCCGTTTGCTTTTGATTGCGAAGGAGGGCAGAATCTAATGCTCAAAATCCGTGAGGCTGTTATAGTTGAGGGCAGATATGACAAGATAAAGCTTTCATCAATTGTAGATGCTCCGATAATCGAAACCAACGGTTTCCGTGTTTTTTCCGACAAAGAAAAGCAGTCGCTTATCCGCAAAATTGCCGAAACAAGGGGAATACTTATAATGACCGACAGCGACGGTGCAGGCTTTGTAATAAGGAATTTCCTTAAAGGCTCGGTCGATAATTCAAAAATTAAAAATTGCTATATTCCTCAAATCAAAGGCAAGGAAAAACGCAAGGCAAAAGGCGGTAAAGAGGGGCTTTTGGGTGTTGAAGGTGTCAGCGATGAGGTTATAATAAATGCAATCCGCAAAAGCGGTGCCGAGATAATCGGCGAAGAAAATAATATTCCCGAAAGAAAAATTACTAAAGCCGATCTATTTGTCCTCGGACTTACGGGAACTGAAAATTCAGAAATAAACCGCAAGAAGATTCTTAAAAAACTCGGTCTGCCGTCATATCTTTCAACAAACGCATTTTTGACCGCAATCAACTGTCTTTATTCTTTTGAAGAACTAAAAGAGATGCTCTGACAAAATAAAAAAATCATAGGTTAAATAAATCACCTGTTTCGGCAAAAACTAAAACAGGTGATTTCTTATGAAAAAAAGTTTACGGTTGCGTAACGATTGCATTCTCTTTTCAATAGGCGGAGCAGGCTACGCTCTGCTTGAAATTTTGTGGCGGAGAAAAACTCACTGGTCAATGGCGGTTACGGGCGGAACTGCATTTGTGTCGCTTTTCAGATTTTACAAGCGCTTTTCAAAAATGAATATGCTACAAAAATGCATATCGGGAAGTGCGATAATTACCGCACTTGAATACTGCTGCGGCTGTGTTGTCAATTTGAAATTCAGGCTTAATGTCTGGGATTATTCAAACTGCCGACTTAATTTAAAAGGGCAGATTTGCCCGTTTTATAGCACCTTGTGGGCATTTCTTTGTATCCCCGTCAGCGCATTATGCACTTCTCTCTGCAAAAAAATACAGTAAAAAACAGGAGCGGTAAGTAAAATACTGCTCCTGTTATGTTTTATTTATTCAGACTTTTTGTTCTCGCTTTTTTCATCGGATTCATTTTCTTCGGAAGTGTCGTTTTTCTTGACAACAACCCGTAAAATACGCTGATCCTTAACCTCCATAACGGTAAACTTAAAGCCGTCGGCCTCAATGTTGTCACGCTTGTGGGGGATTGTTCCTGCGTGTTCAAGAATATATCCGCCGACCGTTACGCTGTCACATTCAAGACTGTCCTCGTCCATATCGAACAGACCGAGCATATCTTCAAGCTCCATATCACCGTTTACAAGGAACTCGCCCTTGCCGATTTTGTAGTAGTTATGCTCAATTTCCTCGTCCTCGTCCCATATTTCGCCGACAATTTCTTCGAGTAAATCCTCCATTGTAACAATACCGAGTGTTCCGCCGTATTCATCCGTAACTACCGCAAGATGAATTTTTGTGCGTTTGAATGCATTAAGGATTTTTGAAAGCTGTTGTGTTTTAAACACAAAGTAAGGCGGCTGCATAAGCTCCTTAACATCGGGCGCTTTACCGTCTGCAAGTCGTTCGAGATAATCTCTTGTATGGAGAATACCGACAACATGGTCAACCGTGCCTTCGTACACGGGAATTCTTGAATAGCGGTTTTCAATGATGATATCCTTGATTTTTTCAGGCGAGTCATCAACGCTGATAAATGTGATGTCAACCCTCGGAGTGAGAATTTCCTCGGCAGTAGTTTCGTCAAAGTCAAGTGCGGAGCGAACCATTTCGCTTTCGCTCTCTTCAAGAACGCCTTCTTCCTCAATGCTCTCAACAATGTATTTAAGCTCATTTTCAGTAACTGACGGAGCGTCACCGCTGCTGCCTGCAATCTTTAAGGCAATCATTTTGAATCGTGTGAAAATCCACACAAGCGGTGTAAGAAGTGTCATAAGTACTCTGAGCAATCCGGCTGTTTTGAGTGAAAAGGCATCGCAATGTTCCTTTGCAAGACATTTCGGCACAATCTCACCGAATGTCAGAACAAGAAAAGTTGTTGCACCCGTTGCAATTGCCGAGCCTGCGTCACCGAAAAGATTCATACACAGCACAGTCGCAATTGAAGAACAACTCAGGTTTACAACATTGTTGCAGATGAGAATTGTTGTAAGGGCATTGTCGAAATGCTCTATTATGTAGAGCGCTGCTGCCGCTTTTTTGTTGCCGTCATCCTTGTAACGCTGAACACGCACCTTGTTTACAAACGAAAATGCGGTTTCAATCGCCGAAAAGAACGCCGAAAGCAAAATAAGAACTAAAATGACAACACCCATAATTATGTCAGATGTCAACTGAATATCACTCCATAACAACTTCCGACAGGTTCTGTCGGAATAATATTTCTTTAATACTACTATAATTCTTTTAAATAATTATTGCTTATTAGAAATAAAGAAATAAAATTATTGAAATAATTTTGCTGTAATGGTATAATGGTCACTAAAGGCTTTTTACAATTGAACAGTGTGGCTTGTGCGTCTTATTTTTTGGTATGCATACATTTTGCGTGCAATTTCGGTGAAACTATTTTCGGAGGTGCATACAATGCCACAAAAATCAAAATCTTCAAAAGTCTCATCAAAAAAAGGGAACTATGTTAAAAATCCTGCGCCGGATGATGATCCGCAAAAGCTTGCAAACGACAGCCCCATAAGTGAAGAACAAACAGACCGAATCGGCGAAACAGGTTCTGTTCTCACAACTCATAAGGACTGTGTGCTGCATTGCCTGACGATTATCGGTCAGATTGAAGGTCATTACATTCTTTCACAACAAAACAAAACCACAAAATACGAGCATGTCATCCCTCTGCTTGTTTCGGTTGAGGAGGACGAAAGAATTGACGGACTGCTTGTGCTGATTAATACAGTCGGCGGAGATGTTGAGGCAGGTCTTGCAATTGCCGAGGTGATTTCGGGAATGAAAAAGCCGACCGTTTCCATCGTACTCGGCGGAGGTCATTCAATAGGAATTCCGCTTGCTGTTGCGGCAAAGAAAAGCTTTATCGCAAAGAGTGCGTCAATGACGGTTCATCCCGTCAGAACAACAGGCCTCACACTCGGAGTTCCGCAGACCTTTGAATATTTTCAGCGTATGCAGGACAGAATCACAACCTTTGTTGCCGAAAATTCCAATATTACAAAAGACCGTTATAATCAGCTTGTGCTTAACACGGGTGAGCTTGTAATGGATATCGGAACTATTCTTGAGGGAGAAGAGGCTGTTGAAGAAGGCTTGATTGACGAGGTCGGAACAGTTTCCGACGCAATTGACGCTCTTTATGATTTGATTAAAGAAAACAAAGAGAGCAAGCCAAAGTCTGCAAAATCACGCTCAAAAAAGCAGGAAAAATAATTTCGGGCGTTTTGCCCGAATACATATATATTGTGAAGCTTATGATTTGTATGAAATCTTAATTATGCCAACCCATACGGCTTTTCAGCGTACAAATAACAAAGAAGATTCGTAAAAATTATTTTTTGGAGGGAATACATAACCATGTCAATTTTAGATGCTATTATTCAGGGTGTTGTTCAGGGACTTACCGAATTTTTGCCCGTATCAAGCAGTGGCCACCTCGCAATCACACAGCACATTCTCGGTGCAGGCACAGGCGAAAGCAATCTTTTCTTTAATGTAATGCTCCATGTCGGCACACTTGTTGCCGTTGTTGCATTCTACCACAAACTTGTGTGGGATCTTATCAAAGAATTTTTCCTTATGCTCAAGGATATTTTCACAGGAAAGTTCAAATGGAGCAAAATGAATTACAACCGTAATCTCGTTGTAATGCTCATCATCGGTCTTATACCGCTGTTCTTGCTTTTTCTGCCAATCCCCGGAACAGATATGAAACTCAAGGACCTTGCAGACCGGCTTTCCGCAAGTCCTGTTCTCATAGTAACTGCCTGTTCGCTCATTCTCACAAGCGTACTTTTAACAATCGGTATTATCTGTAACCGCAAGAGTGTTGCCTCAACTCACAAACATCTTGCAACAAAGAGCAATGCCAAGGCAACAAGAGATAATTTTAATGTTGTTGACGCAATCCTTGTCGGTGTAACACAGGTTTGTGCCGCACTCCTTCCGGGACTTTCCCGTTCAGGCTCAACACTTTCGGTCGGTGAGATGAGAGGAATCTCAAAGCAGAAGGCACTTGACTACACATTCGTACTTGGTATCCCGTCAATCCTTGCGGCGGCACTTCTTGAGGGTGTGGATGCAATCAAGTCACCCGAAGGTTTAAGCAATATTGAATTTCTTCCGCTGATTATCGGAATGGCGGTTTCCGCAGTTGTAGGCTATCTTGCAATCGTAATTTTCAAGTGGTTCCTGAAATCCGACAAAATGGAAATTTTCGTAATCTACACAGCGGTTGTCGGTGTTGCATTTATTGTAATTTCAATCATCGAAATGAACACGGGCGTAAACCTTTTCACAGGTGCGCCAATTGCATAAATTTTAAATGGAGTGATTTTATTGGCAGCTAACAAAAATAAAGCTGACAAAACTAAAAATACTGCGTCGGGAAGAAAAAAGACTTCTTCAAAAACCTCATCAAAAGGTGCAAAAACTGCAAGCAGAACCAAAGCATCCGCTGTTCCGAAAAGGAGCAGCGGACTTTCGCCGCGTGTAAGGGCAATCCTCTATGCCGCCGTTGCGGCTGGTTTTGTCTGCATAATTTTCATAAAAGGTTCAAATGTCTGGACAATGATACGCAGTTTCTTTTTCGGAGTTCTCGGATTCGGAATTTTTCTTGTTCCCGTAACGCTTTTTTATTTGTGTGTCATGACCGAAAAGGAGAAACAGGTTGCACGCTATAAGCTGAAGCTTTTTCTTTGTGTCGTCATAATTCTGTTTATCGGTGCGTTGATTTACGCAGGCAGCGGTGCAAAATATTCTGATATGAACTTTTTTGCGTGTCTTGGCAATCTGTTTAAGGATGCCTCTGACACCTCAAGGTATATGACTTTCGATTGCGGAATAATCGGCGGACTGCTCGGATATCCGCTTGTTGTCCTGTTCGGCAGTACAGCCGCACTTTTTACAAGCTTTGTTGTAACAGCCGCACTTATCCTTATTGTTGCGAACATTTCTATTAAAGATATGACAGCGGCGGCGTCAAGGACAGCCGTACATATCCGTGAAGCAGGTGAGGAGAGGGCAAGAGTCCGCAGAGAACGCAGAGAAGAAAACCGTGAGAGAAAGCTTGCCGAAAGAGGCAATATCGACATTGCGCTTGAAGGCGAAAACAGAAAGTCCTCGGGAAGTTTTATTGATATTCCGCTTGATGACAAAAAGGCAAAGGTCAAGAAAGCAAAGTCGGCAGTAAACGGAATTGACACGGATATTGCCGATTCAAAGGAAGAAAATGCCGCAGACAAGGATCTGTCACAGGATCTCATCAACATAATCAATCGTGCAAGCAAGCCTATGGGCAAAAGTGCCGACAATACGGTTTCTGCAATTGCAGAGGATATCTCAAACGAAAAGTCAGCTTCTAAGGCTGAACAGACAGAGGTCAAGCCTGATGCCGAAACTGAGAACATCGTCAAAAAAGCACTTCTCAAAAGCAAAAAAGACAACAGCGAGGAGGCCGGCGATGAAATTGCTGAACAGCTTGACAGAGCTGTTCGTTCCGATAATTCTCAAAAGGAAGAAAAAGAGTATCAGTTCCCACCGATTCAGTTGCTCAAACCAAAGCTAAATTCCGATGACAGCGATGCAATGGAAGAAATGCAGAATAATGCCAAAAAGCTTATTGATACCCTCACAAGCTTTGGTGTAAAGGCAAGCATTGTAAACATCTGCCGAGGTCCGTCCGTAACACGCTATGAGTTACAGCCTGCCCCCGGTGTTAAAATCAGCAAAATTACAAATCTCTCCGATGATATCGCACTCAGCCTTGCCGCAAACGGTGTTCGTATTGAAGCGCCTATTCCGGGTAAGGCGGCAGTCGGAATTGAAGTTCCGAACAAGGTTGTAAGCATGGTAACAATGCGTGAATTGATTGATTCGGACAAGTTCAGAAACAGCAAGAGCAAGCTCACAACTGTTCTCGGCAGAGATATCTCGGGTGAAATTGTTGTTACCGATCTTGCAAAAATGCCGCATCTGCTCATTGCAGGTACAACAGGTTCGGGTAAATCCGTATGTGTAAACTCAATTCTTATGAGTATTCTCTACAAGGCAACTCCCGATGAAGTAAAGCTGTTGCTTATCGACCCGAAAATGGTTGAATTTTCAAAATACAAGGGCATTCCACATTTGCTCATTCCTGTAGTGTCCGACGCAAAAAAGGCGGCGGGTGCGCTTGCTTGGGCAGTAAACGAAATGCTCCAGAGATATAAAATTTTCTCCGAATACGATTGTAAGGATATTGATTCATATAATTCTCTTATCGAAAAAAATATGAATTATATGGAGAAAAATCCACCTGTTGTTAATGAAGAGGGAGAAGAGGTTCAGCCTGTTCTTGAAGTAAACGGACTTCCCGTTGCCAAAGAAAAAATGAGCCGTGTTGTACTTGCAATTGACGAGCTGGCTGATTTGATGATGGCGGCTCCGAGCGAGGTTGAGGACTCAATCTGCCGACTTGCTCAGATGGCTCGTGCTGCAGGTATGCACCTTATCCTTGCAACCCAAAGACCTACCGTTAATGTAATCACAGGTCTTATCAAGGCGAATGTACCGAGCCGTATTTCACTCAAGGTAAGTTCAAACACAGACTCCCGTACAATTCTTGATACAGGCGGCGGTGAAAAGCTCATCGGCCGAGGCGATATGCTGTTTTCGCCTGTAGGCGCTCCAAAGCCTATTCGTGTTCAGGGCTGCTACGCTTCCGATGAAGAAATCGAGGGTGTAACCCACTACATAAAGAAAGCATATTCGGCTCAGTATAATTCTGAAATCGAAGAAAAAATTAAAAGAATTGCTGCAGAAGAAATTGCTCAGGGCAAAAAATCGGGTGATTCAGACTCATCATCTGACGAAGGTCTTGATATTGACAGCAAAATGGAAGAGGCAATCAAGTGCGTAATTGAAGCAGGACAGGCATCAACCTCACTCTTGCAGAGAAGACTCAAGGTCGGCTACGCAAGAGCAGGCAGAATGATTGACGATATGGAACAAATGGGAGTTGTAGGCCCTCATCAGGGTTCAAAACCGAGAGATGTTCTCATGACCTACAACGAATGGCTCGAACGCAGAAATGCACTTGAAAACAGAGCCGATTAATAAATAAAGGAGGGTTCAATATGGCTTTTTTACCGATGAACGCAAAAGAAATGCGTGATCGAGGTTGGAGCGAAGTCGATTTTGTATATGTTTGCGGTGACAGCTATGTTGACCATCCGTCATTCGGTGCGGCAATAATCACGAGAGTTCTTGAGGATTGCGGTTACAAAACAGCATTCCTTGCACAACCTAATTGGAAAAACGATGATGATTTTACACAGTTCGGAAAACCAAGGCTCGGTTTTATGGTGTCGGCAGGCAACATTGACAGTATGGTTGCCCACTACACGGTTGCAAAGCGTAAAAGACATGATGATGCCTATACGGCAGGCGGTAAAAACGGCAGGCGTCCCGACAGAGCAGTCACAGTTTACTGCAACATAATCAGAAAGCTATATCCCGATTCTCCCATTATAATCGGAGGTCTTGAGGCATCACTCAGAAGATTTGCTCATTATGATTATTGGAAAAATGAGGTAATGCCCTCAATTATTTTCGACAGCAAGGCAGATTTGCTTGTGTACGGAATGGGCGAGC
>ULTU01048116.1_pt1 | contig 10538 bp, 12 predicted proteins | sample 1957861 | NCBI WGS metagenome assembly ULTU01 (sample SAMEA4835742, study PRJEB28245) | human gut metagenome | biome: gut microbiome; material: fecal sample | place: Denmark | collected 2008
TGGATAAATATATATCTAAACTTGAACGTGTAGACATTCTAATTGATAAAAAACAAAATAATTTAGAACAATTTCAACTTAAACTTGAACATAATAACCCAAAGAAAATCTCAAGTATGGGATATTCAAAAATATTTCAAAACAATCAAAGTATTAGCAGTGTCAAAAACGTAAAATCTGGAAATTTGATAATTTCGATGATTGACGGACAAATTGAGACAAACTATAAAGGATAATTATATGGATTTTGAAAAGAAAATTAATGAATTGCAGAGTATTTGCAACAAAATGGAAGATGAAAACTTGCCACTAAGTGACGGATTAAAACTTTATGAGCAAGGTGTAACTATTGCCAAAGAATGTTATTCTGAATTAAGTAATATCAAGGGCAAAGTGACAGTTATTAAACAAGATTTAGACAAATTCAAAGAAGATTTATTAGATTAGGAGAAAATATGAAATTAACAGAAATGTTTTTCAAAACATTTAGAGAAGACCCAGCCAATGCAGAAATTAACAGCCATAAGTTGCTAGTTAGGGCTGGATATATCAAGCAAATGGGGAACGGGATATTTACTTATTTGCCACTAGGACTTAAGGTGCTTGAAAATATCAAAAAAGTAATTAGAGAAGAAATGAATAGTGCGGGAGCAATTGAACTTCAAATGCCAATTTTGCTTCCACAAGAAATTTATGCACACAGACTTGATTACTTTGGAAATACTATGTACAAACTCAAAGACAGTACAGGCAAAGATTATTGTTTGGGGCCAACTCACGAAGAACCTTTTACTTATCTTGTCAAAGAAACCTATAATAGTTACAAACAATTGCCAGTAACACTATATCAAATACAAAATAAGTATCGTGATGAAATTCGTGCTAGATTTGGACTTCAGAGAGCCAAAGAATTTATCATGAAAGACGCTTACTCCTTTGATACAAGCGAAGAAGGTTTAAATTTGTCCTTTGGAAAAATGAAACAAGCATACATAAACATTTTCTCAAGGCTTGGACTAGACTTTGTTCCGGTTGAAGCGGACAATGGTGTTATGGGTGGTTCGGGTTCTACTGAATTTATGGTTAAAGCGGATATTGGTGAAGACGAATTAATCGTATGTGATTGTGGTTATGGCGCTAATGTTGAAAAAGCAGAATGTGTAGCAGATAGTATAGATAATTCAAATATTACAAAACTATCTCGTGAGATGGTGTATACTCCACATGTTAAGACAATTGATGAGTTAACGGAGTTTTTGCATACTGACAACAAGAATTTTGTCAAAGCGGTTGTTTATTCGACCGACAAAGGTGTTGTTGTTGCATTGTGTAGGGGCGATAGAGAAATTGAGGAAGTCAAACTAAAAAACAACCTTGGTGTTGTTAATATGGAAATGGCTACGCCAGAACAAATAATATCTATTGGTTCGTATGCGGGATTTGTTGGGGCTATTGACCTTAAAAATGCTATAGTTATTGCTGACAACGATGTTAAGAATATGGTTAACTTTGTAATAGGTGCTAATCTTCAAGATTATCATTATATAAATGCTAATTTGGAAGATTTAACAATAGATTATTTTGCTGATATCAAAAAGATGATGGCGGGAGACAAATGTCCACATTGCGGAAATCCTGTAAAAATTGTTAGGGGAATTGAAGTTGGGCATATATTCAAACTAGGAACTAAATACACCAAAGAACTTGAATGCAAGTTCCTTGATGAACAAGGCAAGTCTCAATATATGATTATGGGTTGTTATGGAATTGGAGTAAGTAGAACACTTAGTGCCTTAGTTGAACAAAATTGTGACGACAAAGGAATTATTTGGCCTGAGATTGTTGCACCATACAAATTAGAAATTGTAATAGCTAATACCAAAGATGAAACACAAGTTAAACTAGCAAACGAACTTTATAATGCAATTAATGTGGCTGACGACAATATCTTGCTTGATGATAGGGCAGAGTCGTTTGGAGTTAAACTCAACGATGCCGAACTCATAGGTGTCCCTTATATTGTTATAGTTGGTCGTGGAGCAGTTGATAACAAAATTGAATTTATCAAAAGGCGTGATTTAACTAGAGTTGATGTTGATGCAAAAGAATTTTTGAATATGTATCTTAATAAATAATTTAAATCAAATAATCATCAAAAATGTTTTGGTGATTATTTTTTTTGCATAATAAAATTTTTTATGCGAAGTACATTGCATAAAATGATTTTTGTCAAATTTAATTTTTGGTCATAAAAAAATAAAATCACAATTTTTTACTTATATTTATACATTTTTGTGAATAAAACCTATGTTTTGAGTTGATTTTTTCCAAAAAAGTATCAAAAAATGGCTAAAATAGGGGAGTATGCAAAAAAGTGCATAAATATACATTTTGAAAATTTGTCATGCATGATTATGAATTTTTATAAATAAAAAAATGAATAAATATTCAAAAACCCCTTGCATAAAGATGAAAGTTGTTGTATAATTATTTCAATCACAGGAAAAGTGATAGAAGACATTGCAAGGTGGATGCAATGTACTTCAAACAAATTAATTACATTTTGAGGTGGATAAAATGGCTCGTAATTCAAGGCAATCAAAGATACTAGAACTTATTTCTACAAGTGAAATTGAAACACAGGAAGAACTAGTATCTTCACTAAAAGATGCAAACTTTGATGTTACACAAGCGACTATCAGTAGAGATATTAAGGAGTTGGGACTTATTAAAATTTTGACTGATAGCAAGAAGTACAAATACGCTGTTGTTAGTTCTTCTGCTCAAGCACTTTCAAACAAGTGCCTAAACATTTTCAAAGAGTGCGTCATCTCAGTTAAATCTGCTATGAATTTGACAATCGTTAAAGTTATCAAAGGCACTGCGGGTATGGTAAGCAATCTAATAGACCAATTATCTATGTCACAAATAATGGGCTGTACTTATGGGGATGATACAGTCATGGTTATCACTTCTGACCAAGAAGATGCGTACTTTGTGAGAGACAAATTGAATTCGTTACTTAATTAGTTTGTTTGTTAAAAAAATACAATTTTTTAATTGTATTTTTTTTTGACTTAGTTTAAAATGTTTATATAGAAATTTTCTGAACTTATAATTTTATTTTGAAACTTACATTATTATTTTAAGGATTATTATGTTAGAAACTATCAAGATTACAAATCTAGCACTCATAACCAAATCTCAAGTGGACTTTGGTACGGGATTTAATGTGCTAACAGGTGAAACTGGTGCGGGCAAATCACTGATTGTTGATGCATTGCTTTTTTTAAATGGCAATCGTGCTGACAAGACACTTATCAAGAGTGGCGAAGATTTTGCACGTGTCGAAGGCGTTTTTGCTGTCGATTTGAATAATTCACAAATTAACGAAATCTTGAGTTCTGTGGGACTGGAAAATGAAGGAACGCTTCTTGTTTCAAGATATTTTTCACTCAGTGGAAAGAATGAATGTCGTATTAATGGTGAAATCGTAACACTTAATATTCTTAGAAAAATTACAAATGAAATTATGGATATTTTTGGTCAGAATGATAGCATGGCGCTACTTGACCCTCAAAATCACCTAAAAATTATTGATGACCTAATTAGTGACAAACTAAATACTAACAAAGAATTGTTAAGGTCTAAACTTGAAGAACTAGATAATATTAACAAACAAATATCCTATCTTGGCGGAATTGACAAAGATAGAGAGAATAATATAAAGTTGCTTGAGTTTCAAATCAAGGAAATTGAAGATGCAAATCTTAAGATTAATGAAGAAGATGAATGCAAAGCTAAAATTAAAATTATGGAGAATAGCGAAAAGATTTATTCATCAATTAATGATTCAATTAATGTTCTTGATGGAGAATATTCACTTTCAAATGCAATCAAAACTGCAATAAATTATCTTAGCAGTATCATGCAGTTTGATGAGAGTATTTCAAACGAAAAAGATAGATTGTACTCATGTAAATATGAACTTGAAGACATTGTTTCAACATTGTCTCAAAAGCAAAATGAAATTCACTATGACGAAAGAGAATTAGACGAACTAAATGATAGACTAACTTTTATCAAAGACTTAGAGCGAAAGTATGGAAACACAATTGAAGACGTGCTTAAATCAAAAAATGATTTTGAAGATAGGCTAAATATTCTTGTCAATTCTGAACAGGAGCTTCAAAGATTAACTCTTAACAAATCTCACATACTAGATGAAATTATTAGTATTTGTCTAAAACTAAGACAAATTAGAACTACTGAAATTGTTTGGTTTAAGAGTGCTATGGAACAAGAGTTATTTAAACTTGGCATGAAAAATGCAAAGGTTGATGTTGTTTTTCAAAACGAAATTTCAAAAGACAATATTGAAAAGATTGTAAATCTTGACGGTGCGGATAAGATTGAATTTTTGTTTAGTGCCAATTTGGGCTTTGAACCACGACCGCTTAGTAGGATTATTTCTGGCGGTGAGATGAGTAGATTTATGCTTGCGATGAAATCGCTTGCTAATTCAAAAACAAACAAAACTTGCATTTTTGACGAAATTGATTCAGGAATTGGTGGCGAAATTGGATATGCAATTGGCGAAAAAATTTGTGAGATTTCTAGGAATTCTCAAGTCATTTGTATAACACACTTGGCACAGATTGCTTGTTTTGGCGACTCCAACTTCAAAATAGAAAAATTTGATGAAGACGGAAAGACAATAACAACAGTTTCTCTTTTGAATGAAAATCAAAAAGTCAAGGAAATTGCAAGAATGCTTGGAAGTTCTCAAAGTGAGAGTTCTCAAAAATTGGCTATGGATATGCTTGATGCATCCAAAGTTTTTAAATCTCGTGTTTAATATCTCAAAACCAAGTTTTACCAAATAAAAAATGGCATAAATTTAAGTTTTTTATACAAAATACTTCTAAGTATATTTAGGAGTATTTTTTGTATGAACAGAAAGAAAGTTGTACCCATAATACTTATATTTTTCTTTGTCATTGTGTCAATTTTTTTTCCATATAACAAAATGCTTGAACTGAGTGATGAGATGTTTGTCACTCACGAAGAACTAAAAGAATTATTAAATAGTGATTTTTTGTTGTCTTCACAAATTGTGAGTGTATCCGCAAGGGACGACAGCGACTTTGATAAATATATAATAAATTACAAATTATTCAATTTGTTTAATATAAAAAGGCTTAAAGTTAATGTACTTGACCCTGATAGATATTTTGCTGGTGGCGAAACTTTGGGATTTTCGCTACAATCCAAAGGAGTAATTTTGATTGGTGGCAATTATATTTTGTCCAAAAATGGAATAGAGAGACCTTTTGAAAATAGTGGACTAAAGACGGGAGATATAATTACAAAAATTAACGGAATTGAGATAAATAATTCACAAGACATTTCAAAAATTCTTGAAAACTTTGAAGGTGGTAGTATAAGACTAACTGTTAATAGAAGTGGAAATATTTTTGAAGTAGATATTTGTCCAGCACTAGATTCAATGTCCAACACCTATAAACTTGGTCTTTGGGTCAAAGAAGATGCAGTTGGGATAGGCACATTATCTTTTGTCAATGCAACTACCAAAAGATTTGGTTCTCTTGGCCACTCAATAAATGACAGTGAAACAAATGAATGTATTGAAGTTAGTGGTGGAAATATTTATATTAGCAAAATTCTAGGAATTAAAAAGGGAAATAGTGGAAAGGCTGGCGAATTAATTGGAACGTTTAATCGAGAAAATGTATTAGGGTCGGTAGACAAAAATTGTGATTATGGGGTTTATGGCTTTGTTGATTGTGTGGAGTCTGTTACAAAAAATAAGACATCGGTTGATATTGGCGGAAGACTTTCGGCAAAACCCGGCAAAGCTCAAATCTTGTCGGCTCTTGACGGTGATGAAATTAAGGCATATGACATTGAGATTATCAAAACAAATTTTCAACAATCATGCAATGAAAAAAGCATGGTTATTAGAGTTGTAGACAAAGAACTAATTGCTAAAACTGGCGGAATAGTTCAAGGTATGAGTGGAAGTCCAATAATTCAAGACGGAAAATTAATTGGTGCGGTTACTCATGTATTTGTAAATGATGCCACCAAGGGTTTTGGCATATACATTGATTGGATGATTGAACAATAAAAAAGCCTAAGATTTTTCAAATATTTTTGTTAAAAACCATTGACAAATGGGTGTTAAGTGGATATAATAGTCGTGTAGTTTAAAGAAGAAGACCACTTCTCACCCATCGAATTTTGTTTTGATGTGGTAAATATAATAAATTTTATTTATTGTGAGGAGTGGGTAATTTAATTACTCACTTTTTTTAATCTATAAATTATTTTTGGGGGTACACCACTATCAAAGAGTTAATCATTAATGAACAAATTAGAGTTCCACAAGTTAGACTTGTTGGAAGTCAAGGCGAAGCACTTGGAATTATGTCTTTGTCCGATGCTAGAGCCAAAGCAGATGAAGAAGGACTTGACTTGGTACTTTTGTCACCAAACGCAGTTCCACCAGTGTGCAAAATCATGGATTATGGCAAACATAAGTTTGACACAATTAAAAAAGAAAAAGAAGCCAAGAAAAAACAAAAAGTATCCGAAGTCAAAGGTATGCAACTTAGTATGAATATCGCTGACAATGATATGCAATTCAAGGCTAAAAATGTTCGTAAATTTTTAACAAATGGCGACAAAGTTAAGGTATCACTTAGAATGTTTGGCAGACAACTTGCCAATCCACAAATGGGATTGCCTATTATGCAAAAATTCTATGAGATGCTATCTGATGTTTGTGAACTTACTAGCAAACCAGAAATTAATGGTAGACAAATTGTTATGGTTCTATCGCCAAAAAATACTAAATAATTAAACAAGGAGAAAAAATTATGCCTAAGCAAAAAACACATACAGGTGCAAAAAAGAGATTTAAACTTAAAAAATCTGGAATAATCAAAAGAAACAAAATGAACAGAAGACACATCTTGACTAAAAAGTCTCCAGCAAGAAAGAGAAGACTTAGAAAAGGTGGCTATGTTGCAAAAGCCAACGAAAGAAATATCAAAGAGTTGCTTTCAGCATAAATTAGTAAAGGAGAAAATGACTTATGAGAATTAAAAGAGCAGTTAATGCAGTTAAAAAGAGAAGAAAAGTACTAAGAAGTGCCAAAGGTTACTGGGGTGCTAGAAGCAAACTTTATAGAGTCGCTAAACAAGCAGTTATGAAGTCTGGTCAATATGCTTATACAGGTAGACGTCTTAAGAAAAGAGATTTCCGTCAACTTTGGATTGCAAGAATCAATGCTGGTTGCAGACAAAATGATATGTCTTATAGCCAATTTATGCATGGACTAAAAGTTGCTAATATTGACCTTAACAGAAAGGTTTTGTCTGACCTTGCTATCTCAGACGAAAAAGCTTTTTCTAGTCTAGTTGCTACAGCTAAAAAAGCGCTTGCAAAATAATTAAATTTTAGCCTAAATCAAGTGTTTCCTACTTGATTTGGCTTTTTTAAAATTAGGGTTTTTTATGATTACAAGCAAAGATAACAAATTAATTAAATATTTAATTTCTATCAAAGATAAAAAACAATCTAGAACGGACTTAGTTTGTTTGATTGAAACTATCAAAATTGTAAGACAAATGCTTGACAAAAATATGGTTACACATATTTTTTGTGTTGAAGAAAAAATAGGTTTATTCAAAGACGTGAATATTCCAATTGACATTATTTCAAATAATATTGCCAAATATTTGTCAGATGCAAGCACGACAGATGGAGTCTTTGCAATTTGCAAGATTTCTAAGCCTAAATTGTGCGATTACTCAAGATGTTTGGTGTTAGATAACATTCAAGACCCAAGTAATTTTGGTGCAATTATTAGGAGTGCTAGGGCATTTGGCTTTAACACAATTTTGAGTGTTAATTCGGTTTATCCGTATAGTTTTAAGAGTATTAGGTCTAGTATGGGTTATGTTTTTGATGTCAATTTGCTTGATGTAACATATGAAACTATTCAAAAAATCAAAAATGAAAAAGACATAAAATTTGTTTGTGCTAATATGTCAGGTGTAACCATCGAAAATTTCGACGTCAAGTCGGATAACTTGGCAATTATAATCGGAAGTGAAGGAAAAGGTGTAAGTGAAACTCTTAGAAATTTGGCAGATTATACTGTATCCATTCCGATGCTTAATCAAGTTGAAAGTTTAAATGCTAGTGTTAGTGCATCAATATTTATGTTTAATCTAAGAAAATAATGAGGTAATCTTATGTCAGGACACAATAAGTGGACAAAAATTAAAGGTATAAAAGAAAAGAACGACCAACAAAATGCCAAGATGTATACAAAAATCGGCAGAGAAATTGCCGTTGCTGTTAAGCTTGGCGGTGCTGACCCAAATTCAAATTCACAGTTAAAAAATATTATCGCAAAAGCAAAAGCTATCAATATGCCAAACGACAATATCAATCGTAGTATCAAAAAGGCTAGTGGGGAACTAAATTCTGTCAACTACGAAGCAATGACTTACGAAGGTTATGGTGTTAATGGAAGTGCGGTTATTGTTCATGCTTTGACAGACAACAAAAATCGTACAGCTAGTGATGTTAGACATGTATTCGACAAGTTTGGCGGTTCGCTTGGAAGCAATGGCTGTGTATCTTATTTGTTTACTAAAAAAGGCGTTATCTATGTTCAACGTGGCACTGGAATTTCAGATGATGATATGATGATGACAGCACTTGATGCAGGCGCAGATGATATCGCTATCGATGACGAAGTATTTGAAATATATACTACACCTGAAGCTTTTGAAAGCACCAAAGCCAACTTGGAAAGAATAGGTATCTCAATTGCAGATAGTTCAATCGATTTGATTCCATCAAATTATGTTGAACTTGCACCAGACAAACTTGTAACTTTCCAAAAAATGATAGACGCTCTCGAAGATAACGACGACGTTCAAGAAGTTTATCACAATGTAAATATTGAAGAATAAATATCCACCAGCCTAGCTGGTGGTTTTTCATTTCGGGGTATAACCCCATATTACTAGCATAGCGAAATCGCTCACTCTTGGTCTGCCACTTGCGAAGCGAACCGCCTAGTTTGCGAACGGATTATTTATTTCTTGTATTGTCATTTGTTCCATCATTTTATCTTCTTTCAGTTGGTTCGCTATATACTCTTTAATTTTTATATCGTTCTTTCCAGCTGTATCTACATAATATCCTCTACACCAGAACTCTCTATTCCTATATTTAAATTTCATATTTGCAAATTTTTGATAAATTAATATACTACTTTTACCTTTCAAAAATCCCACAAAACTTGCTACGCTTAGTTTTGGTGGGATTTTTACTAACATATGTATATGGTCAGGACAAACTTCTGCTTCAATTATTTCTACTTGTTTCCATTCACACAACGACCTTAGAATTGCACCTATTTCTTTTCTTTTTTGACCAAAGAACACCTTTCTTCTATATTTTGGTGCAAATACAATGTGATACTTGCAATTCCAAGTCGTGTGTGCTAAACTATTTGTGTCATTCATAGACTTTTATCTCCTTATGTTAAATTTTGGTTGGCAGACCAAAATTATATTAACATAAGGAGATATTTTGTTCAACGGTAAACCTCCACTGAACCCCCAGACTATCTGGGGGTTTTAAAGTACAAAAAAAATATGCAATTAATTTTGCATATTTTTTGTTGTTTCTAAAACATTTGTTTGACTTATTTTGGATAAATAGTTATACTACTTTGTATTAGGAGAACTTATGGTAATACTTGGTATTGACCCCGGTCTTGCAATTGTGGGATTTGGTGTTATTGAAAAAGGCAAATATAAAACTGATGTTATTGATTATGGTGTAATTACAACTCCAAAAGAAGACACTTTGCCTGTTAGACTTCAAAAAATTTATGACGGAATGTGTGCTCTTATTGATAAATTTAAACCCGAACATGTTGCACTTGAGGAATTGTTTTTTAATACAAATACAACTACTGGAATTTCTGTCGCTGAAGCTAGGGGGGTAATTCTACTTGCTTGTATTCACAAAAATCTTAAACTTTATGAGTATACACCTTTGCAAATTAAACAAGCTTTGACTAGTAATGGTAGAGCAGATAAACAACAAGTTCAGTTTATGGTTAAGGCAATTCTTAATCTCAAAACTATACCACGTCCTGATGATGCTGCCGACGGATTAGCGGTAGCTCTCACACATAGTCAGACAAATTTGCTTTTGTCTGGAACGGATATTCACTAAATAATTACAAAGAATTGGAGAAATTATGTTTGCATTTTTGACAGGAGTTTTGGAAGAAAAAGATAATAATATAGCAGTTATTAATTGTAACGGAGTTGGCTTTGAAGTTAATGTTAGTGATACTACAATTTATGAACTTCCAAATATAGGCGAAATGGTTACAATTTATACTTATATGGCGGTTAGGGAAGATGCTATTACGCTATTTGGGTTTGCTAGTCGTGAAGAAAAATCTGCCTTTTTGA
>ULTU01011586.1_pt1 | contig 10519 bp, 8 predicted proteins | sample 1957861 | NCBI WGS metagenome assembly ULTU01 (sample SAMEA4835742, study PRJEB28245) | human gut metagenome | biome: gut microbiome; material: fecal sample | place: Denmark | collected 2008
CCTTATCTTACCGCAATCTGGGGTGATTGTAAAGTGTGATTTTTGGTTTTGATGGGAGAATTTTTAGGCGGTTTGCCTTTTTGCTTTCGCCTGTCGAATTTTGTCGGAAATTTCTCGAGCTTAAATCCCATTATATTCCTTGCATTTTATTCCATATTATGCTACTATTATCTTACAGATTCTGTATGTACACGCCATGGCAAGTCCGTTATTTCTTTACTGAATATAAGTGTTAGGCTCTTACATTCGCCTATCTACTGGAAAGGACGGCTTATGACCGAAAACAAGAAGGATAACTCCATCTATGATTCTCCCAATTTTCTTCCGTTTACGAATGACAAAATCTTTATGAATGTAATGCGAAGTCCGAAGATTTGCCGCGCGCTTTTGGAACTGATTCTGCCGAACGAAGAAATCGGAGCCATCCGCATTAAAAAGTCCGACAATCCGTTTCTCGATAACTCTGCGATTGATGAAAAAGCAGACGAAAGCATGAGCATAAAAACGCAGAAAACGCTGAAGCTCGGTGCAGACGCACACGGCGTGCGTTTTGATGCCTTCGTTGAAAGCTCAAAGCTTTGGGCTGATATTGAGATGCAGACGAGCGACGGTTCAGAGCTTGATATACGCGCAAGATACTATCATGCCAACATGGATTTGGACTTTCTTGAACAGGGGCAGCCTTACAAAGATCTCAAGCCGAGTTATGTTATCTTTATCTGCACCTTCGACCACTTCAATATGGACGAGCCTGTCTATTTTTTCCGCTCGTGGGATGTGGAAAAAAGCTTGCCTCTAAAAGATTTATCGTATACAATAATGTTGAATACGACATGCTCTCCGGAAAAAGTTCCGGAGGCACTGAAGCCTTTTTACGAGTATCTGAATGACCCAAAGAAAAATCAGGCTTCGGAGCTGACGCGCATGATTGACGAGCGTGTCAGGAAGTTCAATTCAAGCGAATGGAGGCAAAAATACATGACATTCGAGTATATTTTGAATGAGCAAAAGCGGGAAAGCGAAGCCATTGGATTTGAAAAAGGACGCACCGAAGGTGCTGCACAGAAGCAGCGCGAAATTGCGAAAAACCTGAAAGACCTCGGTGTAGGTACGACTGAGATTATCAAAGCAACCGGGCTTTCCGCCGAAGAAGTCGAAGAATTATAAACAGCCCCTTTGTATCTGAGGGTTCAGGTAAGTGAACTTTCACGCTGGAAGAATTAGGCAATTCCCACCAAGTGCCTCATATAGACCCCCTTTTCGTGTATTTTCGCCTGTTTAACACCCCTTTGACCACGTTTTCCGCCGGATTTATGTCATGCTTTTACCCTTTTCAAAAATGTCATATTTTGGAATGTTGAAATTTCAACGTTTTTCTATGGTGTCATTTCTGTTATTATTTTACAGAAGCATCTTTTCTCCTCCAAGAATCCCTCGGATACACGAAGCACCCCTTGATAGAAGCTGCCCTTCGTGTAAACGCTATTTCCGGCTCCGTAAATAGCACAGATCTATGAAACGCAATCCTATACAAAAAGGGCTGCGCCCTAACGGTTATTTTCCGTTAATGCAGGCAGCCCTTACTTTTTTCTATTCTTTTATCCCATCCACTCGTCGGCACCGACATCCGTTCCGAGTCCTTCGCAGGTGTAGCACCATACGATCGTATCGCCGTCCTTAAGGTAATAAGAAGAACAGCCGTAATTCGGGAACCAGTCGTTGACCTTATACATCCAGCCGCTCTGCGGGCCGCCGTCAAACTCGTAGAGATAATTGATTCCTTCTATGTAGTAGGAAGCGTACAGCGGTGTATAGCTGAATTCAAGCTGAATGTCGTTGTTTCTGCAAAGCGTGTTCAGTGCATCGAAAACTGTGTTGTTCGTCGTGCCCTTGTAAGTCGTCCGCTCAAGGATGACCCCGTCCTTCGGTATGTAGTCCTTGATTGCCGGATTTTCTAGTCTGTCCATATCGTTTGACAATGTGTCGCAGCGGATTTCGAGCGTAACCGTTACCGGTTCTTCCTTCTCCGGTCTCAGTGCTGCATTACCTCCGTTTGATGCGGTCGGATCGTCACTGTTGTCAACCTTAATGTCTTTGGCATCAAGGTCTTTTTTTTCTTCTTCTGTGAACTTCAAATCCGATGCCTTCTTGCCTTTATTGGAATCCTTGTCCTTTTCGGTCTGTGCCTTGTCGTCCGGCTTTTCTTCCTCCGCATCCTCTTTGCCGTCGTTTTCGTAAACATCCTCGCCTGTGCCGATGACGGTGTTGCCCTGTCCGTCGGTGAGCTTGGCGTCCTTATTTTCTATGCTGAGTCCAACAATTGTAGAAACCGCAATCACGCAGACAAGCGCGATGAGTGCGTATTTGCGAACCCGCTTTCTTTTCATTTTTTTGACTAATTCGTTTTGTTCCATGCTGCCATCCTTTCTTGCCCCATTTTGATTGACCTTTGCTTCCTATTTTATCATATTCTTTGCATAATTTAAACACATTTTTCATCTATACTAAATACCACGAAATGTGATATAATATTTTATCAAAATATGCAGAAAAATGAATATTAAAATATACAGAAAGGAATCGTGGAATCATTATGTCAGCTTTTGTTACATTTGAACATGTCAAAAAGACCTATAAAATGGGAGAGGTCACGATTGAAGCTCTGCGGGATGCTTCTTTTGAAATTGAAAAAGGGGAAATCTGCGTTATCGTCGGTCCGTCAGGGGCGGGCAAGACTACGCTGCTCAATATTCTGGGCGGGATGGATTCTCTTACAGAAGGTCATGTTTTTCTGGACGGTGCAGAGATTTCAAAATACAACGCAAGGGAACTGACCACCTACCGGCGGTACGAAATCGGTTTCGTTTTCCAGTTCTATAATCTGATTCAGAACCTGACGGCACTCGAAAATGTTTCCCTCGCCGCACAGATTTGCAAGGAACCCATGGATGCCAAGGAGGCTCTGATTAAAGTCGGGCTTGCCGAAAGACTTGACAACTTCCCTGCACAGCTCTCCGGCGGTGAGCAGCAGAGGGTTGCGATTGCCCGTGCACTGGCGAAGAATCCGAAACTGCTTCTGTGCGATGAGCCTACCGGTGCACTCGACTACAATACCGGCAAGGCCATTCTCAAGCTGCTTCAGGATACCGCGCATGAAACCGGCATGACGGTTGTCATAATCACGCATAATACGGCTATCACTCCGATGGCTGACAGAATCATCCGTGTCAAGAACGGCATGGTTTCGTCCGTCGAACTGAACGAGAACAAAGTTCCCGTGGAAACAATCGAATGGTAGAAAGGCGGTGCATGCACATATGAAAAACGCCATGAGAAAAACTACACTTCGCGAAATCAAAGGAAGCTTCAGCCGCTGGATTGCAATCCTTGCGATTTGCATGCTCGGTGTCGGTTTTTTCTGCGGACTGAAGGTCTGCAAGGAGGCATTCATCCTCACCGGTGATACCTTCCTAAGCGACAACTGCTTCTATGATTACGAATTGATTTCGACGCTGGGGCTTGAAGAAAAGGATGTTGCGAAATTTCAAGATCTTGAAGGCATTGCAAAAGCCCGCGGGAGTTACTCCTCCGATGCGCTCTTTCTGATTTCCAAAGACAAAGATGCCGCGGACGGTTACGATGAAGATGTCGGTGAACGCGTTGCCAAATTCCACGCACTCATCGACGATATGAATACGCCTGCCCTCTCATACGGCAGGCTCCCGGAAAAGCCGAACGAATGCGTCGGCGATGCAAGGTATTTTCTTGAATCCGACATCGGCAAAAAAATCACTATCAGCAAGAATAACGACAAAGACACGAAAGATTTGTTTGCCTATGATACTTACGAAATCGTCGGGCTTTGCGAGTCCCCGCTTTATTTGAACTTTGAACGCGGCTCGACATCGCTGGGAAACGGAAGCGTGGCAACTTATCTTTATGTGCCGGCAGACGGCTGGGACAGCGAAGTTTATACGGAAATATATGTAACTCTCGAAAATCAAGGCGTCATATACAGCGACGAATATAAGCAAAACGCCAAAGCGATGGAAAAACCTCTCGAGTCCGCACTGGAAACATGTGCAAGCAGCCGATATGACGAGATCCTTGATGAGGCAAACGGAAAGCTCGACGATGCACGCAAGGAACTTGCCGATGCAAAAGCGGAACTGAAGAAAGCAGAAGACAAGCTGGCGGACGGGCAGAAAAAAATAAATGACGGTCAAAAAGAACTCGACAGCAACAAGAAAAAACTTGACGATTCCGACGCCGAGCTCAAGAAATCGCGCCGGGAGTACGAAAAGTCCCTTGCCGATTACAACAAGCAAAAGGATGACGCCTATGCACAGCTTGCGGCACAAAAGGAGCAGATTGATGCGGCTGCCGGCACGCCTTACTACGAACAGTATCTGTCACAGTACAATGCGGCAAAGGCGGAAGCCGACGCGAAATTCGACGCAGCTGCGAAAGAACTTGCCGCAGCGGACGCAAAGCTCACTGCCGGCGAGAAGGATGTAAAATCCGGTTATGCCAAGCTTGCCGACGGGCGCAGGGAGCTGGAAACCTCCAAGCAGGAACTTGCCGACGGACGCAAAGAACTTGCCGACGGCAGGAAACAGGTTGCAGACGGGCAGAAAGAACTGACGAAAGCCGAAAACAAGGTTGATGACATCGAGAATCCGAAGACCTATGTTCTCGGCCGCGATACCAATATCGGATATGTATGCTTCGACAATGATACGAGCATCGTAAACTCCATAGCAAAGGTCTTTCCGGTCTTCTTCTTCCTTGTGGCTGCACTCGTATGCATGACCACGATGACGAGAATGATTGATGAGCAGAGAACGCAGATAGGCGTTTTGAAGGCTCTTGGATACAGCAGAGGCAAAATACTCGGCAAGTATGTGTTTTACTCTGCAAGTGCTTCGCTCATAGGCGGGCTTTTGGGATTTTTCGGAGGATCTTTCCTCTTCCCGGGCGTAATATGGACAGCTTACGGCATGATGTACGATTTTGCGGATTTGATTTATGTAATCAATCCGCTTCTCGGTACATTATCCATTCTCGCAGCAGTTGCTTGCTGTGCGGGCACGACGATTTACTGCTGCTATGCGGAACTTGTAAATGTTCCTGCTGAACTCATCCGGCCGAAGGCTCCGGCACTCGGAAAGCGTATTCTGCTGGAAAGAGTTCCGTTTATCTGGAACAAGCTGAAATTTCTGCACAAGGTCTGCCTTAGAAACATTTTCCGTTACAAGAAAAGATTTTTCATGATGGTTCTCGGAATCTGCGGCTGCACGGCTCTGCTGATTACGGCGATGGGGCTTTCCGACTCCATTAAGAACATCATTTCGGTTCAATACGACGAGATTTTTCACAATGACTACACCGTGACTTTTGATCGCGGAATCAGCGCAAAAGAAGAAGGCAAATTCCTTGATGACAACAGCGAATACATTGACAAAGCCCTTTTCCTGAATACTTTGTCCGTGGATGCGCATGTCGGTTCACAGGTCAAATCCATCAACATGGTGGTCGCAGACCCGTCCGATCCTGTTTCGGACTTTATCACCCTCAAAAACGAGGAGGGGGAAATTGCTTATCCCGGCGATGGGCATTGCGTGATTAATGATAATTTGGGGCAGACTCTGGGACTTGAGGTCGGAGATGTGCTGACGGTGTTTGACAGCGATATGCGGGAGATGGATCTTGTTATCGATGCGATGTGCGAGAACCATGTTTATAACTATGTATATGTTACCTTTGATACATACCGCAAGGTCTGGGGCAATCCGGAAATCAACACAGCATTCGTAATAGGACCGCATTCGGAAGACGGAACGCTTGCAAATCCTCATGAACAGGGTGCTAAACTCATGGATGCTTCCCATGTTGCTTCCGTAAGCATCACACAGGATATGAGAGACCGCGTCAACAATATGATGAAGAGTCTTGACTATATCATCGCTCTTGTCATGGCTTGTGCCGGAGCACTTGCGTTCATCGTGCTGTACAATCTTACAAACATAAACATTACGGAGCGAATCAGAGAAATCGCGACAATCAAAGTGCTCGGCTTCTATCCGGGTGAAACCAATGCCTACGTTTTCAGAGAAAACTTTGTGCTTACGGCAATATCCGCACTCGTGGGCATTCCGGTCGGCAAATGGTTCCACAGCTTCGTCATGGACCAGATCAAAGTTGATTTGCTCAGTTTCGACATTCATATAGAGCCTGCAAGCTATCTCATGGCTGTAGCCTTAACCTTCCTGTTTGCACTCATTGTTAATTTTGCAATGTACTTCAGGCTGGAAAAAATCAATATGGCCGAATCGCTCAAATCGATCGAATAGCAAATAAAAAACAGAGGAGAAATCCTCTGTTTTTATTTGCTGTTGTTTCTGACTTTCAGAATTGCTTCAAGATAGTCGGCAACCCATGCCTTATCATTCTCAGACAATCGGTTTGCCTTTGAAACTGCTTTCGAGAGCGGTCCCTGTTCATCCGGAGTCCCGAAAATCAGGTAATCTGTGCTCGCTCCCAAAACAATCGAAAGTTTCTTGAGGGTGTCAATTCGCGTTTCGTAAACACCTCTTTCTATCGCAGAAATGTGGTTTACGGAAACATCCACCATCTCTGCCAGCTGACTCTGTGTATAACCAGCCTTCTTTCTAGCTTTCTTTACTCTTTTACCAAAATCTTCTGACATTTATTTTGTACCATCCTTTATAGAAATTCTACATAATAAACATAGAATTTACCACGCATAAAACATTTTAAAGTTATAATTGTTTTATAGTATTTCGTAAAGGATGGTTTTATTCGTTAATAAATTTCTTTGATTCGACCTGTCTTAAACGCTTCAACCAAATCGTTAAGATCTCCGATTCTCTCGACGAAGTCCTTGCCTTGGTCTGTGTCGATGATCAGAAGCCGCTCCGGCATCGTTTCGACGGTCTTCATGACCGGCGAGTGGAAGATCTGGGTTCCGTCCGGCATGAGCGGGCTGTAAGGCTTATGCTCTGCAAGCGCCATGAATCTCGAATTGAAGATGAAAGTATATCCTGCAATTCCCGTCTGCTTCTGATACGCCTTTGAAATTCCGCCGTCGATTACATAAAGAAGCCCTCCTCCCTTGATCGGGGATTCTCCGTCCTTAATCTTAACCGGAACATGACCGTTGAGAATTTTCGCGGTACGCGGGTCGAGTCCGAACTCTTTGATAATCTTCTCGCAGTAGGATTTTTCTTTAATGTATGTGTAATACGGCTTGGTGTATTCCTTGTGGGAAGTTTTGTCCGCAATAAAAAGTCTTTCGAAGGTCGTCATCTTCTCTTTTCCGAAAAGCGGTGAACTGCTTCCGAGCCATAAATACCACATAATATCGCCGGATCTTCCGATTTCTCCGGATTTGTTCGGTGCGAAATATGCCTTTCTCACCTCGTCATCGAGATAATCCATCAAGGCTTTTCCTGCAAGTTTCACGCCGTTGAGTTCCACCTCTTCAAACTCACCGTTCTCATCCGTCGGGATGCATCCGTGATACAGAAGGTTTCCGTTTATCTTTGTGTACAATGCCCCGTGGCTGTAAAGGAATTTTATATGTCTTTGAAGTTTCTCGGAATTGAGGAAAGATGCTTCCAAAGCCTTGAGCATTTCCTTTTCTTCAGCCGTAAGTTCGTACGGATTCTCCGGATTCAGCGTCGGGAAATTCGTATCGCGCAGAGGCCATGCCTTGCCTTCTATCTCAACCGTGCCCGTTTCAAAGTCAATCTTATCAAGCAAAAGGCGTTTTTCCATCTTGTATTCCGGATGTGCCTTGATTCTCTGCCCTTCAACCTTGAACTGGCAGATTGCGATTGCCTTATGCATTCTTGCCGCAAGATCCTCGTCCACCGGGTCAAACTTGTTTGTATCCAGAATATGCGGTCTGAAAAATTCACACGGGTCATCGCCGTAAACCTTCTCCGCAAAAGACGCAAGCGGTCTCAGGTTGATTCCGTATCCAACCTCAAGCATATCGAAGTTATTGTAGCTTATGTTCATACGAAGCAGGTTCGTTATGCATGCCCAGTTCCCCGTTGCTGCTCCCATCCATACGATGTCGTGGTTGCCCCACTGGAAATCAACATCGTGATATCCCATGAGGAAGTCCATGATTTCATCCGGATGTGCACCTCTGTCAAAAATATCTCCTATAATATGGAGCTTATCCACCGCAAGGCTGCTGATCGCCTCTGTAAGCTGAATGATGTATTTCTCCGCAATTCCGCATTCCACGATGGAACTGATAATCTGGCTGTAATAATGCGCCTTGTTTTCTTCATCGTCAGCATGCAGAAGTTCATCTATACTGTAATCCATGTATTTTGGCAGACGTCCACGTACCCTTGAACGCGTGTATTTTGTCGATACCGATTTGCATATCGTAATTAAACGATACAGTGCTGTGCTGCACCAATCATCAAAGTTTCTCTCGCTTTTTTTCCTTCTGGCGATTTCCGCCTCAGCATTATATATCAAAGCTGCCAGGTCGTCCCTGTCGCTTTCGCTGAGGACGCTTCCGTAGTGCTCGTCGATTTTTGCCTTGATCGTTCCCGATGCACTCTTAAGCATATGTATAAATGCTTCGTGTTCTCCGTGAAGGTCGCTGAGGAAATACTCCGTGCCCTTCGGCAAAGCCAGTATCGCCTTGAGGTTTATGATCTCGGCGGAAGCTGCCATGATATTCGGATAGTCCTTTGATAATCTTCTTAAATACTTTAAATCTGCCATGATCGTTCCTTTCCCGCTATAAAAAATATGTGCTGTTTTATTGCCATTACTATAATACAATGCCGACCTCACGAAATCAAGAACTAATCTAATATACTTCCGTCCCTGAGTAGTAATGCTTCAAGATTTCTTTGTAACCGAACCCCTCCTTTGCCATTCCGTTCGCCCCGTACTGGCTCATTCCCACGCCATGGCCTGACCCGTTCGATGTAAAGGTAATCGCGGTATCACCGCCCTTTGTCTTTCCGAAACCGATCGAAAAAAGTGCCGAACTCAGTCCTAAGGCGTTTCTGACTTCCGTCCCCTTTAAAACAGCACTTCCCGCCTGCATTTTGTCGACCCTTCCTCCGGCGGTTCTTGACAGGATTTTGATGTTTGTCTGCTTGACTTCCCCAAAATTCTTTGCAGGGTAGGCCTTGACAAGTGCGGATTTGAATTCTTCCAGCGTAAACGATTTTTCCTCGTTTCGATGCGTTGCTTCGCTTTCGTACGGACTTGATACACTTACAAGATATGGCAGTGCACTCACAAATACATCTTCCGAATTTTCGGTTTGTCCCCCGCTTGAAGAGAAAAACAGCGGCTGCATAACCGGTTTTCCGTCGTAGTAGAGAATTTCCCCCTCTGTCGCCTCACATGCTGCCTGAATCTTCTTAAAGCCCTCCTCTGAACTCGCCCAGCCTTCCGGATGGCAGTCCTTAAGCTCCTTCTCGGTCTTATACACCTGGCAGTGGGTTGACGAACAGATTGGCGCAGACGGATGCGAAGCCGGCTTCTTCTGCTCGTATTTTTCTATCTTTGCAACCGCAAAGGTTCTTGCAGCAACCGACTGTGCTTTTAACGCTTCACTCTCGAAGGTGTTCGGCATTTCACTTGCTGTCACGCATGCCACATATTCCTCAAAATCCACGCTGACCGTCTTCTCCTCGTTTTCCTTCCAGACTCTTATCTTCTTCGGAAGTTTGATTTTATTTTGGAGATAGGCGATGTCCCTGCTTTTGATGTCGCCGACTTCATCCTGTGTATCCGGCAGACTGCCGAATGCAAGGACAGCACCGAGCGGGATGGCTATAAAAAAAATCAAACACACGGCAAGGGTTTGTACCAGAATTTTCATCTTCCCTGCTTCCTTTCTTTCTATGTCACACTATGAAAATTCTATGCAAAAAGACGGGGTATGATTCCCCGTCTTTTGGTACTTGAAATTATATTTTTGTGATGCTTGCGCCGAGTTTCTCGAATTTCTCTATAAATTTCTCATAGCCTCTTTCGATATGATAAATTTCGGAAATCTCCGTCTCTCCCTCCGCAACAAGCCCTGCCAAAACAAGTGCCGCTCCGGCTCTGAGGTCGGTTGCCATAACCTGACAGCCCCGCAGTTTTGCGTTTCCGCGGATCACAGCCTTGTTTCCCATTGCCTCTATGCTTGCTCCCATCTTATTAAGCTGAGCAACATGCATAAATCGGTTTTCAAATACGGTTTCGATTACGGTACTTGACCCCTCAACCGTAGCAAGATAGGTCATGAACGGTGATTGAATATCGGTCGGAAATCCCGGATAAGGAAGAGTTTTGATGTCGGTCGCCGTATGCGGCCCCAAATCTCCCCTTACAATCATCTCTTCGTCCCCCACCTCTATGCGTACGCCGCATTCGCGCAGCTTGGCAATGATCGGTTTCAGATGATCCGGTACAACATTTGTGATGTGAATTGCGCCTCTTGTGATAGCCGCCGCAAGCATGA
>ULTU01087265.1_pt1 | contig 10512 bp, 4 predicted proteins | sample 1957861 | NCBI WGS metagenome assembly ULTU01 (sample SAMEA4835742, study PRJEB28245) | human gut metagenome | biome: gut microbiome; material: fecal sample | place: Denmark | collected 2008
TATATCTAAACAAAGATAACGAATTGTTTATGGTCATGCCAGTTACGTTTAATCAGCTGTTTATGTCCAAAATTATGATGTTGTATATTGGAGAACTCATATTTAATACTCTTTATATTTTGCCTATTTTGTTAGCATTTGGCATGCTTGGACATTTTGGGTTAATATATTACATTATGCTTGTTCTATTTTTACCCGTTTTCCCTCTTTTGCCTATTGCACTCGCCTCTATTGTTAGTATCCCAATTATGTTTGTAGTTAAGTTTTTCAAAAGACATTCTTGGGCAACCATAATATTCACTCTTGTAAGTGTTGCTGTTTTGTTTGTATTATATATGCGTATCGTATCAAAAATTTCAAGTGCTATCAATATCGCCGAAAAACAAATTGCAACTGGACTTAAAGTTAATAGCAATATAATGAGATGGGGTTCAAATATATTTTTGTACACAAAATTATCTAGTAGTTTTTTTGAATTTAACAAAATTGGCTGGTTATTTTTGTACTTGGGAATATCACTTGTTCTTATGACGGTGTGCTTTTTGATAATAAGACCTTTTTATTACAAAGTCGCAACTATCTCGCTAGAAAACACATCAAATCCTCACATTAAACCTAGACGTTATAAATTCAGAAAACCATTGGCTGAACTTCTTGTCAATGAGTTTAAAATAACCTTTAGAAGTCCGGCGTACATTTTTCAATTTTTGTTGTTTCCATTATTTATGCCCTTGATAGTTTATGTATATGACAAACTTTTGATAGGAATTGCTGTTAATCAAGCGGGGCAAAATATGATATTTGGTTCACATATACTAATTTTAACTTTAATTGCTTTGATGTCAAACACCATATCTTCCATTGCCCTATCTAAGGAAGGTGCAAACTTTTATCTAATCAAAGTCTCGCCAATTGGATACAATCTTCAAGTTACAGCCAAACTATTATTTAATATGATTTTTACAATCGGTGCAATATTAATTACCACAATTACATCATTTTTGTTTACCGACTTGAATGCAATAGTCATACTACTAGCGGGACTGATGGCAATTATTTTGAGTATTGGACACATTTGTCACAGTTTTGATATGGATCTACAAAACCCAATATTGCAGTGGTATGACAATTCCGAAATTACTCTCATGAGTAAAAGCACCACCAAAAGTATGATATATGCCTTGGTCTTGTCATTGTTAATGTTTGTAATAACAACCTTGGGTGGCAAAGTGGGAATAATAATTTGCATAATCATTTCGTTAATTTATCTTGTTTCACGTATACATTTACTTAGGATTAGAGTATATTATTACTTTAATCATTTGGAGGTGTAAAATGAAAAAAGTTGTAATTACTCTACTTTTGATACTTCCATTTTTGCTAATATACTTCATCTCTTTTACTGGTCAAATTCTTAGCAAATACACATACATACCAGTAGAAAGAATTGTTTTGCTTGACGAAAACGGCGATGAACTCGAAAACAACACTGTTACTTGCAAACAAGGCGAAAAGTATCAAATGCGAATCAAGGTCTTGCCAGAATTTGCTAGCAACAAACAAATTTCAATCGCAAATACCAATTGGGATATTTGTCCTATTGATGAAAATTATGTCGTAACTGCCAAGGAACTAGGTGAAGTAGCAATTATTATTACATCTAATGATAAACACAACGTACAATATGTTTTTCGATTCAAAGTCGCACAAGAAGAACTTGAAGATATTGCTATAACACTCGACGGACATGACCTTGAAAATAACCAATCTATCAATTTGGGATTGAATAAATCAAAAAATTTAGGCATAAGAATTATTCCAAGTTCCACTGCTCTGGCTTATAGAGAAATCGTTTGGAGTACTTCAAACAGTGAATTTGTCAAGATAAATCAAAACGGACAAATAACAGGACTAAAACAAACCTCTACACCAATTACGATAACCGCAACATCATTACACAACCCATCAATCAAAAAGTCTATTAGTGTTAATGTGGTAAGCGAATTGGAAAAAGGTGTTTGGTTTGTTGCTAGTGGTTTGCAAGCGGGAAGATTATATTCTGTACCACTTGGAGATTTTGATTTAAAATCAATCACAAAGATTGTTGACTTGCCTGCCGACATCGCAATTACTTACAAAATTACTATTGGCAAAGACTCAACAGGAATAGATGCTTCGCGTCTTAGCGAAGGTATTATCAAATTCAAAGCCAAAAATACCGCTATTGAAGTCAAACTTATAGCAACAAACGGCTCATATACCTATTATGATACCATACGAATGATAAGCAAATAACTTGTAAGTAATTTGCAAATACTACTAAAAACATAATAAAATTACAATATATAGCAAAATATAGCAAAATCATTTTTGAATGTTGAATTGTTATGTTACAATTTTAGTAATGCAAAAGCATTAAGGAGGAGTTATGAAAAAAATAAAAAAACTACTTTTTGCTATAATTATGGTTGCTCTTGTAATGCCAGTATTGCTTACTGGTTGTAAAGACGACAAGTCAATCAAAATTTGGCAAGAAGACGGGATTAGTCAAGTTAAACGCGGTCAAGAACTCGTTATTGACATGGATCTTAAGAAAATAGAACTATCAAGTATAGAATTTTTTGTTGATGGTTCGGCAATTATTACTAATGAAGGAAAACTAACGGTTAATACTAATGCAACTGTTGGAAGCCAAATTAAAGTCACAGCCAAGTCCGAAAAAAACAATGTGACGAGTAACGAATTGGTTTTTGTTGTTGTTGACTTAGTTCCAACATCAATAAGCCTTGTGACAGATGCACAAGTACTTACCAAAAACAGTTCAATAAGTCTAAGTGTAAACACCACACCCGATTATGCAACAGTCAAAGATGTGACTTATACAATAGACCGAACAGACATAGCCGAAATTGTAGATGGCAAACTCAAAATCAAACAAACCGCAGATATTGAAAATCTGGATGACCAAACACCAATTAATATAACCGCTACACTCAATGGACACACAAATATTACTGCAACCAAACAAGTCAAATATATTGTTGCGCAACAAATTTCAACTATCATGGCAAATGCATCGGTAATAGATATCAAACATGCTAGTAGTCCAAAACTAGACTTTTCAGTTTATAACACGGACGATATTGAATTGTCCGTCGAAAAAACCAGTTTTATCTATGAAAGTAGTGATCCTAGTGTTGCCACAATAGGTAGTGACGGCTCAATTATTCCACACAAACACGGCAAATCAAAGATTACTATCAAATATGTTGACGACCCACTTGTCAAAACCGAATGCTCTGTTTATGTCGTTGCAACACCAAACGAAATTCAATTTGATTTAAACAAAACAAATTCACATATCCTTGACAAAAAAGAATTGTATTATTCCAAAAATGATACCAACCTACTCAAATTAGATTTGATTGGAACGGACTTTAACGGAGTACACACTTCTCAAAAATTTAAATATAGATTTTCTAATGCTACTAATGATGAATCGAATACAATTGCAACTGTAAATAATGACAAAATTAATTTTTTGAAAACTGGAGACATAACAATTACAGTCACAAGCGATTCTAGTATCGAAGGACTTGACGAACTACCTTCGACCGTTAACGAAAAATCATATAACATAGTAGTTCATGTAAACGAAGGCATAAATGTAAGAACAGTTAGCGAATTGAAAGCGGTGTCGACTAGCACTCTATACAATTCCGATATTACAACCACAATCAATATTCTAAACAACATTAATTTGACAGACACAAACAATTTTGGAAAAGTTGACGAAAATCAAAACGACATTAGATGGGCTGGTTTGCAATTCCATGGAAATACTTATATTAACGGAAACGGATATATGTTAGATGCTTCCGCCTTGACTTGTGAAGAAGTTACCGACTCAGGAGCACAAGAATTTAGAAAAGGTGCTACCTTATTCGAGTTTTATCGTCCAGACTATGCCCCTGTAACAGTTTCAATTAGAGACTTTAATCTAAAGGGTGCACTTAATGTCAACAAAGAACTCAAAGGATTTTACTCCAGAGCACTTCATATTCATGGTCAATCATATTCTTCAATTGTCAGTGAAACATATGATGCAAACAAAACTTATGGCTATCTTAAGTTAACAATAGACAATGTTACAGTAGACGGATTTGGTGTAGGAATGAGAATATCACACGCTGTTGATAGTTTAATCAAAAACACCAGAATTCAAAATTGCTTTAGTAATGGAATTGAATCTGACCAAAACATTTTGACTTTGCAAGATATAACTTTGGGTCAAGTTGGTGCATTCGGAATAGAAGTAACCCCTGATGACCTAAAAGATAAAAAATCAGCCTCTCCACATGGTACAGCGGGTATTCATTACAACGAAACTCCTAAACTAGAATTTAAGGGTGAAATAATTAGCAACAACTACAATAATGGTGCATCTACAGAATATATCAAAACTTTGTCAGTTGGCGAGTTAACATTTGTTAATATACTAGATGCTATTATACAAGGAAACATCAAACACATAGCCGGCAGTGACACAAATGATGCTAGACGACTACTAAATGTTAGTTATCAAGTAATGAGACAGCACGACAAAGAAGATGTCAAACAAATAACCAATGATACAGAGATGGATGCTTATTTTCAAAACCAGGCAGTTAGTTTGTACTTGTTGATATTCGTAAACAAATTGGAAGGAATGGTTTACAACGGTGGCAATACAGGCGCATCAAATCCGCTAAACATATACAACGAAGGATTATTTTTAGATTTTCCAGAAAATACTTCTAATATGATTAACTTAACATACTTGTTACAAATGGTCAAAACCAATCCTAGTTATGATGCTTACAAACAATATCAATATATTCAATTAGATTTGGAAACTGGTGGTGAACCGCTGGGAAATATTGGGCAGGTTATACTTCTTAACCAAGCCTACGACCCAAATTATACACCTCAAAGTGCCTAAGATGTGATTAAATAAAAAAACTTCAATAGAAATTATTGAAGTTTTTTTTAATCTTATTTTATTTTTTAATTCTTACTTCCACAAATCTTCATATCTTTTTTCGTAATAAACAATAACAATGTCGTTATCTTTTAGTTTTGTTCTTTCGTTTTTGATAATTTCGCTTGTCATATTATTATATAGATTGTTATCAAGATTTAATTTGTCGTAGATATAATTAAATATTGTTTTGTTGCTGTCTGGAGTGGTGTAAGTTGTGCATAGGATATAAAGCAAATTTTCGTCGCTAATGCTATCAATATTGTTTTCGTCAATTAGATTTTCCGCATTTCCATCGTGGAATATAATATGATAACCATAGGTACTCACAATCATATCCATAGATCCTGCACCTTTGCCACCATTTGACTTATCCAATGCTCTTACGCCATCAGCAAAAGGCTTAACCATTTTGTCAGTAACCGAAGTGTCAAGATTAACGACATAGTCAAATTCGCTATTCATAAATCCGCTATCATCATTAAATACATATACAAGTTCATTAAATTTTGAACTTTGTTCTCTTAGTGTTACGCCCTGAGTATAGTCTTGGACAAATTTGTAAATATCCGAAGCATATGCTTCATAAGTATTTTCCTTTCCAACAACTTTGCGGAAGTTATAACTTGAACCATAATTTCTGTACATTTCTTCACTCATTTCAAATGTCGAAGTTGTGCTAGAAATTATATTGTTTAGAGCATTTTGATATGCTGTTTTGTTTTCTTCGGGAACAACTCCATCACTAGAAACTGAGTATAGAGTATTAATGCTTGTGATTTTTTCTTTTTGTTCTTCGCTAAAGTTAATCAAAATATGTTTAACATTTACATATTCATTACCAGAATTTACATGATAATAAATATAATTTTTGGAAGCTTCTTCCATTGCTTTGTGATAAAGCGATTTGCTTGACTTGTAAGTTTCACGTTGAGACTTGTATTGTTCCTTAAAGTAATTAATAACAGCACTTGTATTAACTGGGGTTCTATCAAAGAAGGCTTTTTCATATTTTTCCAAATATAAGTTGTTTGTCATCAAGTCTGTTAGTCTTTGTTCTTCGAAAAGAAGTACAACTTCTTCGTCCGTCTCTCTACCCTCGGATTTTGCCAAGTCCTGAAGACTCTTGATATATCTTGTCCATGCCTCGTCCGAAACTTTTTGGTCAGTTATATTGCGATAACTCTTTGTAAAATGTTCTGGCAAATCGTTTGGAACAAAAGTTGTTTCTTTTTCTTCCTCGATTCTTGAAACCACACCAGTTGTTCTATCATACTTGGTTTTTGGAGAATAATCTTCTTCCTTGGTTCTAAGTGAAGTTTTTTCTTCTGGAGTTTCTACCTCAATTTCTTTGTCCCATTCTTTTCTAACCTTTGTTTCAAAAGTATTAATGGAATCTTGCATGTAATCAAAGACTTTCTTTTTGATTTCTTTCTTTTCGGCATCGGTTACAACAATTTCGCCCTTAACTACGTCCATAAGAAGTGCTCTATCAATCATACTTGTAATAGTTTGATTAACCGCTTCTTCCAAAGACATTCCATAAGATTGATAATATTGATAACCGTAATTACTAAATGCTTCGACTAAGTCCTTTTTGGTAAATTCCTTTTCGCCAACTGTTACAACAACTTCGTTGTAGTACTTAGAATTATCTATCTTTAACCAACTACAGCCCGTCAAACAAAGCACGCACAAAACCAAAGCACAAAGTGTAGTAAGTATTTTTTTAATGATTTTTTTCATCTTGCCACCTTTTAAATTTTAATGATACTCATTTATTTTACTATAATAATATCCAAATTGCAAATATTTTTAACAATTACAAGTAACAAATTGAAGATAAGCAATCAAAAAATCAAGCATTTGACCCTTTGGGACATTTGAGATTATAATTGTTGGCAAATCAGCAAAATTAAAGTTTATATACTCCGAATACTCATCAACAGTGCCCGCTACTAGTTCTTTGGTCAAACTTTCTTTGCTATCCAAAACAATATTGCAATTTTCTTTGATTACAATTTTGCTAGCATGCAAAACCCCACACATGTTTTTGATAAATCCAATTTTGGCAAGGTTAACTAGTTCTTCTGGCATATCTCCATAAATTTCCTTTGTGTTTTTCAAAAACTCAACAAATTTTTCCATTGTGTTAATATTTGAAATTTCTTTGTAAATTTTCATACGTGCCGAAGAACTATCAATGTAGTCATGACTAAGATATGCCGAAATATTGGTCTCGACTCTAACATCGGATACATAATTAACTTTTTCGTTGTTGAGTTCTTTGATACTATCGCTTAACAATTTAACATACAAATTATATCCAATCTTTTCGATATGTCCACTTTGCTCAAGCCCAAGCAAACTTCCTGCTCCCCTTATCTCCAAATCTCGCATTGCAATTTTAAATCCGCTACCCATTCCACTAAATTCTTCAATGGCCTGAAGTCTCTTGTAGCCATTCTCGGTTAGCATTTTGCGAGAGTCATAAGTAAAGTATGCAAAAGATTGTTTGTCCGACCTTCCGATTCTTCCTTTGAGTTGATATAATTGCGAAAGCCCTAGCATATCTGAGTTAATAACAATTAGAGTATTTGCATTTGGCAAGTCAACACCATTTTCTATAAGCGTTGTCGCCACCAAAATTTGTGTTACATTTGAATACAATTTAAATATCTCATGTTCGAGTTCTTCGGAGTTCATTTGTCCATGTGCATATGATACAACTGCTCCGCCACTGAGACTTCTTATGTGGCTAGCAAATTTTTCAATATTTTCTACCCGATTATAAATTACTAATACTTGACCGTGTCGTCCAAGTTCAAAGTCAATCGCTTTTTTGACAAGTTCATCACTATATTCGAGGACTTTGACATCACTAGCAATTCGTTGCATAGGTGGAGTTTCAATAACACTTATGTCTCTAACCCCAATCAGCGACATATTAAGTGTTCGTGGAATTGGCGTTGCACTAAGAGTTAGTACATTTACATTTTTCTTCATGTTCTTGATTTTATCTTTGTCCGCCACCCCAAATTTTTGTTCTTCGTCCAATATAAGCAACCCTAAGTTTTTAAACTCTACATCTTTGCCCAAAATTTTGTGCGTGCCAATAAGCATATCTATTTTCCCGTCTTTGAGTGACTTAATAATCGAAGAAACTTCGCTTGGACTCTTGAGTCTATTGAGAACTTCGACTTTGACACCAAAGTCGGCAAATCTGGATTTTGCCGTTGAGTAATGTTGTTCACTAAGTATGGTTGTGGGACACAAAAAAGCGACTTGTCTACCACTCATAATTGTTTTAAAGGCAATTCTTAGTGCTACTTCGGTCTTTCCAAAGCCGACATCTCCACAAACCAGCCTATCCATAATTTTGCCCTGTTCCATATCTTTTTTGCAATCATTAATTGCAGATAATTGGTCGGAAGTCTCTGCATATGGAAAAGAATTTTCAAAACTTGTTTGCAACTCATCATCGACAGGATAAACCACACCTTTTTTATTCATTCTCTCACGATACAAAGCAATTAGGTCATATGCAATTTTCTTAACAGCCGACTTAACTTTGGATTTGGTTTTTGCAAATTCCACTCCGCCAATTTTGTTAAGTGCTGGTGCTTTGTCCGAACCCAAATACTTAGATATTTGGTCGACATTCTCAACTGGCAAATATAGTCTATCGCTATTTTTGTATTCGATTACAACATAATCTCTAAGCGCATTGCTAAGTTTGAGAGTCTCCACCCCCAAACACTTGCCAACTCCATGAAAGTTATGCACGACAAAGTCGCCAGCTTTGGGAAGTTCGCCATCAAAGAAATCTACTTTGACATTCTCAACTTTTTTCTTAACACCAATCAAACTAGTAGTTGAAATAATTGCCAGCTTTTCTTCGGGCAAAATTATATCTAATGGATAGTTTTTTTCAAGTATATTAACTTGTCCTTTCAAGCACAAGGACATTGACTTGTTTGCTTCAAAATTTATGTTTTCTTTTTGAAATAATTCTTTGAATTTATACGAATTTTCTTCCGAACCAACACACAAAATTACCGTAAAATTCGACTTGATATAATTCTTGACATCAAGCACAAGTCCGTCTTTGAAATTAAAATAATTCATACTAGGAAGAGTACGAATAGAATACACTCTTTGAGGGTTAAATAGTCTATTTGCTTGAGAAATTGACTGAAATGCAAGTAGTGTACTGTCGCCATATTTTAGCAAATCCTTGATGTCTAATTTGGTTAGTCCCAAAAGAACATTCAAAGGATATTTCAAATTTTTGATGCTTTCGTTGTAATCTTTGACGCTATTTTCTAACTTTGAATAGATTTCCTTTGTTCCATCAAAAACAATTAGACCAGATTTTAATTCAAACACGTGGCAGTAATTTTCTTTTGAAATTGCAATATGCCTAAAGTCCCTAGGATTATTTTGCAAGTCTTCGTAAGTATTATCATGCTTGAGTTTTAAATCGTCATAAATCTCACCAAGTTTATCTGCATCGCTTATGACAAAAGCATTTGTGTTGATATTCACACTATCTATCTCGGTGGTTGTAAGCATTGTAACTGGATTATAAATTTTTATGCTTTCAATAGCATCATAATCAAGCGAAATTCTAGTTGGTTTGAACCCAATTGGAAAAATATCTATTATGTCTCCACGCACCGAAAATTCACAAGGTTCGCTGACCAAATCGACACGTTTGTAATTCATTTGAATTAGTTGTTTTTGAAACTCAGACAAGTTTAAGTCTTGAGATTTTTTTAATTCAATACTTGTTATCTTTTCGAGTTTTGGAAAAAATCCCGTCATAACTTCGGGAGTTATTATCAGTGTATCAATTTGATTGTTTTTTATCTTATTTAAAATTTCAATTGTTTTTGTAACACATGCAAATTCACTTGTAAGTGGAGAAATTGGGTCAGTCAAAACTTCGCAACTTCTACCAAGTGCACTGAGTTTGTCCAAAACTGGATTTATGTTATCAATGCTGTCAACCACATAAAAAAGGAAAGCACTATCCATAGTTAGTGCTAGTTTTTCGCCGAGATTTAGCCCGAAAACAGAAACATTCTCGCCCGACTCTATTGAATTTAATAGGTTTTTGTAATTCCCACTCAAAAATTTTTCGAACATATTAAATCTTGTTTACGTCTATTCCTTCGATTTTTTTGTTGTCTACAAAGTATTTGATAATTCTATTGGTTTTTTGAAAAACATCTTCGAGTTTTTCAAGTCTTTCGTTTGAGATATTTCCAAGCACATAACTTGCCAAATCCATGTTTTCTGGTCTTCCTGCACCAATTCTAAGTCTATTAAAGTCTTGTCCAATTCTTTGAACAATATCCCTAAGTCCATTATGAGTTCCGCCACTTCCCTTTGCTCTAACCCTAAGATCACCAAATTCCAAGTCAATATCATCAACTACGACCAAAATTTCCTGTGGCGAAAGTTTAAGCATTGACATCATCGCTTCA
>ULTU01093592.1_pt1 | contig 10510 bp, 10 predicted proteins | sample 1957861 | NCBI WGS metagenome assembly ULTU01 (sample SAMEA4835742, study PRJEB28245) | human gut metagenome | biome: gut microbiome; material: fecal sample | place: Denmark | collected 2008
TTCTGTTAAGAATGTAAGCATTGCGCTCAGCTTGCGGTACTGCCGAAAAATCATCAGCTTTATCATTTTTATGGTCACCATAAATTGCATTTTCAATATTATCTGCATCAGCATGATAACGTACTTCAAAATCATTTAATACTGTTAATGCGCCTTTTTCATCGACTTCTTCAAAGTCCGCTTTTTTAAATGAACAACGGCTACCTTGGTTATTGCATAATTCCCAACATTCTGCGGCTTCACTGAAAGGCTTGTAACCGCCCGCTCCATTCGGAATCTTACTGTCTTGCTCAAAATCACAGAAGCCAAAATTATCATCGCAACCCTTATCAAGATTGTAATTATATAATCCAATAAATTCATAGACTGGATTTGCGGCGGTGCCCTTGTTATGGAATACCATCATTGGGAAACCATAAACTGAAGTACGATATTTGTCAGCTTCAGCTGCTGTTACACCATAGTCCTGGATTGGATGCTTCGTATACATTGTCCGCACAAAACTAGCAAAGCCAGAGTTGTGAGTACGTGAAGAATCCATGTAATCGGCTTTCCACGTAAATTTATTAGCTGGAATGTCACTATCCATGTACCATTTCTTGCCTACTGTATCGCCATTGCTTAATTTGTTCTTTTCAAGTAACGATTTACCTGCCAGAGGACCATTGGTATAATTCCATACCGTAGCTTTTTTAAACTTAGCTTTGTAATTTCTTCTAGGATAACCTTGTGAAGAAGTGCCTTGTACGTTTAAATCAACGCCTTCGGCATGATAAGAAGGACAACCCTTGATATATTTCCATTCAGCTTTTGCGGTTTCAGTATCTAATTCATTATGTTCCCATAAATAATCAAGATACGGGTTAGTAAAATCAATATTAACTGTCCAACCACTATCAGCTTTTTTATAAGGTAACGTATGTTCCTTATCTAACGTGGTAATAACAGCATAAGGCATCAATAGATTCTCAGGATGCTTCTTATTATATTCAACCATCTTAGTATAGTCAATAGTCGGAATATTGTCATTGTATTCAACAATGTTCATATTAACATCATACATATCTGGATCGGCATAGTCAGCTATATAGTTCTGAACTACATCACGCGCACGTAAGTTAGTATTATAAATACGAACACGATATAAATCTACATCACAGAAATCTGAATTGATTTCAATAAAATTAGCATTGGTAGCATAAAATTTATCGGTAGCAGCGTCATATTTTGCAATACCGCTTGCTATACCATTAATATAAATATAAATCAATGGATGAACGCTTACATCGGGAGCTTCAACTACGAAGCTTAAATGTATTAATTCATCTTCTTTAATACGACCACTTACTATCGTATTAGACGAAGTAAAGAATGTTTCTTGTGTGCCTATACAGAATCCAACATGATTATCATAATATCTAATAGCCACACCTTCATCAGAAATTATATTCTTTTTAACAATAGGATTATCTGAATCTTCATTCTCAACTACTGTTTCAATTAATGTTTTATAAGTTTTAATATTACGAAGCTTGAACATTAATTCAAATGATAATGAACCGCCAAGTCTATCTGACTTTAATACGTCGCTAAGTGGAATCTTAATAGAAGCACCATTACTAATACGTAAGCATACATTATCATCATCATCGGTAATCCAACCATTATTATACCAGTTAAAATTGTTAAACTCAACCGATCTAGGTGTTACAGAAGAATCATCGGTCTCAGCCAACCAGGTTGTACGCGCTGATATGTTTTCTTTATTAGAACGACCCTCGGTACTATATGCGTATCTATAACCGCCAACAATATTAAGATCTCTCTCTGTGTCCTCAAGTACCTCGATATTGCATGTCATTGATGTAGCGCCGCAAACTATCGAAATAGTATTCATGCCTAATTTATATCCTACAACACGCCAAGTTTGCCATGAAGAACTATCATAAGCAACTATACCAACGGGTAATTCTTCACCATTCAAATAATAATGAACTTCTGCATGCGCGGTATCTTTTGGATCATAAACTGAATAATTAATTATTAATTTGCTATGGTCAACAATAGATGAACCAATAGGCTTCATCCATATTATAGGCGCACCTGCGGCTCCTAAAGTTGTATCAACACATGCAATCTGATAATTTAATTCAATATTGACCAGATTAGATGTATCACTTAATACAGCGCGTATTGTGTGCGTTCCATGCGGCAATGCCGGTATTGTGATGCTTTCAGCCTTACCTGATGTGATAATATTAGTCTTTTTCAAATTATCATTTGTTTCACCATCTACATAGACTGTTAAATTTTTATAAATATTTTCACCTATCGGAATGCAACTAAAATTAATTGCTCCAGAATAAGCAGCCATTGGATTGAAGCTAGTGCTTTCACGCAATTCCATTACAATAGCTTGAATAGATTTATATGTTTTAGTTACTTCTCCGCCTTCATCGCCGGAAGCATAAATGGTAATATTATTTGTACCAAGAGGCAATACAGCACCCAGATCAAATGTACATGTCCATTCATGATTTCCTGTTTCTTCCCATTTTGCTTCTACAATAGAAGTATTAGCACTGGAATATGGACCATAAGTACGTGTCGAAGAAGTATCTGCATAACTATTAGCCACAGTGAAGGAAATAGATACACTAGTATCTTTAGGGCTGGTAACAGTAGCATAAATTTTCTTTGACTGACCATAAATCCAGTTAGAATAAGAAGACAAGGGAGTAACTGAACATTTAATCTTTTCTACAGAAGGGGTAGGATCATCACCACCACCGCCGCCACCTCCGGAACCACTTACAGCTAGGCGGGTGCAATCAACTACTTCATATTCTTCATTGATTGCGTCGATTCTATAGAAACAACCATCGCTATTTAATATTAAATCATTTACTCTATACGTTGCATCTGCATCAAAATCACTAAATGTGAAACTGTATTTATTTTCACCTTCACCCTCAGTAGTAGGGGTACCATGACCATAAATAATCGACACACCAGAACCGCCCATAACTGTGCGGCCATCCACTGTATCAAGGAAGATATGGCCAGTATCAGTAGCAAACCATAGCTTACCATTATTTACATTCTCGCCATTCTCAGTATATTTTTCAGTACCGCGAATATAATCTTCAGTAGCACGTATAGGGGTAAATCTAATTAAATCTGCCATCTATAAGTATTCTCCTTTCTCATTTTATGAATAAAAAAAATAAGGGACTAGAAGGTATAGTTCTTCTAGTCCCTATATTTATCCTTCAATAATTCTTGAAAAATAAAATTGGTCTATTATATAAAATTGACCTAACAAAATTAGACGAATGTACCCCATTCAAGGTTAATCTTTAAACCAGCAGCTGCTGTCGCGCCATTATCAGTACCATTCGTAATTGTTAAGTTATCAGATGTAATAGCAAGATTAGCTTTAACACCAGCTGTTGTATCCTTAGTAAATACAGTTGTACTTAATGTAGCACCGCTGTTCGTATGTGTTGCTTCAACCCTAACAGCAGTAACATCATTATGTGTGTCTGTATCAACTACATGTAACTTCTTTACTGTTGTACCTGTTACGTGACCGTAAGCATCCCTTGTAATACCAGTAATTGCTGAGAAATCAGCTGTACCCTTAGCAGCCTGCGTAACATCAACTGTAGAACCAGCCGCAAGTGTACCTGTAACCTCATTATGATTTACTTTAATAGTCGTAACTTTACCAGAGGTCGTACCAGCAACAGTTGTGCAATCGCCATTAGCTAATGTTATGCCAGCAAGAACGCCAGCCCCATCGCTAATTGTAATACCCGTATTAGAAACAGCACCTGTAATTACCTGTTCATCACCCGAAGGAACGACATCCCACGTAGCATCTGTAGCAGTAGCCGCATCAACTTTAGCAATAATTAAATCGCCAACTTTGCATACTGTGCCTGCATAAGTACCAGCTTTTGCAACCTTATAGGTCCAACCGCACTGTACATTAGCAGTAGGAAGAGCAACGGTGTCAGATACTGTGCCCCTATAAACCATTGCATCGGCAGCTTTGAAGTATGTATCTATCTTCGTATCTACTTCTGTCTTTGTATATACAGGAAGTGTAGCTGTGCCAGATTCAAACTTATATTCTGTAGCATTTGTACCAAGCTTGATGATCGGTGTTACAGCAGGAGCTTTTTTAGAACCAGCCGTCGTAGCAACTTCTGTGGTAAATTTACCATCAGCCGCAAATTCATTCTTAACACTAGTAATAGTAACATTCTGTGTTGCCGTACTTATTGCATTCTTTAGTGTGGTACCATCAACAGTAAGATTACCAGCAGCATCACTAGTAATTGCGATATCACCAGCGCCTTTAACAGTTATTTCTGTATTTGTTGCACCTGTGCCGGCGCCCTTTAATGCAATCTTTCCACCTTCAGCCGTGCCTAATGTGTATGTAGCATTATCATTCTTACCCGTAATAACGATTGTACCATCTGCTTCGCGAGTAATCGTATTATCACCAGCACCCTTAATCTTGAAGGAGTCAGTTTTTTCACCAGCAGAACCGCCAGCTTTAGTAGTAGACTTAACTGTCGTAGTTACTGTAGCAATGTCACTATTCACAGCCGTAGTAGTTTTAACTTCAGATACCTTTGTATCAGTATCAGCATTAATTTGCGTCCAAGAAGTATCAGATTCTGCTTTCTTTGTAGCAAGAACGTTTTCATCAAGGCAATAGTAGAATTCACCAACTGCAGCATCTGCTATTTTGGGAAGAGCATTTATATTGGCAACACTATGGACAACCTGATTTAACAATGATAATTTGTTACCATCATTGCATATATATAATTTATCAGTATCGGTGGTTAAATAAAATGCACCTTCAACTAGACCAGTTTTAGGAAGGGCTTTTGACAGACCCTTTTTAAACATTACTTGTGCCATAATTTATTCATTTCCTTTCTATTTAATTATTATTCAGATAATTCAGTCCATGTTAGGCGTGTATTCAAATCATTGATTTCATCAATAATGGTACTATTATCATTTGCATGATGTACTAAGCCAGAGAATGCACCAACTTCAGTTGTGTATCTTTCAACTTTTAGATAGGTTGTATCTAAGGCACCAGTAACGCTTTCTAACGCTGTAATCGCCGCTTCATTATCCGCTACCCTAGTCTTAAGATCTGAAATATCTGTTTTAGCAGTGTTAACATCAGTACCTAATGTACCAACGGTTGTCTGCAAGCCTTTTATAGCCGTACCCTAAGTTTCAATTGTGCCCTTAGCAGTAGCAAGGTCATTTTCAACTGTAGTAACACGACCCTCAACCGCAGTTAAACCTTCAGCTGTAGCTTTCTTGCTTAATGCTTCAGTCAAACCAGTTACTTGCGCTTCTGTAACAGCAGTTAAGGTAAGTTTGCCAGTTTTATCAACTGCAAAATTGCCTGCATCAACGCTCTTAACTACATTAGGCTCGGCACCCTCTAGTACTGTAGCTAACTTACTAATTTCATCAGCATTAATAAGTCTAGAACCTTCAACTTTATCTACTTTATTCTTAATAGCATCAGCGATAGCCGCATTCATCTACTCGGTTGTAGAATAAGCGTCAAGGTTTACACTTACATCATCTAGACGGACAACGGCATCATCAATCTTAGCATAGATATCATAATAGCGAGTCTCGGTGTTCCAAACAAGATAAAGGACATTACTCTCTGCTGTTGCAGCATCAGGAATTGCATCAACCTTCTTAAATTTAGCATGACCAGCTGCCGCAATTTTGCTCTCTGTCTCTTCCTTCGTATAAGCATCTATGATACCATAGCCCGCAAGGGTTGTAGCTTTATCAGCCTTACCTGTATTTAAATTAGCAATATCAGTGGTATGACCAGCAACTGTTGTAGACAATCCTTCAACTGTTGAAGTATCAGGAGTAAACCATTCAACATTACCATTCGTACCTATTCTTAATTGTTGACCAGCTGTTGCTGTGCCAAAACCTTTAATAACTATTTTACCATCGACAACTTCAATAGATTTTCCATCACCGACAGGAACAGCCCCAACTTCTTTAAGAGTATTATTGGGCTGAATTAAATATAGTGTTGCACTTCCATCTGCAACAACAACTACGTTTTCACCATAGAAATAAGTACCAGTAGACGAACCAACTGCAACGGCACTAAGAGCCGCAGCTTCTGCAGCTTCAAGACTATCAAAATAATATCTTGCATCAAGTGGGAACGCAGTTTGAGGAGCAAATGCAACCGCGAAATTCAATTTACCAAATTCTGCCATGATTCATTTCCCCCTTCATTATATTGTTACAGTATACGTATTAGCTTTATCATTAGGATTAGCATAATCCGTATAATATACATTGTATGCGATAGCTGTATAACCATGAGCACCTTCAACGTTAACTTCAATCTTTTTAAATGCACTTGTAATATTAGCGTTTAATCCATTTACGTCAAGAACCTTATTTACATCACCAAGCGTCTTCGGATAAGCAAATATAACTCTTTGTGCGCCAACAGGGATCGCAATAGAAATTGTATTGCCATCAGCAAGTGCTCTGCCAGATTTTGTAAGACCACGAATAATATCACTTGTTAATTCGCCCTTGGATTCAAGCGTACCATAGAATGAATTTCTATAGCCAGTAATCGCTGCCGATGTCTTGCTAGCAGACCCTGCCGGAATTTGAATAACAGGGTTAGAAGCGCCTCCAACATTATCTTTAGCAACTGCGCCTTCGGTATAAGCAGCTGTAGCTGTTACAGTATAATTAATACCATCAGTTACTTGAAGAGCGTCAAATGTGCCAGTTGCAGTTGTCTTTGTTACATTCTTGGTGTCCTTGACTGTCCACGAAGAAATTGTAATGCCAGTGTCTGGACCAAATGTGTAAGCACCTTTATTAAATGATGTGGTATACGAAGGTGTTACTGTTGTACCAACTTCATAAGCCTTAGCCTCAGTTAGTGTAACATTAACAGAAGGATCTGTAATCTCAGGTTGTAATTTCTTTGTTGTAATAGCTGTCATAATATCTTTTACAGACATTCCTGTAACAGCCCAATTCTTTGTTTCAGTCTGGCCTTTAGTAATATTACCAATTGCTGTATAATTACCAGCAAGTGTAAGGTCGCTTGTGAAATAAACATTATCCGCAGAATAATTACCATCCATAACAGCCCATTTTGAACCATCATAAACATAAGCTGTATAAGAAGTGCGGTCGCCCGTTAAAACGCGCTTAACTATAGCCTGATCGCCAGGATTAAGAACTGCAACACCTACAACTGCTGTTATTGCAGCCATATCATCTTGTTCAGCAGTCGCTTCAGCCTGGAATACTTGTGCTACTGTACCAGCTTTTGCCCAAACACCATCGCCTCTAAGGAAGAAGTCCCTTTCAGCAGGCTGCGCAACGGGAACTAGTCCAGCTTCACTAGCAGCGTCAGCAGTAGCGCCTTTCATAACGCTAATTATTGTAGAAATAGAAGCATTTTTCCATTTCTGACTTGCTAAATCATAAACTAATATTTGTTTATCGCCAATAGCATCAAGAATTACATCTTGAAGCTCACTTATCTTCGTGGCACCAGTGACACCAACACCATCTCCGATTTTCTTTGTACCTAAATACAATATACCAGAATCGGCATTGGGCTCAGAAATAAAATACAACGTATCCGAAGATTTTGTTGTTAATTTATTAAAAGCCGCAGGGGTGCCTCGCGTAAATTTAACATAATGTGTATCTGTTAATGGCATATAAAATATCTCCTTTCTATTAGTTTCCATTTATACTTCATTTTTTAAATAAATCGATTGAATTTTCTTGCCCTAAGATTTTTAGGTCCTAGGGCAAGAAATTAATTAAGGAAAATAGCTTTATTAAACCATTGGGCCTCCACAAAAATCACAAATACCTCTGGGGTTTTTATTATCCACGCAGGTAGCGGCAGCTTCTACTGTTGCTCCGCATTTCCCACATGTGATTGAATGGGTACCATCATTATTTGAATTATACAAATAATTTATGACACGATGTTTACACTGATAACCACATTCACACAGTCCATTATCATTAAAAGTATGCGATTCAGTTCCAGATTCGCCACAATCTGGGCATGACCATTGATGTTCACTACCAGAGCTCGTCTTAGTTAAGATTTTATTAGGATGTGAACATTCTTCAAACAGATTTTGACCGCATTGTTCACAAACATTGTCACTATTAAAGTTGCATGATGCAGAAGTATTAAATATTTGACCACATCTCAAGCAGGTAATCGAATGTGTCTATCCATCTCCATTAGATTTATAACTCCATTTTGACGAATCACTATGATCACAAGTCATTCCACATACAGAACACGCTGCATAATTCTCGTGATCCCCTAATAAATACCAAGAATGCGCAGTGGGCTTTTCGTAATCACATGAGTCACATTTCTAATAATGGAAATCATAATCACCATCTTTATGTGTTATTTGTTGAGTGTTAGAATAGCTATGATTTTCAAGCGCACTAGTCCAATCACATACGGTACAACCATTCCAATGTTTTGTATTATTATAATGTGTCGAACGTACGTGTGGAGCTCCATCAATAAATTCGCCGCAAATCTCACAAGTATGCCAATGATTATTATTATCATAATTCCAATTACTATCATAACTATGCTAATGTACACTTTCTTCGGTGACAGTAACACTATTACTTGCTTCACTAATAAAATATCTATAGCTATTATTATTACTAGGAATTGCTTTAACTATATAATCACCCTGTGTAGATGCAATATAGCTTAAGTTTTTAGTGGTGTAAATATTACTGCCCATAAATAATTTATATGAAGCAGCGTTTTCAATCGCATCCCATGAAATCGTTTTACCATCTTCATCCAAAGTAATTACTGGTGTATCTAACTAAATAAACCAAGATAAACTGATTGTATCAGATAAATCACTAGTAATTGCAATGCCATTAGATTTACCAAATGCTTTAACTTGATAATTACCATTACGTTCTGCGGGAGTGGCAGCAGAACCTTTTTCAATAGTATACTCAGCTAACGAATTACCTTCATGTAATAATACATTATCTTTATATACACTATATGTTATATTTTCTACACCATCGTTATTAACAGCATCCCAAGTTAATTTTTGACCAATAGTAACTAATCCATCTGCTGATTTTACATCACTAAACTTTAAATTATTAGGTTTAGCTAGACTAGACACTTTTTTACGAATATAATTAAATAATTCAGGTTTAGTAACACTTTCATTATTCGCTTCTGCATAAAATTTAGCAATATATTCTTTATTTACTTCTAGTTTATTCTCGAAATCTTGCGCATCTAAGTCAATTTCATAACCATCATTAATATCTGTTTTATTAATTGATATTTTAGAAATCATTGCGCTAGTATCTTTATTACAAATTTCGATTGTTAATTGATCACCCTCATTAGGAAACATAGGAATACGAAACTCATGTCCAGATACCAATTGTTCAACACCTAAAATATTTCTCATATCTATATCAAATGTTTCAGTATTAACTGTCGTAGCTGTATAATTATTACTAAATTTATTATTATCACGATATCCAAGTGTTAATTTAAATTGTTTATTAGTTGGTAATAATGTATTATAATCACTGGTTTGTGTTAATACTACTGACTAATCTGTAATTTCAGCAATCTATAATGCTTTCTTAACATTAGTGTCAATGCTTGTTGACAATGTCCAAATATCTTCTGTATCAGTCTCATCATTGTTACGCAATCTACCTTGATTAATTCCAAAGCTTAATGGACTAGAATCAGAAGTAATCCAATCGGTAATAACGGCACTAGTACCGCCACCTTGATTAGCTGCCCAAGTAATCCAATCAGCAAATGATCTTGTAATACCATGAACTGTAAATAATAAATTACCAGGGTCAACTCCAGTAACATTATTAGAATCTAAATGTCCTTTATTATCAATCTTAGCCGCCATTACAACAGCCTATTGTGTATTACTTAGTTGAATTGTTGGTGTAGTCCAAATGCCTTCAGCTCCAGGATCGGCATGTTCAAAAGTCACAGTTGGACTTACAGGGTCTGGCTTCACCTTAACATCAATCCAATTACCGCCACTAGGTTTAGCACCATGCATGCGGCCATACCCATCGACAATTAAGAAATCTCCAGGCTGCATTGCCGCAAACTTATTCAAGATATCATTCATTTGATTCATGATACCTTTAACTGTTATATCTTCGCGCGTATTTACATTAGATGAATCAAGTGTTTGATTAATCTTTAAAATTAATCCATGTGCCGTATTAAGCTAGCGTGCAAAACTTTCAAGTTCAACCAACGCAGGCTTGGTATCTATAATATATAAATCTACTGTACTCGGAATTAAATTAGCATCAGCGTCCCAAATCGAATATTCAGGATAATAACCCGCGCTATCTTTAATAATAATAG
>ULTU01030663.1_pt1 | contig 10497 bp, 9 predicted proteins | sample 1957861 | NCBI WGS metagenome assembly ULTU01 (sample SAMEA4835742, study PRJEB28245) | human gut metagenome | biome: gut microbiome; material: fecal sample | place: Denmark | collected 2008
AGGTGTCCCCGCAAGAAAGATAGCAGATAGGTTTGCAACAGATGCGGATAAAGAAAAGCACCTCAAACTTATTTCTATGCAGGCAAAGGACAGGGTTCGCTAATTTAAGACTTTCTACTAATTACAAGCCTTTGAGTCATTGAAGGAATGTCTCAAAGGCTGCTGCTCTGTATACATATCACAACAATGCTTAATATTTTGATAAACGCATACGCCGTCAGCCCAAACTGGGGCAGCGAGCAGGGGATGGGATGGAATTGGATTGCCAACCTTGCCAAGTATTGCAATGTGTTCGTAATAACGGAAGGAGAGTTTCGGGAACACATAGAAGTTGCTGTAGCAGAACTGCCACAGGGTAAGAATATGCACTTCTACTACAATCCACAACCAGATAAGGTGAGAAAAATGTGTTGGAACCAAGGAGACTGGAGATTCTATTGGTACTATCGGAAATGGCAGAAAAAGACATTGAAAATCGCCGAACAAATTATAGCAGAAAATCGGATAGATATCATACATCAACTGAACATGATTGGCTTCCGAGAACCGGGCTATTTATGGAAAATTGAAAGAATTCCTTTTGTTTGGGGACCGATTGGCGGAATGGACCTGATGCCTGTGTCCTACCTGCACGGAGCAGGATGGAAGACATACATGAAGAACAAGTTGAAAAATGTGATAAACTCCTGGCAGATGTACCACCAACCCCGTGTGCTGAAAGCCATCGGAAGGGCGGACTATCTCATAGCAGCAACGGGGAGGGCATACAACGTGCTTCACGACTATCACTTCAAAAGCAACGTGGTTCTGATTAACGAGACAGGCTGTAATACCCAATTTATCACCCACCAAACAACATTTTTTAACAATGAGTGCTTCAATATCCTTTGGGTAGGTAAGTTTGACTTCAGAAAGCAGTTGGGATTGGCCCTGAAAGCTGTGGCGGCCACCAACAACAAGCATATATACATACATATCTGCGGCAAGGGTGAAGAGAACGCTGAAAAGCTGATGCGGCAACAAGCTGAGACAGAAGGTATAACGGCACAAGTATATTGGCATGGGAACGTGGATCATGACAAGATATTCGGCATGATGAAGAATGCCGATTTGTTCTTCTTTACTTCTATCATGGAGGCAACATCCACAGTCGTGTTAGAAGCTATCTCAACTGGTCTGCCTGTATTGTGTTTCAACACCTGTGGTTTTGGGCCGTTGGTAAAGGAGTTTGCTGGCGAGACGATAGAACTGTCAGACCCCGAAACATCCATAAGGGAGTTTACGGAGAAGATAAACATGTTGTATCACGATAGGGACAGACTGGAGACGATAAGACGGCAGGAGATGGCAAACAGGGAGCGGTTGTCATGGGATAGTAAGGCACGGGAGACGGTGGAGATATATCAGGCTTGCAAGAAAGATGATTGAATAATGATGAAATCGAGTATTAGTGGGGCTAATATGTATGCCAACAAAGTAGCGTTGTTGAACGGTCGCATAAAGATAGGGGAGATCTATGAAAAACTGTCTGGTAAAAACCCCTTAAGTCTTTATGGGGGGTAACTTGTTGAGTATTATGGAATTGGGACTCTCTCTCTCAAGAAATGATAACTTCAATGATTTTAAATCATACTGCAAACATTCATGTAATGTACAATCCGTGAAGATGTTAAGACTGGGAGGGCTAAAGGGATGGCATCGAAAATTGCCATTCTTACTACTAAAAGCAAAAGCCTTGCGAGTGCTTTTCTTTGTTTTTGGGCTGGCGAACAAGGCTGGCTATAAGGTAGGTATGTAATGAAGATATACGAGTATAATTGCTGTGGCATACGTAGTGTGCTGCCTGTCAATGCTTTTCTCGCAGACATTCAGAGACGGTAAGTATGATCGGAGGGATATACTCAAAAGGACATAACATAAAATACTCAATGGATACATATTTCAACATCCGCTACGAGTTCGACAAAGAACTCGTAAGGAAGCGTATTGCCGAACAAGTAAAAGAGAAAGGGGCTGATTATATATGTGTCGCTGACGGTGTGATACTGGATGTGGCAAATAGAAACTCGGACTATTTGAAAGTGGTAAACGGGGGAATGTTCTCTATCTGTGACAGCAGTTATGTGCCGCTGTATATTCGTTGGATTTACGGAAAGCGGTATGAACAATATTGCGGAAGCCTGATTTTCATGGACATCATTCGCGGCAGGAAGTACCGGATGATTTTCATGGGGACATCACAAGCTACCTTGAAAGGCTTGCAGAACAATTTGCTGAAGGAAAATCCCGATGTGGCCAATATGACTTTCTTGGAACTTCCATTTAAAGCTGTAGGGGATTTCAATTATGAAAGCATTGCCAAAAAGATAGAAGCGGACGGTGCCGATATTATATGGGTGGCTTTGGGTGCTCCGAAGCAGGAGATATTCATGAGCCTCTTGAAGCCACACTTGAAACGAGGGGTGATGATTGCGGTAGGTGCTGCTTTCAAATTCTACAGCGGTACGGATACCAAGCGTGCTCCTCAATGGATGATAAGATGGCATTTGGAATTTGTACACAGGATATTCAAGGAGCCGAAGAAACAATTAAGGCGGTGCAGCATGATTCTGTTGACATTACCCAAACTGTTGGTGGAAGAGGTTATACGTAAACACATAGCATAAAAATATGTGGAATAGAAAAAAAGATACCTTTCAATTATTTTTATACACATGAAGAAAATAGCATTAATTACAGGCATCACGGGTCAGGATGGCTCATTTCTTGCCGAGTTTTTACTTGAAAAAGGATATGATGTGCATGGTACCATCCGTCGTTCATCGGTAGACTACCGTGAGCGTATTGCACATTTGGAAGGGCATCCTAACTTCCACCTCCACTATGCTGACTTGGGCGACTCGATGAGCATCTTACAGGTGGTGAAAAAAGTAAAGCCAAACGAAATATACAACCTTGCCGCACAGAGTCATGTACAAGTGTCGTTCGATGCGCCGGAGTTCACGGCGGATGTGGATGCAACTGGTGTGCTGCGCATACTGGAGGCTGTTCGCCAATGTGACCTGACGGACAGTTGCCGTATCTACCAGGCGTCCACATCCGAGCTTTACGGTAAGGTGGAGGAAGTGCCGCAGAACGAGAACACACCATTCCATCCTTACAGCCCATACGCTGTGGCCAAACAGTACGGCTTTTGGATTGTGAAGGAATACCGCGAGGCGTACAACATGTTCTGCTGCTCTGGTATTCTGTTCAACCATGAGTCGGAACGTCGTGGCGAAACGTTCGTTACTCGCAAGATAACCTTAGCCGCTGCACGTATTGCACAAGGTAAGCAGGAAAAGTTATATCTCGGCAATTTGTCATCGCTCCGTGACTGGGGCTATGCCAAGGATTATGTGGAGTGTATATGGCTTATCCTGCAGAATGACAAGCCGGAAGATTTTGTGATAGCCACCGGCGAGCAGCATTCTGTACGTGAGTTCTGCCAATTGGCTTTCCATTATGTCGGTATCGAACTGTGTTTCGAAGGTGAAGGTGAAAATGAAAAGGGTGTCGATTGTAAGACTGGCAAGGTGCTTGTCGAAGTGTCCCCCGACTTCTATCGTCCGACCGATGTTGTGAACCTGTGGGGCGATCCTTCGAAAGCGAAGAAAGAGCTGGGTTGGAATCCCCAGAAAACCTCCTTCGAACAGCTTGTGAAAATCATGGTGGATGCCGATATGGCGAAAGTGGCTGTGGAACGGGCATCACAACAGGTACGCACCAATCTTGCCGAATATCTGGAGAAAGGAATCGTGAAATAATTATGGAGTTATGATGGAAAAGAACGCTAAAATATATGTGGCCGGACACCGGGGCATGGTCGGTTCGGCCATTATCCGGGAACTGCAACGTCAGGAATATACGAATATTGTTACCCGTACCCATTCGGAGCTGGATCTAACACGGCAGGAAGCTGTGGAGCAGTTTTTCGCCGAGGAAAAGCCGGAATATGTTTTTCTGGCTGCTGCCAAAGTCGGTGGTATTGTGGCAAACCAGTCTGCATTGGCCGACTTCATGTATGATAACATGATACTGGAAATGAATGTTATTCATTCAGCATGGAAGAACGGATGCAAGAAACTGGAATTTCTTGGTTCGTCGTGTATCTATCCGCGCATGGCACCACAACCAATGAAAGAAAGTTGCCTGCTGACCTCGGAGCTGGAAAAGACCAATGAAGCGTATGCGTTGGCAAAGATTTCCGGACTGAAATACTGCGAATTCCTGAATCGGCAATATGGCACGGATTATATCAGTGTCATGCCGACCAATCTTTACGGTCCGAATGATAATTACCATCCGGAACATTCACACGTACTCCCGGCTCTCATCCGTCGTTTTCATGAGGCAAAGGAGCAAGGGGTGCCCTTCGTTACCTGTTGGGGTGACGGTAGTCCTTTGAGAGAATTTCTCTATGTGGATGACCTTGCCAATCTATGCGTGTTCCTGATGAACAACTATTCCGGCAACGAGACGGTGAATGCCGGAACAGGTAAGGAATTGACAATAAAGGAACTTACAGAGTTAGTGGCGAAGATAATTAACTATACCGGAGAGATTCGCTGGGACGCATCACGCCCCAACGGCACACCCCGGAAATTGCTTGACGTGTCGAAAATTACATCATTGGGCTGGACTTACAAGACAGAACTGGAAGACGGTATACGTCTTTCATACGAGGATTTTCTAAATAACCCGATCCGGGTGGAAAGATAATCACCCCAAAAATATTATCTATGCAAATCATACTGTTATCCGGCGGCTCGGGCAAACGCCTATGGCCGCTTTCCAATAATATACGCTCCAAACAATTCATCAAACTGCTGACTGCGCCCGACGGCTCAAAAGAGTCGATGGTGCAGCGGGTGGTGCGGCAATTACGGGAAGCCGACATCTGCAATTCGATTACTGTGGCAACGAGCCAGGCGCAACGTGATGCCATTACCAGCCAACTTGGTGAAGAGATTCCTGTGGTTACGGAACCGGAGCGTCGCGATACGTTTCCGGCTATTGCCCTTGCAAGTTCGTATTTAGCATACGAGCGTAAGTGCCCCGCAGATGAAATAGTGGTTGTTATGCCTTGTGACCCTTATACGGAAGCAGGTTATTTCGAAACGATTCGCAGGATGGCGGGCGGTGTGAAAAACGGTGTGGCAGAACTGGTACTCGACGGTATCCGAACTGTTGTAGACAGAGGTGATGCGGTTACAATCAAGAAAGGTGTCAAATATACGGTCAGGGCTATATGTCCGAAGATGAAGATACCAATTCCACTTTATTTTGTTATCCTAATGTGTAATAGCCAAATTTTGCTTAAATGAATATAACGAAAGAGTGACAGAGTAGATTCTCTATACTCTATACTATATACTATAGCGTGGGCTGCTGTTTGTTTAAGTTGTGTTTGGGCTTCCTAGGGCCTTCTTTAGAATTAAATGACATGCAGTTCCACGCTTTCTCTATTTTATGATACTTATACTTTAAAATCAGGTTATATCAATGTATGGCTTTATGTGCAATGTTCGGTCATGCCTTCCATGGTACAATCCTGAACAAAGATGCCCTCTTTGTAGCAATAGCAGCAGTAGTCTTGACTGGTAGAGCCATCCTGATTGGTCCCGAATTGTTCTGCGTTTTGCATCGGTATACCGCAGCTTTGGCAAAAAAGATTCAGGTATTTACCATCTTTTACAAATACATTGTCGATCCAGTAGGTGGAAGATTTGGGCGTAAACTTGAGCACACAATACTGTGGATTATTTACTCCGCCAGGAATATGGGGAAGCATCCAGTCATCCCAGAGCGATTCTTTTATGCGTTGATCGGTTACAATCTCCATTTCACCCGTGTAAACCACACTATTTTCACCTTCTACGATGGAGATTCCAGCCTTTGAGTTTGCTTTAAAGTGAGCTGTTTTTGTTGTGGAAGTTCCGGTTGAGAAATAGATTCCTCCATTCTTGTCTTTGAGTTTCACCATTGCTACCGGACGGGGGTAGCCATTTTCATTGATAGATGCTACAGTAACCACCTCGGCTGCTGCAACGATCTGTGCTGCTTTTTCTTCGATGTTCATAGTTGTTGAATTTAATATTTTATTCCGTTTTGGGTGCTTCCCAAACTCCTGTTTTATTCATTCGATGGTTTTTTTTATTATTTAATGTCATGATAGTCTTTAGGCTCCAATAAATAAAGTCTTGCAGTTGTGCATTTAGTGGTAATTCAATATATGAGACCTCACCATCAGTGCTCATTACTGCTGGTTGAACTGGAGTGTATAAGCTTCTTATGTTGTACCCCATGTGTTTCGAGTCTTGTAGTTTTTTTGTATACTGCAAAGATATTGATTTTCTGATAATTATTAGAGGAAAACCTTGAAATAAAAACACTTTTTTCGTCCTTGTCAAGTATTTTGGGTTAGGTTATTAATGGAAGTGAGGGAAGAAAATCATTTTCAATTTCATCTGTTTTTATCTTTTGGGGGCAACATAATAGGAATAGGGGGTATTTACTATTTTTGTTTATTTGGGCTGCTTACCAATCAACCATTCGTTAATTAAATTTTTAGATACACTCTCTTCATATATGGCATAAAAAAAGGCTATCTATCCCAGACAGCCAATCTTTTGTAAACCTTAAATCTAATACTATGAAAAACACATTGTAAAGGTACGGCTTTTTTATTGGATTCCAAATTATAGGGCGTAGGCATTGTAACTTATAACATGGTTTAAAGGATGTCTTTGTTTTTTTCACGCTTAGTATCACTAATGTAAAAAAATGAAAACGAATATTCTTTCTGACCATTTTAGTATACTTTGTCGATATCTCTGGCTTCGGGTAACAAGTACTGCCTTTACCAAAATTTCATACGGATGAACCAATAATGTTTCAATACGGATTTGATGAATGAAATCAACAATGCGGCTACAATGCAACAAAGAGCTATCCACATCCCGATATGACAGCGCGATGCCATGTCTGTAAGGCCGTTACTTGCAGATACCATCAGCGACAGTCCGAAAGCGCCACCCACCTGATGCGCCACGTTTACCAATCCCGATGCTGCTCCGGCATCTACATGCTCCACGTCCGAAAGGCCGAGATTGGTAAGCGGGCTCATGGCCAAACCTTGCCCGAATCCGATGAAGAGCATCGGTAAAGCAATCCCTATGCTGTAGCAACTCTCCTTATTAAGGAACAGCAATCCACAGAAGCCGACGACAAGCATCGCAAGCCCGAAAGCCAACACCCATTTGTTACCATACTTTTCTACAAGTGCAGGTACTCTGACCGCACCGATGAATGTGGTAATGGTCATCGGCAGGAATGCAAAACCTGTCATGAGGGGTGTGAAGCCGAAAACTTCTTGCATGAACTCGGATATGAAAAAATTGTAGCCCATCAGTGCACCGATAAGCAAGGCGCGGGCAATGTAGGCATTGCGTCTGTCCGTGCTGTAGAACAGGCGTAATGGCATGATAGGTCTATGCGTCTTCTGTTCCGTAAAAACAAACAGTATTATGAGGAGTGTTCCGGCAATAAGCCATATCATCATGTTTTCTGCTCCATCGATGGCGTAGAGCATGCAGAAGATACCCGATACGGAAAGCAATGTGCCGCAGACATCAAATTTAGTCTTCTTTATTTTCTTACCACTAAGCGATTTAACAGATAGTAGCAACATGACGGCTATGATGGGAATGTTTACCAAAAAAACATCACGCCACGAAGCATAGCTCGTTATTGCTCCCCCGACTATCAACCCGATGCACAGCCCCAGTCCCGATATGGAGCCATACCATGCTACCGCCTTTACCCGTTCACCGCCATCAAAATAGTCCATGATAAGTGCAAGTGAGGTCGGTGCAAGCACGGCCGATCCGAGCCCTTGCATGAAACGAGCAGCAATCATCATTCCGGCCGATTGTGACATTCCGGCTCCCAACGAGCCGATACCAAACAAGATGAGGGAGAGTTTGAATATCCGTTTTCGTCCGAAAGCGTCTCCCAATCCGCCACCCATCAGCATGAAGCCTCCGAATGAAAGCAGATAGGCATTCTGCACCCACGACAACTCTTCATGGCTCAAATGCAAATCGTCTGTGATGCGTGTCAGTCCCGTGATAACGATAGAGCCATCGATAGCAGTGATAAAATAACTAAGCAATACAAGGCTTAATATGATTCTTTTTCTTGTGGTCATCATTTCAATTCATTTCTTTCTCATATATATTTTAATTGAGGCAACAAAGTTATCAGAGTTTATTCAGAATGGGAGTAAGCAAATCACAGATAAAAGTAGGTAAACCACAGCTTTCATATCATTATTACCAATCAAATTGTGGATTATTCAGAAAATAGCGGCATCTTTTTTAACTTTGCAACGTAAATAATCTACAGACATATAGCATGGAAGATGAGATAAGGACTATAAAGCATATCTGTGAATACGATGCGATGGTAGGTGCGGAAACCTTACATCCACTTGTCAATGTAGTGGATTTCTCGCGCCTGCCTCCAATGCGTAATATTGGCTTCAAACGCTTGTTCGGTTATTATGCTGTCTATCTGAAAGGGCGTAAGTATTCCGAACTACACTACGGACGCGATACATATAGTTATGAAGAGGGGGCATTGGTATTCATGGCTCCGGGGCAAGTCGCAGGTACTGAGGATGATGGTGTGCCACACCAAATGACCACGCGCGTACTGATGTTCCATCCCGACCTGTTGCGCGGAACTTATCTTCAGCCGCTTATGAAACAGTACACTTATTTTTCTTACAATACTAATGAAGCTCTTTTCCCTACAGAAGAAGAAAAGCAACTTATCATCAACTGTTTTATATGTATAGAAAACGAGTTGAAAAATTATGATGGGAGCAGCATGTCGATTGTCATTGACTACATCAAATTGGTACTCGATTATAGCACGCGCTTTTACCGCCGCAGGTTTTCGACCGAGCAACCGCAAAGCCAAGACATTCTTGTACGGTTGGAGCAGTTGCTCGATGAATATTTTAGTTCCGGCACTCCTGCTGTGACAGGCGTTCCAACTGTGGCTTATTGTGCCGACAAACTCTGCCTCTCTACAAATTATTTCAATGACCTTGTGCGCACGGCTACTGGTATCTCTGCATTGAAAATGATACATGGAAAAATGCTGGAGGTGGCAAAAGAAAAATTATCCAATCCCTCAAAGCGTATCAATGAGGTAGCTGCCGAAATAGGTTTTCAGCAGCCACAGAGTTTTAATACTTGGTTTAAGAAGATGGAGAGGTGTACGCCTTTACAGTATCAAAAAGCTGTTATAATTCGTTGAATTAGTAAAAGTTTTCCATATCGACAGAAAGGCTTGCCTTGTATTTAGCGTTCTTTCCAAGTACAGGATATGTCTTTCTTTTGTTCTTTCTAAATATGCTGGTGTTGAAATAAGCTCTCTCCAGATTGCCTTCAGGAACCATAGCGGTAAAATCAAAGTCAAGGGGGCGAATGTCTATTTAGGAAAAAACAACAGAAAAACTTGCTGAAATAAGTTGCAAAGACTTGTAGCTTCTGTTGGAACCCTGAGATGGAAGGCCGTGTTCCTGAAGTTGTTTTTCAAAATGACATTTCTCAGGCAACTTTAGAAATAGTGAAAGACCACCGAATGGGGCAGTCTCCTGTCTATGAGCTTTATATCATAGTTATGCATCACTACTGTATTATTCTATTTGCGTGGTAAAGATAGCGGATTGTTTGAAATCGGATGAATATAAATGATATTTTCTAATGGTGGTCATTAGAGTTTGGATAAATATTCCGAATGATTTGAGAAATATTTAAAGGTCATTTGAAAGGTGCTTAAACTGTACCGAAAAACAAATAAAAAATCGCATTTCGTTTTGTGTTAACGGTTGCAAAATACTCGCAATTCGATTTGAGAGTGTGCCACAAAACGTTTTGGGGGTTATATTTTGGGGTTTATATAATCTTCGGGTAGGATAGAACTGAAAAAGTGGGAAAATAGTGATTCTTACTTGATGCGTCAACTATACTGACAGATATCCAACGTTTGCCTTATATATAATAATGTGTAATGACCTTATTCCTTTTTCTTTTCACGTAAAAAAAACTCTTGAATTATGTTTGTAAATCAGTAAGTTATAATGAAATTTACATTTTTCTTAAAAGAAAATGGTAGATATATTTGGCTTGTATTGCTAAATCCTATACCTTTGCATCCGCTTTCCAAGAGAAGGGGAGCGGAAGATTGAAATACTGAAGCAGAAGTGTGATGAGTAATGTAAAGAGAAGAATATTTTTAGGAATATTTGGAGCTTAATTAATATTCTTTTTTAGCTTTGCAACTCTTTAATTTATAAAAAGAAGACTTTCTTGTTTTTTTTTTGCCTTATTGAGGGGAAAAGAAAAAGAGAAAAAACTTCCGAAAACATTTGGAAGTAATGCT
>ULTU01095408.1_pt1 | contig 10453 bp, 6 predicted proteins | sample 1957861 | NCBI WGS metagenome assembly ULTU01 (sample SAMEA4835742, study PRJEB28245) | human gut metagenome | biome: gut microbiome; material: fecal sample | place: Denmark | collected 2008
GCGGCTTTCTTAGCGGGCTTATCTTCCACCTTAGCGGCAGGTTTATCTCCCTTCGGTTTCCAGAATGCGATTACGATTATCGCGATAAGGCAAAGGATGGCAACTCCGAGGAATATTACCGAAAGAGTGTTGTTCTTGAAGAAATCTCTTACCGCTGTGTTTTCGGTGGGACGGACGATCATTTCGCTTCTGACGTTGATGATCGTGCTTTCCTTCTGAACGAGATCGGTGGAATTTGCGCCCATCGCCTTGCAGACGACCTTGAACTGACCTTTTGCGAGCGGCGTGAAGGAAACCGACGAGCCGGAAGAATATTTCTTCAACGACTTTTCGTCATATTCCGCAACGGCCTTTTTGATTTCCGCGGAGGTTGCGCCTTCTGCCTTGGAGTTGGACGCGACTACCCAGTTATCCGAGTTAAGCGGCGCGTACATAATCACACATTCGGCTTTGTTCGCGTTTTCGATCGTGAACGAAAGAGAACTGTACGCCATACCGACTTTGCCGGTACGAACAGAGATCTTTTCGGTTATCGTAACGTTCTGACCGGGGTTATAATTGAAAGTGAAAACGGGAATCTGAAGGTCTTTAAGAACTTCGTTGCCGTCGGTATCTTTTTCAACGCTATAGAACCCGGCAGGTTTATCGGACGGAGAAAATTCTTTCCATTCCGATTTTTTCTCCATATTGATTTCTTTATACGCTTTGTTGTCGAGCGGATCGTAAGCCTTAACGGAGAAGAAAACGTAAAAAGCGTACGTACCCCTTTCGGAAAGCGTAACTTTCAGCGAGGAGGAAGTCTTTTTCCCCGATGTGGAATAAGACGACGACCAGCCTGAAACGGGATTCTTGACGTAAATCTTCGCGGTTACCTGCGAAATAGGATAGTTCTTCACGCCGGCGAGAAGATCCCATATTTCTACGGGAAGAACGAGTTTCTTGTCGTCGTTTACTTCCGCGGCGGAAATCGCTGCGGCAACGCTATTCAAAACAGCCGTGTCGAGATTGTACGCGGGAGTTCCGTCCGCTTTGGAATCGACGGAAACTTTTACGGTTTTTTTCTCTTCTTCGCCCGATTTGTTGGTAACTTTGAGTTTGACCGTGTATTCCGGATTCTCTCCGACATAGTTAAAAACGATGGTGCTTCCGTCTTTCAGAACGTCTTTATCGTTTTCTTTCGCGGTAGTTCCGTACCAATAATCGACAACTTTTTCGGTATCTCTTTCGGGATCTACGCCGTTTACGGCAACCGTTCCGTCCTTTTTGGCAACGGATACGACAGCCGACGCGCCTTCGTAAAGTTCGGTGAGGTCGTATTTCAAAGCGGCGACAACCGTTCTTTCCGCATCCGGCGTCGTTCCGTCGGCTTTAGCGCCGATAAACGAAAACGTCGTGAGAGCAAGGCATACGCTGAGCAATAACGCGAAGATGCCCGAAAACTTTTTGTTCTTCATAGTAAATTCTCCCATATAATGGAATTCTGGACTGCCGTTTTTCGCTTTCGCTTTTCTCCGCGAACGCTCGCCGCGCAAGACTTCCGCGCGTTTGTCGCAGACGGTAATCCTAGTTATAACATTTACATTTTATACTTTTAATTGTATTTTGTCAATATAATGCAAGCGGTTTTTTCGTTTTATTTTGATAAAAAACTTGCAAAGCCCGAAAAAAGGCGGGAAATTACGAAGTCGGCTTCGCAATTTCCCGCCCGTTGCATTTAATTTTAACGAGTTATTTTCTTCCCGTCGAGCCGAAACCGCCTTCGCCGCGTTCGGTGTCCGAAAGTTCGTCCGTTTCCTCGTAAGTAACCGAAAGATAGGGCGCGACGACCATCTGCGCTATTCTTTCGCCCTTTTCGAGCGTCTGCGGTTCTTTGCCGTGGTTCAAAAGAGCGACTTTTATCTCGCCGCGATAATCACTGTCGATAACCCCGACCTTGTTCGCCGGCGCAAGCCCTCTTTTGCAGGCAAGCCCGCTGCGCGCGTAAACCAGCCCGACGTAACCCTCCGGGATTTCGACGGCGATACCCGTCCCTATGAATTTCGTTTCGCCGGGGGCAATAACGACGTCGCCCTTTTCCGCAGAATACAAATCCGCGCCCGCCGCGAATTTACTTCCGAGCGTGGGAACAACCGCCTCCGGAGTCAGTTTTTTAACCTTGATTTTCATAGTTTCAGATCTCCTTTATAATCGCCTTTTTTTGCAATAAACTAGGCTTTAAGTCGATTATCCGCTGATTTTCGCTTCCTCTGAACTTCAGAGAAATGTTCTTTTTCGTCTTGTCGAACCGCCCGTCCACAAGCACGTCCGCGAGTTTTAAAATCTCTTCCGCGGTTTGCCCCGACGCTCTCGAACCGCCGAGCAATTCCTCGAAAGTGAACCCGGAATATATCCATACGCTTTTGTCCGGGAACTCTTTTTTCGCCCTCGCGACGAGTTTTAAAACTTCCGGTTGATTTTCTTTTTCAAACGGCTCGCCGCCGAGAATGCTCAGCCCCGCGATATAATCGGGCTTAAGGCTTTCGATGATCGCGTTTTCCGTTTCTTGCGTATAAGGTTTACCGTAAGAAAACGACCACGTTTCGCGATTGAAACAATCCTCGCAACAATTTCTGCACCCCGAAACGAAGAGCGACGTTCTTACGCCCGCGCCGTCGGCTATGTCGTAAAATTTTATTTCGCCGTAATTCATAAAATCGTAATAGTCCGCCTATAAGTCGATTAAAGGTGCAAAACTCTCTCTTTTATTTCCTGAGTTCTGCCCTGATTCCAATACTGCGTGCCGATATATCCGCACGTTCTTCTCGCAACGTTCATCTTCGACTGATCGCGGTTGTGGCAATTCGGACATTCCCATACGAGTTTTCCGTCGTCGTCGGTGACTATCTGAATTTCGCCGTCGTAACCGCACACCTGACAATAATCGCTCTTGGTGTTGAGTTCGGCGTACATTATGTTTTCGTAAATATACTTCATAAGCGCGAGAACGGCTTCGATGTTGTTCTGCATGTTCGGCACTTCGACGTAACTTATCGCCCCGCCGGGAGAAAGTTGCTGGAATTCGCTTTCAAATTTCAGTTTCGTGAACGCGTCGATCTTCTCGGAAACGTGAACGTGATAACTGTTCGTGATGTAACTCTTGTCGGTCACGCCCGGGATAACGCCGAATCTCTTCTGCAAGCATTTCGCGAATTTATAAGTGGTGCTTTCGAGCGGAGTGCCGTAAAGCGAAAAGTCGATGTTTTCCTTCGCTTTCCAGCCCTTGCACTTATCGTTCATATACTGCATCACGCTCAGAGCGAACGGTTTCGCTTCGGCATCCGTATGCGATTTGCCCGTCATATATTTGACGCATTCGTAAAGCCCCGCGTAGCCGAGAGAAATCGTGGAATAACCGCCGTAAAGCAATTTATCGATCGTTTCGCCCTTTTTCAGCCTTGCGAGCGCGCCGTACTGCCACAAAATGGGCGCGGCGTCCGAAAGAGTGCCTTTAAGTCTGTTGTGTCGGCACATCAACGCTCTGTAACAAAGTTCGAGTCTCTGGTCGAAAATCTCCCAGAATTTCTTTTCGTCGCCGCCGGACGACAACGCCACGTCCACGAGGTTTATCGTGACGACGCCCTGATTGAATCTGCCGTAATATTTCGGTTTTCCGTTTTCGTCGACGTAAGGAGTGAGGAAACTTCTGCAACCCATGCAGGTGTAGCAATGCCCCTCGCCGTTTTTATCCACCTTATATTCGAGCATTTTCTTCTCGGAAATATAGTCCGGGACCATACGTTTCGCCGTACACTTTGCCGCAAGAACGGTGAGATACCAGTATTTCGTATTCTCCTCGATGTTATCCGGCTCTAAAACGTAGATGAGCTTGGGGAACGCGGGGGTAATATAAACGCCCGATTCGTTCTTCACGCCCTTCATTCTCTGCAAAAGAGTTTCCTCGATAATCATCGCGAGGTCGGCTTTTTCGCGTTCGCTTCTCGCCTCGTTGAGGTACATGAACACCGTTATGAACGGAGCCTGACCGTTCGTGGTGAGCAGGGTTACCACCTGATACTGTATCGTCTGAATTCCCCTCGAAACTTCGTCGCGAAGCCTTTTTTCGGTGAATTCGGTTATTTTATTCTCGTCGTCGATGCCGAGTTCTTTGAGTTCCTCGGTGACTTGTTTTCTGATTTTCTGTCTGCTGATATCGACGAACGGAGCGAGATGCGTGAGCGAAATGGACTGCCCGCCGTACTGATTGGAGGCAACCTGCGCGATTATCTGCGTGGCGATGTTGCAAGCCGTGGAAAAACTGTGCGGTTTTTCGATGAGCGTGCCGCTTATGACCGTGCCGTTCTGAAGCATATCCTCGAGGTTTACGAGGTCGCAGTTATGCATATGCTGAGCGAAATAATCGGCGTCGTGGAAATGGATTATGCCGGCTTCGTGCGCGTCGACGATCTCTTTGGGCAGAAGGATCCTCTTGGTGATGTCCTTGCTCACTTCGCCCGCCATATAATCCCTTTGAACGCTGTTCACGGTCGGGTTTTTGTTGGAGTTCTCCTGCTTTACCTCTTCGTTGTTACATTCGATAAGGCTGAGAATCTGCTCGTCGGTGGTGTTGGATTTTCTGACGAGCTGACGGGTATAACGGTAAGTTATATATTTTCTCGCCACGTCGAACGCCTTGAGATCCATGATCTGGTTTTCCACGATATCCTGAATCTCTTCGACGCTTAACGCTCTTCTTCTGTTCGACGCAATCTCCGTAACGTTATCGCCGATGAGTTCGATCTGTTTTTTGGTGAGTCTTTTCCCCTGCGCAACCGATTCGTTCGCCTTTGTCACCGCGGCTGTTATTTTACTGCGATCGAACGCCGCTTCTACTCCGCTTCTCTTGATAATTTTCATTTTTCTCACCTCTGTTCAACTTGTAAATGTTCTGAATGTTCCGCCGGACGAACGGAGCGGCATCTCCGCGTTTTCGTCCTTTCGGCTGGCTCACAAAGTATACCACAACGACAGGCTCAATATGTGTTGCCGTTGCAACATTTTGCTCATTAGCACAAAAAAACCACAAGATATTGTATTTATGCATTTTTTTATTCACAAAATGTAGCCGCGCGACATTGTGAAAAAATCGGCGTTTTTGTGTTTTTTCGGAACGTTTTTACCTGTTTTCGAGGTTTTCCGGGCAAAAGCAGACAAGCCCGTAATTAAAAAAATATTCGTTAAAAAATTTTTTTGCGTCGAATATGCGATAAATCTTATCGCGCCGCCGGATTGCCACCGCCGCAGTTTATCAGGTCGCGGCGGTTTCGTTCCGTCGATTATCGGTCCGACGGTTATCTCCCCGACGATTATCTCTCCGGCGATTATCGGTCCGCCGGGTTATCGCGCCGCCGCCCTGCGGCTTTTGGAAATCTTCCTCGCAAGGCGCGCTTTGTCCTTCTGAACGGCCGTCATCTGCGGCTGAGGCTGTTTCACCTGTGGTCTTGACATTATAAAATAACGCAGTTCGTCAAGACAATGGTCGTCCGTTTTTTTGGGAACGTCGCCCTCGCTCCATCTGTAACGTTTCAGTTCGCGGATAAGATTCACGCAGTTTCTGAAGATGAAAATTCTCTTGTTTTTGAGATATTCTTTAACTCTCGCGATACCCGAAAATAAATCCTTGTTCACGTTCGGATTCACGAGTATGCCGTGTTCGCAGAATAATTCCGTAACGCTTTTGAGCGCGGCGAGCGTTTTCTGATTAGCCGCCGAGTCGATGAGCGCGCGTATTCTTCCGTCGCCGTCCCGCCGCCAGCCTATTTCGTCGCTTATCTCTTTGATTCTGCGGCTGTGATACTCCACGTCTTTCCCCGCCTCGAAATGCTCGGCGACGACGTATACGTTGTCGTCGTAATCCACGTAATACCAATGCGCGGAAAGGGGATTGTTCAGTCCCGGGTCTATCGATATGTTGCACTGCCACTCGTAAGGCGGAACAAACGGCTCTACGACGTGGATATTTTCGTCGAATTCGGGATAAACAAGCCCGGACGAAGCGGAAAATCTGCCGTAACGGCGGGAATCGAGTTCTTCCTTGCTCATCGACGACGAAAGATCGGTTATTTCGCGCCCGGACAAAAAAGGGTTATCCGCCCACTCGGCGAACTCATACCACACCTCGGGCGAATTTCCCGAGTTGAGAAAAATCTCGTCGTAAACGAAGGTAAGCCCTTTAAGCGGAGTCATCGTTCCGAAAATATCGCCGCATTTATCTATAACGCGCATTTTGCACTCGCGGTAAATATCCTCGGGCGGCTCTTCGTCGAACCAGACGAAATCGAGCGAACTGCCCTGAAATTTTTCCCTGCCCTGATCGCAACTTTTAAAACCTATCGTGGAAATTCCGCCGAAAACGTTTTTGATTTTTATCTGGTCGATTATTCCGTTTTCGGGGCAATCTTTCCGCCCCGAACTCATTATTATCTCGGAAATCCATTCTTTGGGGAGATATTTCATTATTTTGCTTTGCGCCACGTCCCTCTGCACCTCGCGCGACAGCGACACCACCCACCCGAAAACGTCTTTTCTGTTCTTGCGGTAAGGATGAATTCCCCTCGCCATATATATCGCTTCCACCGCCCCGCACTCCGTTTTCCCGCTTCTGTTTCCGCCGAAAACCCAACGGTTACGTTTAAGGCACTTGTGAAACGCGATTTGTTTGAGATGCTTTTTCTCCCCCGTATTGTAATTGTTGATCGGCAGTTTTTTTCGTCTTTCCTGCTCGTTTTCGATTTTCCGTATCGCTTCTATTATTTCCTTTTCCGTCATAAACGACAAGAACTCCTTTTTTTCCTTTTCTTATTCCTTTTTTCACGCCCGACGATAAGTTATAATCTTTTTACCATGAAAAAATGTCTTATCGCGACGATCGCGCTGTTCGTAATATCTCTCTTTCCGCTTTCGGGTTTGTTTTCCGCCCGATATTACGCCGAGGCGGGCGAAACGAGATACTCGCGCGTACTCTCCGAAAACGTTATATTATATATGGATTCTTCTCTGACCGTTCCCTGGTTCGTTCTGCCTTACGGGTATTACGTTAAAGTTCTTTCGATAAACGGCGTGAGCGCGAAAGTGGAATATCGGGGCGACACCCCCGCAAAACCGTCGGCTAAAGGTTACGTCGCAACGGACGAACTCCATATCGTCGAAGAAGTTCCGCAGGTCGTTTACCCCGCGCTTACGCTGACGGTGAATCAGACCTGTATGTTATATAAGGACACCGACTTCACGATAACCGAAACCATAACGCAGAACAGCACCGTCGATTATTACGGAATACTCGCAAAACCCGACGGCGAAAAGTATGTTTTCGGACTTGTTTCCACAACTTCGGGAGATAAATACCTCGGCTATATATCGATTAACTCGGTTTTTTCGTTCGCAATACCGAGATTGGAACCCGAGGAAGAAAGCGTTGACGAAAGCGCGGGCGAAACGACGTCGGGGCAAAGCGAAACGACTTCTTCCTCGCTCGGGAACGGCGTTCAACTCGCCGTTATAATAGCCGTTTCCGCCGTAGCCATTTCTATCGTTTATCTGCTTTTCCGCCCCTCCGGAAAGGGGAGCGCGAAAGACGAAGCCATAACCGGGAACGAATTCGACGACGATTATTAAGCATTGCTTTCACTCTCCGCCGTCCGCGCAGCCGCGGATATTTCGGTTCCGGCGCGCTCGGTTTCGGTCTGCTCGGTTCCGGTCTGCCCGGTTTCTTCCGGTTTCGGGGCGGCAGGTTTTAGGCTTCTGCCCGAAGTGTTTTTAAGCGTTCCGAAGTTAGCCGCGCTTATCGAGTGAGATTTTTCCACGGCGATCGCCTCGCTCAGAAAATGAAAAGCAGTCGCGAGGGTACGTATTTTCTCGGCGGTAAGTCCTCCGCTTTCGAGCGCCTTGACGAATTTTCCGGTCGCCAGGGCGAGTTTTTTATAATAACTTCTGTTCTTTTCGTCGGTTACGCCTCTCTTTTCTTCGTCGAATCCGTACTTTTCCGCAAGAATTCGTCTGTACTCGGGTTTTAAAGCGCGGAGAGCCTCGTAAATATCAAGCCGCAGAATCAAAAGAGTCTTTTTGCGTTCGGTGAGTTCGATAAGTCTGTTCGCCTGCGCCTCCGCAGGAAGTCTGCACGAAAAACTCCCTATGGCTTTCAACATAAACCTCCTGTCCATACTCTCGATTATTCCGCTTATCTGATCGAGGCTTCTGAGCAACGCTTTTTGTTCGATAAACATTCGCAACTCCTCCCTTTGAATTTTTTATAACCCGGATTATATTCGTCCGCTTTTGTTTTTCAAGACTTTTCTGTACCTTTTTTTAAAAAAAATATTTGAAAAGCGAACATTTGTTCGTGTTGTATAATACAAAAAGAAATATGACATATGTCTGTCGTAATTTATTTCAAAAATTTGTCGGAGAATGTCGAAATCCGTCGAACAAAAAAACTCGGAAAAAAATTGTCAAAGTATTTGCTTTTTCAAAAAAGTATGTTATAATTTATTTAAGCGTATAATTATACACTCAAAACAAGTAATCAAAACGCCGACGCAAAGCCGTTACGGCGCACGGAAATACGAATGAAAAAATTAACCACCGCTCTTTTAATCTTAATATTCTTATTCTCGGCGTTATCGCTCTCGCCGTCGATTCCGGCGGGCTTGAAAAACGGAAGCGGTTTCTCCGTAAGCAAAACCCTTGCGGAAGGAAACGATACGGGCGACGCGGGAGTTTCCGGCGATCCGATCGCCACCGACATTTTCTTGCCGACGAGTTATCTTCAGTATTACAAACTCGATAACCCTTACGCGATATGCCGCTACGAGGACGACGGCGATACGTTCGTCGCGATTTCGCATGCGGGCGCGATTGTGATTTACAAATGCTCGGGAGAAACGGGAAGCGAACAGTTCCGCTCGATAAAAATAGACGGTTCGTCCGCGATAGGCGTTCCGTCGATAGCGAAATATAAAAACTTTCTCATCTTCACTCAGTGGTCGAACATCTATTACATCGACGTTTCCGATTTCGATTCGGCAGGCAACCGCCCGCAGGTATCGGCAGGACTTTCGTGCAGTTACGGTTTTTCCGTTTACGGAGATATGATAGCCGTCACGACGAACAGCGCCGTCATTTATTACGACCTTTCCGTCGCGGAGGACGGTTCGCTCGCGTTTACGCAGAAATCGGAAAATAAATACTGTTACGAAATAACGGGGCTTACCGCGATATACCTTGCGGATAACGAAAAAACTTTCTTCCACTCCAACGACGCCAAAGCGATTTTCGAATATTCCCCCGTCAACTCCGTCGCAAGGAAAATCGTCACCGGCGTGGAAAACGTGAAATCTCTCGCCCAAAGCAAAGAAACGGGCAATGAACTGTTTTACTCCACGAGCGAAGGTCTGTTTTCGGTCAACCCGTCCGATTCGACGCCCGAAACCACGGAAATCTGCAGAGTTTCGGAAGAGGGCGAAAGAGATCTCGGAAAACTCTGGAATCCGCAGGGCTTGTGCGTTGTGGACGGAAAACTCTGGGTAGTCGATTCCGACAATTCCGACCCGAAAAACTCCATTAACGCCGTTCAGGAATTCGACCTCGACAAAGGCAAATTCACCGACTTCGCGATAACGACGAACTCCAAAGCCGTCAACAGACTGACCGGCAAGGCTCAGGATATCACGATGTACGGCGACAATATTTACGCGCTTGACGAGGACAGAATAGTCGTAATCGGCAACGCGGACGACGTACCCGAAAACAGAACGTACCACAGAATAGACCTCGAGTCGCCGGTGGACGAATTTGCGGTTTACGGCGATTACGTCGCTTATTCCACGTTTAACTCAACCAATCTCACGTCTAAAATCACGGTGGCGAAAATCACCGCCGCGGACGACGAAAACCCCATTCTCGGGCTGGAAAAGATATTCGATTCCTCCGAAAATCTTTCGAGCATACAAATCAGGGACATCGCTTGCATGGACGGCGTGTTTTACTTTATCGGCTCGCAACTCAGCCACCCCGTTCTGTTCTCGCTCGACACGGCGAGTTCTTCGCCCGGACTTGTTCAGGCGGCGAGATTCGACGATATCGACGGCGCGGCGACAAACCTTGCCGTAGACCCGTTCAACTCGCTTTACTTCTCGGTTGAAATTCCCGGAGGGAGCGGTTACGACGTATATAAATACGAAAACGGCGTAAAATCGCACATGGTAAGAGTTCCCGTATCGAAAAATCTTCTTTCGATGCAAACCGATCTGGACGGTAAAATTTATCTGCTTTACGAGAATAATCTCACGGAATGTTATAACGGCGCGGAAAAAGTTTTCTCGAGAACGCTCGAAACCTCGGGCAACCTCGGAACGATAAAACCGGCCACCGCAATGTGCGCGGGGTGCGATTCGGCATACGCTTACTTCATCTTCGAAGG
>ULTU01055446.1_pt1 | contig 10450 bp, 13 predicted proteins | sample 1957861 | NCBI WGS metagenome assembly ULTU01 (sample SAMEA4835742, study PRJEB28245) | human gut metagenome | biome: gut microbiome; material: fecal sample | place: Denmark | collected 2008
CAAGCCGGGATATGATCGCCGCCAGCTACCGAGCCTACACACAAATTAACTTGCTGTGTGTGGAGCTGATGCGGCAATTTTACGATGTGAGCCGCAGCTTTCGCATTACCGGCAAGGGCAACGAGTATCAGTTCGTAGACTTCGACAACACTGGTTTGCAGGATCAGATGACGGGGCTGGACACGATGGGCAACGAGATGTTCCGAAAGCCTGTGTTTGACTTGAAAATCAAGGCGCAGAAAAAGAATCCTTTCTCCCGCATGGAGCAGAACGAGCGGGCCAAGGAACTGTACTCCCTGGGCTTTTTCAATCCTGACAACGCGCAGGCCAGTCTGACGGCGCTGGAGATGATGGACTTCGAGGGCATCCAGACCGTGCGGGAAAAGGTGATGCAGGGGCAGACCCTATTGAATATGCTGATGCAGATGCAGTCGCAGATTGCCATGCTGACGGGCGCTATTATGCCGCAGGAAAGCGCGGGCGCTGCACCGGCGCAGACTGGCGGCGGCGCACCTGCGGAGGCCACCAGCCATCTTGCAAGCGGCATCATGGAGGCGCAGGCGCCTATGACCGGCTACGGGCAGGCATTGGCAAAGCGTAGTACGCCCAGCCTATGACGGAGGTAACACTGCATCACGGGGATAACTGCTCCGTGATGTGCAAGGGACACGCCACAGGATACCCTGACGTGTGTGCGGCGGTAAGCTGTCTCTTGTACACAGCGGCGGGCTGGCTGCACAACACGCAGGAGGCGGAGCTTGTGCTGGAACGGCTGGACAGTGGGGATGCGTACCTGCGCTGGCACGGCGGGAGGTGGCTGTATGACCTGCTTAAAATTGGCTTTTTGCAGCTGGAAAAAGCCAAGCCGGAGGCGATCTCCGTAAAAATCGAAAAAAAATAAAAATATTTTTCGTTTTAGGGGTGCGGGAGCCCGCGCCCCCTTTCTACGATATAGATACTTCCTCCCTGCCTGCGCTGTGTGACGGCGGTGAAGATCCGCCGCCCGCCGCAATGGTGGATAGGGGGCGCTGCACGGGAGCGATATGCCCGCGAATCAAAGGAGGAACAGATATGTACCTTTACAAAATCTCCCTCGGCCTCTTTGACGGCGAGGGCGGCGATGGGGCGACAGCTGCCACCGCACAGGGCGAGACACAGGCAAGCTCCGGTACCACCCGCCAGAGCAAATCGGGCGCACTGGCCAACGTCAAGTACGGCAAACAGGCGGAGAGCCAGACGGAAGTACAGTCCGACGCCGGGACTGAGGATAAGGTGAAGGACGTGGAGACCACGTCCGACGCGCTGGAGGCCAAGAAAAAGGCTTTCCGGGAGCTGATCAATGGGGAGTACAAGGATCTGTACACCCAGGAGACACAGCGGATGATCGACCGGCGTTTCAAGGAGGCGCGGGAGGCGGAGAAGCGGATGCAGTCCTACCAGCCGGTGCTGGATACGCTGATGGAGCGTTACGGCATCGCGGACGGGGACGCAAAGCGTCTGCTGGAGGCCGTGGACAACGACCACGCCTACTGGAGCGAAGCCGCCGAGGAGGCGGGCATGAGCGAGGAGCAGTACAAGGAGTTTCGCCGTCTGCGGCGGGAAAACGCCGAGCTGCTTCGCGGCCAGCAGATGCAGCAGCAGGAGGCGCAGATCCGGGCGCAGAGCGAGAAGTGGTACATGGAGGCGGAGGCCATGAGGAGCAATCCCATGTACCAGAACTTTGACCTTGTGCAGGAGCTGCAAAACGACGAATTTGTGAACCTGCTGAAAGCCGGAACACCGATGGAGCACGCATACAAGGTGCTGCACTTTGACGAGCTAATGGGCAATGCGGTACAGGCCGCTGCCGCCAGCACGGAGAAGAAGGTGGCCGATAACGTCCGGGCCAAGGGCAATCGTCCCAGTGAGAACGGTACCAGCTCCAACAGCGCGTTTGTTACAAAGACGGATCCCTCGAAGTTGACGAGAGCGGACTTTGAGGAGATCGAGCGGAGAGTAGCAAGAGGCGAACGCATTTCCTTTTGACCTACGGCTCCGCTGCGATATGCGGAAAGGAGCTATTACATGAATGCAATTTACAACGACCTGTACCTGATGCCGGTGGTGCTGAACCTGTTTGACGCATACACCAATACCACGCTGGATCCCGGTCTGAGCGACGAGATGAAGGTGTATTACTCTATGCGCCTCATCAACCTTGCCGAGCCGGAGTTGATCCATGACCAGTTTGGCCAGAAGCACCCCATCCCCAAGAACAGCGGCAAAACCATCGAGTTCAGAAAGTACGACAGCCTGCCCAAGGCGCTGGTGCCTCTGACCGAAGGTGTGACCCCCGCCGGTCAGAAACTTAGCATGGGCGTGATCCGCGCCACCATCAAGCAGTACGGTGGCTTCGTCGAGCTGTCCGATATTCTGGAGCTGACGGCCATCGACAACAACCTGGTGCAGGCCACCCGCCTTCTGGCATCTCAGGCAGGCCGTACCGCCGACACCATCACCCGCGAGGTGCTGGCTGGCGGCACCAACGTGGTGTACGCCGGTGGTGCGAAGGATCGCTCTGAGCTGGTGGGCGGCGACAGCACCGCCGAGAACAACAAGTACCTGACGGTGGACGACATCCGCAAGGCTGTACGCGCCCTGAAGGTCATGAACGCCCAGAAGATCAACGGCTACTTTGCCGGTATCATCCATCCCGACACCGCCTATGACCTGATGAGCGACAAGAAGTGGGTGGATGTGAAGACCTACTCCGACCCCGACGGCATCTACGAGGGCGAGATCGGCAAGATCGAGGGTGTGCGCTTTGTGGAGACCACAGAGGCAAAGATCTTTCATGCCACTCCCCTGAAGATCGAGGACGGCGCCGAGGAAAGCGCCCGCAACCTGACTGCCAAGAGCGCGACCGGGAAGGTCATTACCATCAAGGAAAAGCTCACCGACAAGCAGGCCAAGGCGCTGACTGGCAGAGACATTCTGATCGGCAAGGATCTTCTGGAGGTGGAATCTGCTGCCGCAGGTGCTGCCGGTGCCGCTACCATCACTACGAAAACGGCACCTGCCGCTGTGACCGACGGCACGGTGGTGTATCCCGGCGAGGGCGGCGCAAATGGCCGCGACGTGTACTCTACCCTGATCCTCGGCGCAGACGCCTACGGCGTGACGGAGCTGGAGGGCGGCGGCTTGCAGCACATCGTCAAGCAGCGCGGCTCTGCCGGTACGGCTGACCCGCTGGATCAGCGTGCCACCGCAGGCTGGAAGCTGACCAAGGTGGCGGAGCGTCTGGTGGAGCAGTACATGGTGCGCATCGAATCCGCCTCCACCTTTGAGAGCGGCGCGATGAACTGACGGTAACGCGGAGGGGGTCATTCCCACTCCGCATACCCAAAATGCAAGGAGGAATGAGCATGGCTGACAACAAGAAGCAGAGAACTCCGGAGGAGATGGAAAAGGCGCTGGCAGCAGCAAACGAGGCGCTGGCGCAGGCCAAGAAGGAGGCGGAGGATGCCAAGGAGGCCGCGAAAGCAGCAGAGGCCGTTATGCGCGGCATGGCGGCAGGTGAAGCCTCCGACGACGGCATGGTGCCGTTCTGGGCGTTCAAGGATGACGACCGGTACAAGGACGACATCGTGGTGGGATGGAACGGCAAGGTATACCGCATCCAGCGCGGCAAGCACGTCCGCATTCCCCGCGAGGTGTACAACATCATCCGCCGCTCGATGGCACAGGACGCGGCGACGGCGGAGATGCTGGAGCAGAAAAGCCGGGAATATGAGGCGGTCAAGGCGCAGCTGAACTGACACCTGCATACTACCGCGAGACACAAAAAACAGCTGTGACACGGCGCAGCAAGCGCAGGAGAACGCAATTCTCCAGGCTTGCTGTGCCGTTTTTCAGCGGAAAGGAGATGTGTATGACACGAACAATCCCTTTGAAAATACAGAACGAGTATATTATCGGGGACAAGGTGTTGATCGGCGCGGCTGGCAGTCATAACGATGTGATTTTGCGCATGGAATTTTCTTCCATGTGGACAGGACTGACGAAAACGGTGCAGTTCTGCGATGCTTTGGGTGAAAACGTCGTGCAGACGCTTTTGACGGCCAATTTGCTGGAAACCGGAAAAACGAATGTGTATCTGGTGACGGTGCCGGTCGATGCCAAAAAGTACGCAGGCAGAATGGCGGTTGCGATCAAGGGCGCCGCAACATCTGCACAAAAAGAAACACGCGCTACAATGGCGGCCTACGGGACATTTAAGGTTGCGGAAAGCAACTGGAATGAAACCGAGGAAGTAAATCAGGACGTTCCTGCTTCGCAGGCGGAGCAGCTGCAAATCCAGATTGATACGATCCTGGACGACATACAGGATGCACGGTCTGCTGCCGGAGAGGCCGCATCCAGTGCCAGCAGCGCGGCTGGTAGCGCAAGTCAGGCAAAAAACAGCGCTGCAGCGGCAGCCAAAAGTTCAAGCGCTGCGGCGACATCCGCTGCAAACGCGGCAAACAGCATCGTAAGGACGCCTTATATCGGCAGCAACAAAAATTGGTATGTCTGGAACTCGACGGAAAACAAGTATGTCGACACGGGCGTTTACGCCGTAGGGGCGGACGGCCTGAACGGCAAGGACGGCTCCACCATCGTAGCGGACGGGTTGTACGGGTTTGACGTAGATGCAGACACTGGCGAGCTGCGTCTATTCTACACCGGCGACACGCCGCCCAGCTTCTCCCTCGGCACAGATGGACACCTGATCTATACGCTGGATTCCGGTGTTAGCGTAGATATCGGTAAGGTGGTAGGCCCCAAGGGCGACCCTGGAATCACCAAAATGACGCAGGCCGCCTACGACGCGGCGGTGGCGGCTGGTACCATTGACGCCGACAGCTGGTACGGCGTGTATGCGGAGGGCTAATGTATGCTATACAAAGGCACAAAGCCCGCCGCGCTGTACCGGGGCTCTTACAAGCCAGGGAAGCTGTACAAGGGCACACAGCTAATTGCAGGCTATGCGGACGCAGCAAAAGCCGCGCCTGCAAGCTGGGGCGGAACCTATGACGACGTCATGGGCGTCACGGCCACCGGCAAGGGAAAGCAGGACGGCACGCCCACCCCCTCCGCGCCGGTGCCGCTGGTGGCGTCCGAGGGCGCTCTAACGGCCAGCGGGCGGACGGGCACCACGCCCACCACGCCCACCACCGTGACGCTTCCTACGCTGAGGGCCATACCCGGCAGCGACATCCGCGATACGCTGGCGTACATCGGCAACGGCCAGTGGCAGGTAACGCGGCGGGTGGGGGTGGTGCAGTTCGCCGGCACGGAAAACTGGACAATCGGCGGCCTTACAGCAGACAAATCAGACTGGTATTATCAGTCTCCCGCTCTGGCGGATGCCGTGAATACCGTTGTCTCGGATATCGCCTGCACACATTATCCGCAGGCGCTTATCGCCAACAACCAGACCCGGCAGGGCTGCGGAGTTGTTTGGCGTACCGTCCGTGTCCGCTGGGGCGACCCGCCGGACGGCACGGACGCATGGAAAGAATTTCTGGCGGCGCAGGCTGCCGCCGGGACGCCTATGACCGTCTGGTATACGCTGGCTGCGCCCACCACGGAGACGGTGACGCTGGGGACACTGCCAAGCTATCCCGTCCACACGGAGCTGGCCGTTTCCGGCGACTACCCGCCTGACGTCACCGGGACGGTCAAGGTAGGGATTTGAAAGAGAGGAGAGATAGCATGAGCACACCTGCTCTTAATCTTGGCCTCGTTTCGTCTTATGGCGAGGCCAAGCGTGGGGGCTACACCGGCACCTATGACCAGTGGTGCGCGTTGCTGGCCAGCATCGGCACCATGCAGCATGCGCTGACGCCGGGTTACAACATCGGCATCACGGACAACGTAATCTCCACGCTGGCCCCGACGGTCGGTGAGAATTTGCTGATCAACTCGGACTGGCGACCCTCCGTCCGGGTCAACCAGCGAGGGCAGACGATCTACAACGGCGCGGTCTACGGCCCGGACTGCTGGAAGGGCACCAACGATGCCGTGCGGATGCAGCTGACGACCTTGGGCCTGTACCTTACCGGCACAGACGCGACCACAACACCTTATTCGCAGCAGTGCATCGAGAATCCGGACACGCTGCTCGGAAAGACAGTGACCTTTTCCGCCATCAATACGCAGGGAACGTTGTTTGCCAGAACGTCCACGCTGCCGGAGACGCTGCCCGCCAGCGCTGCATCTTACTGCAATGAGGATAATGTATTTTACCTGCTGGCGATCAATGGGATGCTGAATGCTCGGCTTAAGACCAGCGCGGGCGGGCAGCTGCACCTTGTCGCGGCCAAGCTGGAGTTGGGCGACGCCCAGACGTTGGCGCGGAAAAATGCGGCGGGGAACTGGGTGATCAACGACGCTGGGGACTATGCTCGGACGCTATGGCAGTGCCAGCGATACCTGCAGCTGTACGCCACGGAGGCGGCGCGCCCGGCTAAAGCGGCGGACTGCCGCCCTGTCATGCGCGTCGATCCTACCCAGAGCACGATCACGGTGGGCGGCGTCACCTACTACGTCAACAGCGCGGAATTTTAATTAAGGGGGTGACGAGGATGGATGTCTGGACACAGGTGGCAGTGCCGCTCGTGGTGGCGGGGCTGACCAGCAGCGGCCTATGGGCCGTGGTGGCCAAGCGCGCCGACAAGGGAGACGCCCAGCGCAAGATGCTGGTGGGGCTTGCCCATGACCGCATTGTGCATCTGGGTATGGTGTACGTCGACCGCGGGTACGTCACGCAGGACGAGTATGAGAATCTAAACGACTATCTGTACGCCCCCTATGAAAAAATGGGCGGCAACGGCAGCGCGAAGCGGGTCATGGAGGAAGTGCGGAGGCTGCCGATGCATAAGATGTAACGGGCCGGAAGGCCGGAAAGGAAAGTAATATGAAGCTGAATAATAAAGTCTACGATGTGATGAAGTGGATCGTGATGATCGTGCTGCCCGCGCTCAGCGCCTTCTATGTGGCGCTGGCCCCGGTGTGGGGCTGGCCCTACGCGGAGCAGGTAGCTATGACCATCTCTGCCGTAACGGCACTGCTGGGTGCGCTGTTGGGCATCAGCACGGCGCAGTACAGGAAAGGGGTCAATGCCAATGACTAAGAAGGTATATCTTTCCCCCAGCGACCAGCGGCGCAACACCTACGCGGTGGGCAATACCACCGAGGACGTGCAGTGCGGGCGCATTGCATGGGCGTGTAAGGCGGCGCTGGAGCGCTCCGGTGTGGAGGTCATGCTGGGCCAGTACGACACCATGCAGAACCGTGTGGCGGCGTCCAACCGCTTCAAGGCTGACCTGCACGTCCCCATCCATTCCAACGCCTGCAATGGAAAAGCCAGCGGTACGCACCTGTTCTGTTACAGCGGCGACCGGAACAGCGCCGGGTATAAGGCGTGTCAGGCGGTGCTGGATGTGCTGGGGCCACTGACGCCGGGTGCGCCGGACGTCATCCGGGCGTACCCTGCGTTGTACGAGGTGAAGTATCCCGCCGCGCCCACGGTGTATATCGAGGTGGATTTCCACGATGTCCCCAGTGTTGCACAGTGGATCATCGCCAACGCCACGGTTATCGGCGAGACCATCGCCAAGGGCCTGTGCGCGGCGCTGGGCGTCAGTTTTGTGCCGGGGGAGAACACCCCGGAGCCGGTGCCCGTGCAGGTGGAGACGGTGGCTATGCAGGTGCGGGTGCTGCGCAGGGGCATGACCGGTGCGGATGTGCGCACCTTGCAGGCGGCGCTGAATGCTAACGGTTTTAACTGCGGTACTGCGGACGGAGTGTTTGGTGCGGCAACGGAAACGGCGCTGAAGCGGTTCCAGGGGCGCTATAAGCTGGGCGCGGACGGCATCGCCGGTCAGGGCACCTGGGGCAAGCTGCTGGGGGTATAGGAGGTATAAATGACCATTACGTTGGCAATTTCACGGGTGGACGAGCTACGGCCTAACACCATCAGCGACGAACAAAAGGCCGCGTGGGTGATGGAGCTGGACGGGCAACTCGCGGAACGGCTTGATGCAAAACCGCGCGTGTACGATTGGCCGGCGGAGGAGCGGGAGCTTTTGCTCCCGTCTCCTTACGACCGGCTGTATGTGCTGTATCTCTGTTGTCAGGTGGACTACTACAACAACGAGACGGCCATGTATGGCAACGACAAGGTGGTTTATGACGAGGCGCTGAATGAAGCCATCGCATGGTGGCGTCGGCAGCACTGCCCCGCATACAGCGGAAATGTGCAGGTGATGTGATGCGTATTCCCGAACTTCCCTACAACATGAGCCCCAACAAAATGGAGATCGTGCAGATGCGGGGCATCAACTGGTCAGATAATCTTAGGGACGGCGATTTGCGGGACAGCCTGAATCTGTCCGCCAGACGCTGGCCCTACATCACGACCCGAAAGGGCCGTGTAAAGCAGACGGCGTACCAGAATGTGACCGCTCTGACGGCGTGGGATAAACTGGTAGCGGTGCAGGGCACGTCCCTGCTGTACGACGGACGGGTCGTGGGCACGGTGACTGCCGGGAAAAAGCAGTTTGCCGTGGTCAATACAAAAATGGTGATTTGGCCGGACAAGGTGTATTTAGACATCACCAGCCGCAGCGTGAAGCCGTTGGCAGCATCTTTGACGGGAAGCAAGGCCACGTTCACCAAGAACAAAATGACGGTGGCCGGGTGGACAAACCTGACCACAAAGTTCAAGGCGGGAGACGGTATTACGATCTCCGGCTGCACGACCAAGACGGAGAACAACAAGGATATTGTCATTAAATCCGTGACGGCCACTGAGATCACCGTTGCGGACAACACCTTCACGGAGGCCACGGAAGCCAGTACCGCCATCAAGCTGGAACGGAAAATTCCTGACCTCGACTTTATCTGTGAGAGCGAAAACCGCCTGTGGGGCTGCGACAACACGACGCAGACCATTTATGCCAGCGCTTTGGGCGACCCTACCAACTTCTTTGTGTACGAGGGTGTGTCCACGGATTCCTACGCGCTGGCGGTTGGTACAGACGGCCAGTTCACAGGCTGCTGCAAGCTGAGTTCTTCCGTTCTGTTCTGGAAGGAAACCAAGCTGCACAAAATGCTGGGAGGCTATCCGGCGGAATACGCCATGTACACCTACGAAATGGAGGGCCTGCAAAGCGGCTGCCATAAAAGCCAGCAGGTCATCAACGACACGCTGTTTTATAAGGGGCCGCATGGGGTGTACGCCTATTCAGGCGGTACGCCCGCGCTGATCAGTGAGAACTTCGGCGAAAAAGAATTTACCGATGCGGTGGGCGGCAACGACGGCGACAGCTATTATCTGAGCGTAAAGGACGGCGCGGCATACAGACTGATGGTGTATGAAACCAAGACCGGCATATGGGTATTGGAGGACGATACCGAAGCTGTGGACTTTGCCCGCATCGGAAAGACCCTGTACATGCTGGACGGCGACGGCAATGTGCGGCTGCTGGACAGCGCGGATACGCCGCAGACGCAGCCGTGGATGCTGCAATTTGCACCCATGTACGAAACGCTGAACGGGAAAAAGGCGTATTCCAAGATCATGATCCGCATGGAACTTCCGCAGGGCAGCTACACGATCGCCAAAGTCCGCTGCGACGGAAAGCCGTGGCAGGAGTGCGGGCGCGTAGTCGGACGGGATTTTAACGTAAGCACGATGCGCCTGTCGGCCAACCGGTGCGACAAATTTGAATTGCGGCTGGAGGGCAGCGGGCCGTGTACGATCCTTGGCATTACGAGAGAATTTATAGTGGGGAGTGATGTGAAATGATTGTATTCCCCGAAAGCCTGAATGCGATGCCCAAAGACACGGAAAAGGCAATCGGTAAACTGTCTGCTTACATTAAGTACATGTGCCAACGGACAGAATGGGCCGTGGGCAACATGACAAAGAACGTCAGCGCCGCAGGCGTGTCCAGCGCAGAAACGTATACGCTGCTGCTGGCGCTGCAGGGCACGGTGTCGGCATTGCAGAGCACGGTCAACAGTCATAGCGCCAGCATATCTGCGTTGCTGCAAAGCATTACGACGCTGAGCAATGACCAATCTGCGCTGGCTGGCCGCGTGACCACGCTGGAAAACAACTACGCAACGATGTCCAATGCGGTCAACGCACTTGCACAGCAGATGACCACACTGGAGCAGCGCGTAACGGCGCTGGAAAACAACAACACGGAGGGCACATAATGGATCTAAAGAAAAAGTACGACGATACCGGTCGCGGGAAGCGGGAAAAAATTGATCCGATTGCTGCAATTGCTGCCGCAGCTGCGGCAGCGACCAAGCGAAAAGCGACGCCTACCCTGTTCCCGTCCGGGGCAATTTCCGGTGCGGCAGCGGGCGGTGCTGGCGTTTCCCTGCCGTCGAAAACGACCGGCACCGGCGG
>ULTU01086569.1_pt1 | contig 10427 bp, 9 predicted proteins | sample 1957861 | NCBI WGS metagenome assembly ULTU01 (sample SAMEA4835742, study PRJEB28245) | human gut metagenome | biome: gut microbiome; material: fecal sample | place: Denmark | collected 2008
GCAGGGAAACGGCGTCTTGGTGCCACGTATTTCTGCGTTCACACATGCATCGTTTATCGGTCTGCAAGGAAGATTTCTCGCTTCGCTCGAAATGACGATACGAGAGTCTCCTAGTCTCTAGTCACTAGTCACTAGTCCCCAGCCACTACTCGTTTTGTTCCGCCAGCGCTTTCACGAGATGATACACCTCCGCAAAGGGCAGATGGTTTTTTTCTGCGATGGCCTTCACCGATTCATACTCGGGGTAGAAGCGTCTCTCCCCGGGGAGGGCGACTTCCTTCACCTCCGCGATGCCGAAGGGCGTTTCCACCTGCTTCTGGTTGCGGTGAAGGATGGAGCGCATGACGCTCGGAAATTCGCGGATACCGATGGTCGTCGTTTCTTTGAAGATGATGTCCTCAAGCTCTTCCATCCTGCTCTTCTTGCAGATCACGGTGAGCTCCCACGCGGGACGGTTCTTCTTCATGTAGACCGGGCTGTAATGGACATCGAGCGCGCCGGCCTGCATGAGGCGGTCGATGGTATAGCCGAGCGCTTCGCCGGTGCTGTCGTCGATGTCGGTCTCGAGCTTCACGATCTCATCCTTGCCCTCTTCCATGGCATTCCCTTCGATGAGGTATGCGCGGAGGATATTCGTGCGCTCGGTGTAGGCTCTCTTGCCCGCACCAAGGCCTGTCGCCACGATGCGGAAGGCTTTCGGCAGCTGGTGCGTCGTGCAGATGGCAGCCGCGATGGCTGCGCCGGTCGGCGTGACGTATTCCCCCTTCGCCTCCATGATGGTGAGCGGCATATCGTAGGCTTCGATGATATTCATGGTCGCCGGGACGGGGACGGGCAGCACGCCGTGCTGGCAGCGGACGGTGCCTCTGCCCTCGGTGAGGCAGGGGATGATGACATCCGTGATCCCCAGGCTGTCAAAGGTGACCGCCGCGGCAATGATATCTACGATGGAGTCGATGGCGCCGACTTCATGGAAATGCACCTCTTCCAGCGGCATGTGATGGGCGAGAGACTCTGCTTCTGCTACGATGTGGAACATCTTGCCCGCCAGTGCTTTCGCCGAGTCTGTCATGTCTGTCGCGTCGATGATGCCCATGATCTCTGCCAGATGGCGTCCATGGTGGTGGTGATGCTCATGGTGATGATGAGGCTCTTCGCCTCCGCGTCCGTGGCAATGATGCGCTTCCTCGTCCTCATGGCAGTGGCAATGATGCACTTCCTCGTCCTCATGACAATGGCAATGAGGCGCTTCCTCGTCCTCGTGGCAGTGGCAATGATGCGCTTCCTCGTCCTCATGGCAATGGCAATGATGCACTTCCTCTTCCTCGTGGCAATGGCAATGAGGCACTTCCTCGTCCTCATGGCAATGGCAATGAGACGCTTCCTCGTCCTCGTGGCAATGGCAATGAGGCACTTCCTCGTCCTCATGGCAATGGCAGTGATGTGCTTCTTCGTCCTCGTGGCAGTGGCAGTGATGCTCTTCCTCCTGCGGGGCTGCAGCGGTCACCGGTGCCGGGCCATAGAGGTAGGCCATATCATGGTCATGATTTTCATGGGCTGCATCCAGAATGACATTGAAATCACAGCACGCAATACCGGATTTCTTGACGCTGGAGATCTCCACCATGAAACCGTCCGCGGGAATGGAATTCAGCGCACGTTCCAGTGCCTCCGGGTCTGCGCCGAGGTCGATCATCGCTGCAACGAACATATCTCCGCTGATGCCGGAGGAAGTTTCAAGGTATAATGTTTTTCCCATATGGTTTCTCCTTGTTGGTTGTTGATTATTGGTTGGAATCAGGAGTGACTGGTGACTGGATTCTAGTAGCTAGGAACTAGTGGCTAGGGATTAGGAGCTTCGAGTGACTGGTGACTTGAATACGACCTTCGGGCATCGCCCCGTTTCGTCATCCTGAGCGGCGAGAAACGTCGCACTTGAGATAACGAATGCCAGAACAGCTGCGACCTGAGCCGAAGGATCTCGGCGAAGCCGCCACCTTCATTCCTCATTCCTAATTATGGCATGTAATCATAACAAGAAATAGGACGATATGGTTACTTTCAAATCCGTCCCATTTCCGCCAATCGGTTGATCTGTGTCGCCACATAGCCGGCACCGAAGCCATTGTCGATATTGACGGTGACGATGCCGTTCGCGCAGGAATTGATCATCGTCAAGAGCGCCGAAAGGCCGTGGAAGCTGGCGCCATAGCCCACCGACGTCGGCACCGCGATGACGGGATTCTTCACAAGTCCGCCGATGACCGAGGCGAGCGCCCCTTCCATGCCTGCCACTGCGATGACACAGTTCGCGCGGCGCACGATCGCCTCCTTCGAAAGGATGCGGTGGATGCCGCTGACGCCCACATCATAGACACGTTCGACATGCGTCCCGAAGTACTCTGCCGTCTGTGCCGCTTCCTCGGCGACGGAAATATCTGCCGTGCCGCCCGTGCAGATGGCCACGCAGCCGATGTGCTCCTTCTCCTTTTCCAGCTTCAGGATATGCGACACCGGGTCATAGGAGATCTCCGGCAGGAATTCCTTCACGATCTCATACTGGTGGGGAGAGGCGCGGGTGCCGAAGACTTCCCCCTCCACCTCATAGAGCCTTCGGAAGATCTGTCCGATGAATTCGTCAGATTTCCCCTGGCAGTAGATCACTTCTGCAAAGCCGGAACGCTTCTTCCGATCCGTATCGAGCTTGGCAAATCCCATTTCCTCATAGGACCTCTCCGCCGGATTCTCACGGATGAGCGCCTCTGCCGCTGAGAGCGACAGCGCGCCGGACTTCACTTGGGTCAATATCTCTTGAATACTCATATATGTGTCCTTTGGTTGATTGGTTGTTGGTTTAGGTTCAAAGTTCAGGGTTCAGGGTTAGTCCACGGAGCGTGCTGCCCTTTGATTGCGTTTGAAAGTTTCGCTTGAATGAGAAATTAGAAATGAGAAATGCGAAATGGTAGTGCGGCGCATAAAAATATGGAAGCGCCACGGAGTATAAATAGTGGCGATGCCCGAAAGTAATATTCAAGTCACCAGTCACTAGTTACTCGAGGCTCCTAATCCCTAGTCACTAGTCACTAGTCACTAGTCACTAGCCACCAGTCCCTATTTCCCATCCATCGACCCCGAGCGGAACCCTTCCAGGTCCATGGTCACGTAGCGAAAGCCCAGCGCATGAAAGCGCGCGATGACTGCCTCACGATTTTCCACGAGCTTTGGGAGCTGTGCGGGGAGCACCTCGATGCGGGCGATATCTCCATGGCAGCGCACGCGAAACTGCAAAAAGCCCAGATCGAAAAGCAGCTGCTCCGCCGCTTCGACCGCGCGGAGCTTCTCCTCCGTGATCCTCGTGCCATAGGGGAAACGGGTCGCCAGACACGCAAAGGATGGCTTATTCCATGTGGGAAGTCCTTCCTTCTCCGACAGGATGCGGATCTCCTCCTTCGTGAGCGCCGCCTCCTTCAAAGGGCTCACGACGCCCAGCTCGGCAAGCGCTTTCAGCCCGGGGCGATAGCCCTTCGTATCACTGAAATTTGTCCCGTCGATGATATAAGCGATCTGATGCTCCTTCGCCAGCTCGCCCAGAGACGAAAAGAGATAGTTCTTGCACCAGTAGCAGCGATCCTTCGGATTGTCAGCAAAGCCCGGCGCAGCGAACTGGTCCCTTTCCACGATCACCTGCCGGATGCCGCGGGACGTGCAGAAATCCTTCGCCTCTTCGATCTCACGCGCGGGGACGGAATTGAGCTTCATCGTCACTGCGACCGCCTGATCGCCGAGCACCTTAGAGGCCTCATGAAGAAGAAAGGTCGAGTCCACACCGCCGGAAAAAGCGACGGCGACCGAGCCAAGTGTTTTCAAATGTGCTTCAAGCGTTTTCTGCTTGAGAAGAATGCTCTCATGGACCATTAGAAAGTCTCCTTTGTTAGGGTTAGCCCCGGGGATATGCTGTCCCTTGATGATTTGTGAAACAGGGGGGGAACGGGTTCAGAGGGTTCAGAGGGGGGTGGTGCAGCGCATAAATCATGATGATACCCGAATGTTGTATTTAGTCACCAGTCACTCGAAGCTCCTAATCCCTAGCCACTAATCCCTAGCCACTAGTCCCTATCTACTAGAATCCAGTCACCAGTCACCCCAAAATATACTTCCTTCGCGTCTTGAAAAGCAAGACAGAAAGTCCGACCATCGTGACAAACCAGCTCAGCGGATACACCATCATCAGGCAGTCAAAGCTGGGGATGGCAGGAAATACGGCCCACATGTAAAGGATACGGAATCCGCAGATCCCGACGATCGTGATGAGCGCCGGAGAAAGTGAATTGCCAAAGCCGCGGAGATAGGCGGAGATCATTTCGATGGCCAGATTCAAAGGCTCCGCCAGAATGATATAGCCCATGCGAGTGACGCCATAGCTGATGACCATCACATCGCTGGTAAAAAGCGCAAGCAGTGATGGCGAAAAATACAGGATGGGCGCTCCGATGATGACGCAGACGACCAGATTCTGCGCAGTGGTGATGACCCCGACGCGGCGGCAGCGCGCCATGTCGCCGGCCCCGTAGTTCTGCCCGACGAATGTCGTACATGCCTGCCCGAACGCATTGACAAAGATATAGCAAAGAATATCCAGATTGAACGCCGCCGCCGATGCCGCCATGACATCCGCGCCAAGGCTGTTGATCGCCGACTGGATCACGATGTTCGACAGACAGAAGACCGCCGCCTGCACCCCGGCCGGTGTGCCGATGCGAAGGATCTCCCGTAAAATATACAGATCAAAGAACGATGCCCTGCATTCCAGATGGATCACATGCCTGCTGCGAAGCAAGATCGTCACCAGCATGACAGAAGAAAGAAGCGTCGCACATGTCGTAGAGATCGCCACAGCTGCCACGCCCTGATGAAAAAACGCCACCAGCGTGTAGCTGATGATGACCTTGATGACCCCTGCCGCCGCCAGACAGAAGAGGGGCGTCTTCGTATCTCCCTGACTTCGGAAGACGGCAGACGCAAAATTATAGACCAGGATCCCCGGCAGTGCCAGGAAAAAAATGCGCAGATACTGGGCAGAGAGCGGCATGAGCGCCTCCGGCACCTGAAGCAGCGAGAGCAGCGGCTCCGCGACAGCTTCGCTCAGACAGGTCATCACGATCCCTGCGGCAAGCGCAAAGGCAAGCGTCGAAAAGACCGCCCGATGGACTCCCTCCCGATCTCCCTTCCCTGTCATTTGGGAAATCACGACATTCGCCCCGATCGAAATACCGATGAAAAATGTCACGATGAGGCTGATGATGGGCACATTGCTCCCGACAGCCGCCATCGCTTCCTTCCCGACAAACTGCCCCATGATGATGGTGTCGATGGTATTGAACACCTGCTGCAGCATGCCCGTCAGTGCCAGGAGCAGCGCAAAACGGATCGTTTTCCTTCCGATCGGTCCATGCGTCATATCTATTTTTTTCATATATACCTCTTACCCGGCAGGCAAAGGGCAGCGATCGGGAGGAAAAGGGAAATCACCTCTGCGTCCCGAAGCCGCCGGATGGCCTGCTACATATACCTCTTATTATATCATTCCTGACAACCTGTCCTGCAAGCGCGCCGCCTCTTGCCAAGACCGGCCATTGGCTCTATTATATAGAGGAACTGTCATTTATGCACATGCCTTCTGGCTATCGAAAGGCATGCCTAAATAGTAACTAGTGACTGGGGACTGGATTCTAGTAGCTAGGGACTAGTGGCTAGGGATTAGGAGTGGCTGGTGACTAGTGGCTTGGAGACATCCGACTCCCGTATCGCCATTTCGAGCTAAGCCCTCAAATCGTTGTCATTCGCATTCAAGTGGTCGATGTCAGGAACCCCCAAAACGGGAAGCCTGTTATCTCAATAACCTTCGGGCATCGCCCCTTTACAAAAATCGACGCGAAGCGTCGCTCCGCCTAAGCCTTCCCCGCATGGGTAATGCTATTAAGTTAAGCGGCAGAACGTTCTTGGCTCCCCATCGGGGGAGCTGCCCGAAGGGCTGAGGGGGCTACGTAGCGGTATTGCATGAAAGTGTTAAAATATCGATAGCATCGGACTATTCAACATAGCACGCTATACCGCTAGCATGCCCCTATTGCCTTCGGCACTTCCCCCGAAGGGGGAAGCAAGACGTTACGTAGCTAACGATTTCCTTAACTTAATAGCATTACCGCAAGGGGTCGGCACGCCCTCGGGGCTAACCCTGAACCCTTGTCCCTTTATTGATTTCCTCTAAGGAGGCTCCGCTTATGGATCTATTCGGACACGAAGACCCGGAAGAATATATCGTCCGCCGCAGGCAGGAGATGGAGCGCCCCACCGGCTTTGCCACGCACGAAGCGCTGAAGGAAGCCATCACCTCCTGCAGCCGCTGCCCGCTTCGCCGCGAAGGCGGTCTTGGCCCCGTGCTCTCCACCGGCCCTGCGGATGCCCCGCTCATGATCGTCGGCGAAGGCCCCGGGGGTGTCGAGGATGACTACGGCGGCCCTCTGATCGGCCCCTCCGGACAGCTGCTGGACAAGGCACTCGCCTCCGTCGGCATCACCCGCGACCATGTCTACGTGACAAACATCGTAAAGTGCCGTCCGCGCGGCAACCGTACCCCCACCATGGACGAAGGACATTTCTGTGGAAGCATCTGGCTTTTGCAAGAGATCGCACTCGCACGCCCGGCCGTCATCATCGGCCTTGGCAAAGTCGCACTCCGCTTCTTCCTAGGCCGCGAAGCCGGTATCATCCGCTCCCGCGGTCACTGGATCGATTTCCATGGCATCCCCGTCATGCCGACCTTCCATCCCGCTTACCTTCTCCGCCAGAGCGGCCGCGCACTGGTCGATGCGAAATGGCAGGTCTACTACGACCTCAAAGCCGCCAAGGAACGCGCCGCCGCCCTCCGTCCCGACTGGGTATGGCAAAGCGACACCCCGCCGAACCTTTTGGAAGAGCTTGCCGCGGAGCGCGCGAAACGGCACTCCCAAGGGTGATTTCCTCACCGATTCCCATAGCTACTGCTAGAAAGGACCCTTATGCATACACTCTTGACCATCCTCATCGGCCTTGCCATCGCTGGCTGGTTCCTCTACTGCCTCTACCGCATGCTGCGCGGCGCGCGCGGCAGGGACTGCGCCAGCTGTCACCTCGCCGGCGGCTTCGACTACAAAAGCAGTGCGCCTGTCAAGCCCGCTGACATGAAGCGCAAAGAGATCGTCACTGACACCGGCCATCTCATCATCGTTGACGAAGAAGCGGCGAAGAGACGCCGCGAACGGATCCAGAAGATGATGGAGGGGAAATGACAGGGACTGGTGACTAGGGACTGGTGACTAGGGACTGGTGACTAGGGACTAGGGACTAGGGACTAGGGATTAGGGATTAGGAGTGACTGGGAGTCTCTCGTATCGTCATTTCGAGCGAAGCGAGAAATCCTCCTTGCAGACCGATAAACGATGTATGTGTGAACGCAGAAATACCTAACCCCAACCAAGACGTCGTTTCCCTGCCAGTGCCTATGTGATACGGACCGCAGTGCAAGAAAGATCCCTCGGCTGCGCTCGGGATGACGATACAGGAAAAGGATACCCCAAAAAGTTTGAAAACAAGGATGAGTGGCTAGTGACTTACATACCACTTTCGGGCATCGCCCTATATATATTTGCGGCGAAGCCGCCACCACAACCCACAACCCTGAACCCTGAACCCTGAACCCTGAACCCTGAACCCTGAACCAAAAAACAGAGCCCCCTTTTGCTTGCAAAAGAGGGCTCTGTTTTTTTACAATGTCCGTCCCATATCGACGGCCATCTGCTTATCTCTTTCCGGCGAACGGCCAGCTATGGTGAGATAGCCGCCGATCATCGCGCCATTGAGCCCCGCCGAGAGGGCAAAGGCCTGCATGTCACGGAGCGAATTTTCACGTCCCGCACATACGCGCATGATGACGTGAGGCAGGATGAAGCGGTACATGGCGAACATCCGAAGGATCTCGATCGGCTTCGGAGGCTTATTCTTCCCAAAGGGCGTGCCCGGGATGGGATTGAAAATATTGAGCGGCACAGAGGTGACGTGATGCTCACGAAGAGCAAAGGCCATGTCTATCCGATCTTCCTCCGTTTCCCCCAGCCCGAAGATGCCGCCGGAGCAGACCTCCAGACCCGCCTGCTGGATGCGACGGATGTGCGCTTCCTTTTCCTCATACGTGTGTGTGGTACAGATGGCGGGGAAATGGCGCTTCGCCGTTTCCAGATTGCAGTGGATGCGCTGGCAGCCTGCCGCCTTCAGCGTCTTCAGCTGTTCCTCGGTCAGAAGTCCGAGCGAGCAGCAGACGGAGAGCTTCGTCTCTTTGCTGATCCGCTTCACCGCTTCTACGATGGAAGCAAACTGCACGGGATCGCTCTGCCCGCGGCCGGAGGTGACGATGCCGAAGCGTTCTGCGCCATAGGCCTCTGCCTGTTTGGCTTCGCGGAGCAGATCCTCCGGGCTTCTTAGCGGATACTCCTTGACGCCGGTGTGATACCAACCCGACTGCGCGCAGAACTTGCAATTCTCCGTACAGCGTCCGCTTCTGGCATTCACATCGCTGCAAAAGCGCATCTGATCGCCGCAGAAGGTCTTCCGGATCTTGTCTGCTGCCGTCATAAGGAAGAAGGGCTCCTCCTTTCCGGCCGCAAAGAGCGTCTCTGCCTCCTCCCTGGAGATCTCTCTTCCCGCGAGCACCTGATCCATACACCGAGTGATGGTTGCTATATGTTCATCCATGATTTGCCTCACCATTTTCTTTCAGGAAAACACCGATCCAGTCTGCCCCTTGCATGATTCCGCCAAAAGTATATAGTAGGTGTGAAGGTGGCAGCCTTATCCCTCAACGCTTGATACCTGCGGTGCGGATCAGCGTCCTCGCTTCCTCTTCTGTGATCGCTCCGCCATTCAAGACCTTTTCCGTCCACTTCAAGATCTGTTCGCAGCTGCTTTCCATTTTTTAAATCCTCCGGCCGCATGGCCGGGTCTTGCCTTTGTCATACCTTACATGTCATACGTAATAGAAATATTCGTGTTTGACAATGGGAATATTTCTATGCATTTGTGCTGGTTATTGTGAAATCGGGACTGGAAATCAGACGTCTGATGTCTGATTTCCAGTCCCGAGTCACTCTCAAAGCTTCGGTGTCGTCATGGAACGTCCGAGATCCTCCGTCATGCGGATATCCTCCTTCGGATCGCGGCCGCCTGTCGTCAGATAGCCGCCCACCATGATGCCGTTCAGCCCGCCTGTCAGTGCATACGCCTGCAGGCTTCGCAGGTTCACCTCACGGCCGCCTGCGGTGCGGATCAGTGCCTTCGGCAGGACGAAACGGAACATCGCAAACGTGCGGAGCACCTCCAGCGGCGGCAGACGCTTATTCGTATAGAAAGGCGTCCCCTTCACCGGATTCAGGATATTCAGCGGTACCGAATCGATATGCATCTCCTTCAGGTGGAAAGCCATCTCCACCCGCTGATCCAGAGACTCCCCGAGCCCGATGATCCCGCCGGAGCACACGCGGATCCCTGCCGACTGCGCGGTATGGATGATATCCTCCTTATCCTCCATCGTATGCGTCGAGCAGATCTCCGGGAAATAGGAAGGCGACGTCTCGATATTGCAGTGGATGCGCGTGATGCCCGCCTCTTTCAGCTGGAGTGCCTGCTCCTTGGAGATCAGCCCCAGCGAGCAGCACACCTCGATGCCCACCTGTTCTCTGATCTTCTTCACGATATCGATGATCTCATCGAACTCATTCGGATTATCCTGGTTACGGCCGGAAGTCACCAAAGAGAAACGGACAGCGCCTGCTTCCTTCGCCTTCTTCGCTGCCGCCAGGATCTCCTCCTCCGGCAGAAGACGGTACACCTTTGCCCCCGTGTGATACCAGCCCGACTGCGCGCAGAACTTGCAATTTTCCTGACAATGCCCGCTTCTTGCATTGATGATCGCACAGAAATCCACCGCATTTCCATTGAACTTCTGACGAATCTTATCGGCCATCGCAAGCAGAAGCATGGTATCCTCATCCTTCGTGCGGATGAGACTCTTCGCTTCCTCCTGCGTGATCTCACCCCCATCCATGACCTTCTCTGCCAATCTGATGATCTCTGCACAAGCACTTTCCATGATGATTCTCCCTTTCCTTTATTCCTTCGGGTCACTCGCCCCTTTGAATTGTTACCTTGTAGGTAAGTATAAAATAAACAATCAGATGTGTCAATCAAGAAAATAATCGCAGTTGACAATGAAGAGAGGAAAGCGGAGACGTGCGCGGCACATGTGAGGGAGCACGAGTCCCTGACCGCAAATGACAACGATTGAATCAGTGTTTCCTTAAAAATCATTCGCGCCCCTTCCTCTGGAAGGGGCAGAC
>ULTU01026060.1_pt1 | contig 10380 bp, 9 predicted proteins | sample 1957861 | NCBI WGS metagenome assembly ULTU01 (sample SAMEA4835742, study PRJEB28245) | human gut metagenome | biome: gut microbiome; material: fecal sample | place: Denmark | collected 2008
GAAAATAATTATAAATATAATAAAAATATAAAAAATAATCACAGTAATATTTTTCCAAATACTACTATGATTATACATAATTTTAATATTTACATTTATACATTTGTGTTTACATATTTGTCGTTAACTATTCGCATTTGCATACCTGTGTTTACATACTTTCTGAACTTGCACTTGTATCATACATTCGCATTTACATGTTTGTCACACTTGCATATTTGCATCGCATTTTACATATTTAGATTATATATTGGCATACATATATTTATTTTCACATATTTATACACGATTCAAGATGATTATAAAATAGAAATTTGCTCTTTTTCTCTCTTTATTTTTTCAACATTGATATCGCCAAAAAGTGAATCTTGAGTTACTGAGATACGTTTTAATTTTGAAAGTTCTAAAAGACTTAAGAAAGCAGTAACAACTTCGGCTTTAGGCTTTTTATTCACATTAAACAGTTTGTTAAAAATAAATTTAGGTTTTTTCCAAAGTGTTTTTAAAATTTCTTTTATCTTGCTTTTTATAGTGTACTTCTCACTAACTGCTATTCTATTTATATTTTCAGCATTAACGTTTTTCTTTTCAATTTCTTTTCTAACAAAAGCAGCATAAGTATCTACAATTAAAGAAGGCTCAAAAACCGTTTCAAGTTTTCCTTTTGGTAGTTCGATTTTTTCTGGAAGCTTATAAACTCTTCTTCCGAAATTATCTAGTCTTTCTCTAAAAACACTAGTCATCTCTTTGTATTTTTTATACTCTACAAGTAACTTAACTAAATCAAACTCTTCCTCTTCTTCTTCCTCTTTATCAGCAGGCAAAAGCTGTTTAGATTTTAAATATATTAACTTAGAAGCCATAACTATAAACTCACTTGTGATTTCCAGATTCATTTGATCCATATATTTTAAGTACTCTAAATATTGATCCGTGATGTCATTAATTTTAATATCAAAAATATCCATTTTATTTTTATCTATCAAGTGACATAGCAAATCTAACGGCCCTTCAAAATTAGTCATTTTAATAGTATATTGTTCCATTTATTTTATCGTATCCTTTTTGTTTGTTTTACATATCTTTAATAATATTCATAACCAAAGTTATAAAGCTACTCTCTGCTTTTTTAGCAGCTTCTATAACTTCTTCATGATTTGGTGGAGTAATAGCAGAGCATTCATTAGTTATACATGAGATTCCAAGTACCTCCATACCAGAATGAGCAGCACTAATAACTTCTGGAACTGTAGACATTCCTACAGCATCTGCTCCAAGAGTTTTTAGCATTTTAACTTCTGCTTTTGTTTCGTATTGTGGTCCAGGCATAAAGGCATAAACACCTTCTTGAAGATTTATATTTACACCATCTTTTTTCAAAGAAGCAATTTCTTTAGCTAAACTAATTAGTCTACTAGAATATGCATTAGTCATGCTTGGGAATCTTTCACCAAATTCTTTATAATTTTCACCTCTAAGTGGTGAAAGTCCTGCAATATTTATGTGGTCTGTTATAAGCATTAAATCTCCGACTTTAAATCTAGGATTTAATCCTCCAGCCGCGTTTGAAACTATAAGTTTTCTAATTCCTAGCATAGCAAAAACTTTTATAGGAAATGCAACTTCATCAATAGAATATCCTTCATAATAATGAAATCTACCTTGCATAACTAAAACATCTCTACCATAAATTTTTCCTATAATCAACTTGTTAGAATGACCTTCAACTTTTGATACTGGAAAATTAGGAATATCACTATATGGTATTTCAACTCTTTCTGTAACAACATCTGCAAGTGGTCCAAGTCCTGAGCCTAAAATTATAGCAATTTCTGGTGTAATGTTAATTTGTTCGTTAATATATTTTACTGATTCAATAGTCTTATTTAAAATATCTTGCATAATATTCCTCCTTATATATGGAGTGCAACACAACACAATACACTCCGCTACATTAATTAACAGTGCCTAAACTAATCAGTACATCTCAATATCATTATTACTTATTTCATTTAAACTGTCAACTGCATTATTTATAGCTTCTCTAGAATAACCTTTACTCATCAAGTATTTCTTTACTTTTAATATATCTTTACAGGATTTATATTTTTTTATTGCAAGCTCTTTTGCACAATTTATTTCAAAAATACGTAATTCTTCAGTCAAATATTTTTCAATTAGTTGCTCATCAATACCTCTACGAATTAGATCCATCTTAATTTCTTGTCTTGATTTTTTCTTCAATTTTATAATTTCTAAAATATATTTCATAACATATTTTTCATCATCAAGATAACCGTTTTCAACTAAGTACTCTATTATTTCATCTACGTACTCTTCGGTAAATCCTAGCTTTCTACACTTTTCACGAACTTCACTTATAGTCCTCTTTTTATAAAGAACATAACTAACTAACTTATCATCTAAAATCACGTATGTATTCCACCTCAATCTCAAAATTATTCATCATCGTCAGCAGCATTTACAAGTTCGTCACTTAAGCTTTTATCAAAAGCTTGTGCATAATTTTCTCTAATTTTCTTTTCAATTTCAGCACATACATCTGGGTGTTCAACTAAATATTGTTTAACATTTTCTCTGCCTTGACCTATTCTTGTTCCGTTATAGCTAAACCATGCACCAGCTTTTTCCACAATGCCTAAATTAACACCTATATCTAAAACATTTCCTTCTTTTGAAATACCTTTTCCATACACAATGTCAAATTCAGCTTCTCTAAATGGTGGTGCTACTTTATTTTTTACTACTTTTACTTTTGTTCTATTTCCAACCATTTCATTATTTACTTTTAAAGTTTCAATTCTTCTTACGTCAAGTCTTACAGAAGAATAGAATTTAAGAGCTCTACCACCAGGAGTTACTTCTGGATTTCCAAACATTATACCAACTTTTTCACGTAACTGGTTTATGAAAATTGCAACTGTATTTGATTTATTCAAAACACCTGCAAGCTTTCTTAAAGCTTGTGACATAAGTCTTGCTTGCAATCCAACATGAGCATCGCCCATATCTCCGTCTATTTCTGCCTTAGGCACTAATGCTGCAACCGAGTCTACTACAATGATATCTATTGCTCCACTTCTAACTAAAGCTTCAGCTATCTCTAAAGCTTGCTCACCTGTATCTGGCTGAGCAACTATTAAGTTATCTATATCAACTCCAAGATTTTTAGCATACACAGGATCTAAGGCGTGCTCCGCATCTATGAAAGCTGCCTCTCCACCCATTTTTTGGGCTTCAGCTATCATATGTAAAGCAACGGTCGTTTTACCAGAAGACTCTGGTCCAAAAACTTCAATAATTCTTCCTCTAGGTACACCACCAATTCCTAAAGCAATATCCAAACTAAGAGCACCTGTAGGTATTACGTCCACAGACATCTGTGCATTTTCACCTAATTTCATTACAGCTCCTTTACCAAATTGTTTTTCGATTTGACCCAAAGCAGCTTCAAGCGCTTTTTTCTTTTCAATATTATCACTCACAAAAAAACCTCCTTTAATTCCACTCAACACTACAAAAATATTGTAGAACACTCGTTCTTAAATGTCAAGTATAATTTTCAAAATTTAAAATTTATTTACACCAAGTCGTTATTCCATTATATGGATTCGCCCAAAAAGGCTCAATACTTCCTTTAACACTCTTGTTAGTTAATAAAGTATTATCTCTAAAATATAGTCCAATATAAGGAGTCTCTGCCCTATATATATCGGTAAGCTTTTTCATATCTTCATCACTATTAGTTCTTTTTAACGAATTTACAACCTCAGACATTTCTCTGCTTGAAAAACCAGTATAATTATTTGAAGAACTTTCATCTAACATGTCTATTAAAGAAGTTTCATTTTTTATATCAAACGATGCCATCGCAAGATCAAAGTTACCAGCCTCTAATGCTTTCTTATACTCACTCCAACTTAAACTCTTAACATTAATCTTTATTCCTAAATCTTGTAAACATTCTTTTATCGCTTCTGAGGCAGCTAAATGTTCTTTATTATCTTTATTTACAATCAAAGAAAAGTTCAAGTTACAATTAGTTTTAGAAATACTTTTTGACCACACACCATTATCTGATTTCCAACCAGCATTTAACAATATCTGCTTTGCCTTATCCAAATTATACTCTGAAGAAATATCCGAAGAATAAAACTTCGAAATCGAATGAATTGGCATTTCTACAATACTTGCATTGGAATTGAAAACTTTAGATACTATATTTTCTCTATTTATTGCATAAAGTATTGCCTTTCTAACAGAACTATCGCTTAAAGCTAATTTCTTGGTATTAGGAATAATTGTATCAAACACCGTATTTTCATATCTATAAACATTGTTTCCTATAGTTCCAAACTTCTTTTCCCAATCAGACATTGTAGTAACTATAATGTCTACTTCGGAAGACTTATAAGCCTTTATAGCTTCACCGTAAGTAGAATATTTATGCAAATATATTTTTTCAAGACGATTATTAGCACTTACCGACCACCAAGACTTATTTCTCTCTAAACTAATAATATTCTCATCTGTAGACATATACTTATACATTCCTGTACCAACAGGTATGTTCACCTTTGCCTCATTTACTACGTCTCCATTTTTAAAATAGTACTCTGGAATTATAGGAAAATTTAGCTTATACATAAATAAATTATCTTTATGATCAAGTGTAACTAGGACACTATATTCATCCAACTTTTCAACAGCCGTCACGTTTAAAAGATTTTCTTTATAAGGTGAATTTAGTGTTTCATCCTTTATTTGCAAAATCGTAAATTTCACATCATCAGCTGTAAAATCAGTACCATTATGCCACTTAACACCCTTCCTAAGTTTAACAATCCAATTCAAATCATCTCTCTCGCTCCACTCAGTAGCAAGACAAGAAGTAATCATATCCGATTTATCAAATGAAACAAGCGGCTCATATATTAGTTTTAAAATATTTTGGACTTGCACATTAGTCGTTAAAATAGGATTTAAAGTATCTATCTCCATGATAGGAAGATTAAGTTCATGAACGTAATTATCTCCACTTGAAGTAATCCCTTCTAAAACGTCTTCTTCATTTTTTACCATTTCATTTCTTATAGCTACAAACACACTCAAAAGTACTCCCAACAATATAAAAAACAGGAAAAACTTTTTCAAAAAATTCACCACCCAATTTAAGTTAATTTTATACTATCAAATATACTTTTTCAAGGCAATTATAATACCCATTTTACAAATAAAGATAATCCGATTCAAATCCCTTTGGAATAACTGATATAATCTCGTTTGCTTTGCCTAACTTATTTTTATCAATTACTTTTATATAATTCGTTGTATGTCCCTCTTCTTCATTTTCAAACAAAACATCTATAGATTTGCCAATATACTTACTCGCAAACCTTCTTTCATTTGCGTCAGAAAGTTCTATAAGTTTTTCGCTTCTTAAAATCTTAGTTTTACCATCAACTTGATTTGAAAAACTAGCGGCTTTAGTACCTTTTCTAGGCGAATATTTAAAAACATGCATTTTATAAAATTCAATTTCTTTTAGGAAATTATACGTCTTTTCAAACTCTTCATCTGTTTCACCAGGAAATCCAACAATAACGTCAGTAGTAAGTGCAACTTCTGGTATATTGTCTCTTAATAGTTTTACTATCGTTCTAAACTCATCTACTGTATACCTTCTATTCATTCTCTTTAAAGTTTCATCACAGCCACTTTGAAGAGATAAATGAAAATGATTACAAACCTTATCCAATTTGCTAAGTCTGTGAACAAATTCTTCTGTAATTATAAGAGGTTCAAGCGAACCTAATCTAATCCTCTTAATCTTCTCTATAGAATTTAATTTTTCTAAAACATCTATAAGTTTAATATCATCCTTTAAATCCTTGCCATAAGACGATATATGAATTCCTGTAACAACAAGTTCTTTTATTCCAGTCATAGCTAGCTTAAGTGCTTCTTCATATATTTCGTTTATATTTCTACTTCTTACAGGTCCTCTAGCATAAGGAATTATGCAATATGTACAAAACCTATCGCAACCATCTTGAATCTTTATTTCAGCTCTTCCTTTATCCGTATATGCAGTGCTTCCCCATTCTACGTACTCTTGCTTTTTCATAATATCATTAACAATACTCACTTTGCCTATTTTCTTTTTATCTAGAAAATCATTTACACACGTAACTATATTCTTTCTATCATTTGTTCCAAGCAAAATATCTATCTCAGGTAATTTTTCAAGTTCTTCTTTTGCTACTTGAACATAACAACCAACAACACACAAAATAGCATCTGGATTAATCTCTTTAGCTCTTCTTAAAATCTGTCTAGATTTACGTTCACTCATATTTGTAACCGTACAAGTATTTATAACATAAACATCTGCAAACTCTTCATAATCACAAGTTTCATACCCCGCCTCTTTAAATAATTCCATCATCATATTTGTTTCATACGTATTAACTTTACAACCGTAAAGTATAAAATGCTACTTTTTTAATTTTAACTCAACTCCAATCATTTACTTCTTAATATTATAATCGCAATCTCAGGTTTATTCAAAAATCTAAAGCCCGTTTCACCTCTGCTAAGCCCTGAATTTACAATCATAGCACTACTACCACTTTCATATTTACCATGATAATATTTTGGAAAAAGTTTTCTATCTGGTGAGAAAACTCCACCTACAAACGGAATATATACAAGTCCTCCATGAACATGACCGTGCCAAAACTAAATCTGCTCCCCAATTTGAATACTCATTAAAATATACTGGTGTATGCATAAGCAAAAGATTATACTCATCCTTATTAGGTACTCCTAAAAGCTTTTCAAGTGTTGCTTCTTTTATAACATAGTCTTTATCTGAATCAGCTCTAGAATAATACCTTTGATTACACCACATACCATATAAATTAATCGACTCACCACTTTTATTTATCGTGACCATCTCATTATCTAAAATCTTAATTCCATAAGATTCTAATGCATCCTTAACAACTCTATAATTCTTTTTACTTAGCTCTCCCTCATGATTTCCCTTAATATAATACATTTCATACTTTTTAGATAAAGTCTTTGCTAGATTTAGAAATACAGAATAATCCGTCTGATTTGCACTAACCATATCACCAGTCATAACTATTATGTCTGGATTTTCCTCATTTATCTTCTTTTCTAAAGCTCCTTTAAAATCTTTACTATGCAAATCACTAATTTGCAAAATCTTAAAACCATCAAAAGCACTAGGAATCTTCTCAGAAGTAATCTCATAGTGTGCTTTAGATATAACGTTATGGTCTATATATAACCTAATAACAAAGAAAACTACTAAAATACACAAAAAAATAATCAATTTAATCTTTCCTCGTTTCATATTTACTCCATTCATATTACCAAACTCTACAAGCAATATTTTATCATAAAATCTAAATAAAACAAACATATTTTTAGTCTACATAATGTTGACTTTGCTGGTAATTTATGTTAAAATAGCTATGTGCGAATATTGAGATATAAATATATGAAAGGAGGCAACTACCACTTTCCCCTTGTCATTATATAACTTTCTACCAACAATTGGATTTTTAGGAGGAGCAATTTTATGGAAAAAAACATTGTATTTATGGGATGGAAAAAGATTAATTTTATCGAGCGTGAAGATCAAAGTGAACGGATCACTTTTTACTGGAATCTACTAAGCTTTTTCAAAGGTGCGTTTTCTGCCTATGTGGAAAAAGTAGAAGAAATCAGAAGCGGTACATTTCACGAAAAGTGCAAACAAGAATTTCTTGTAAATCAGGAATTTGTTTTTAACGTAACACTCGGTGAATATGGTCGTGTAGAATATGTTTGCACGTATTCTGAAAGACAAGAGAGCGAAAAGGATTTCGGTCAAAAAATGCTTGAGCTTTCTCAGTGGGCTGGTGTGCCGTGGCACATCGCTAAAATTACCAAAGGAATGGATTTTGTTGAAGGGTACGAAGTACTCTGCGCAATCAAAAAAGTAGCAAACTCCGATCCTCTCACTAGTACTGAAAAAATTTTTCTTATGAAGAGAGATTTGAAACTTCGTAACTGCATTCTTGAAAGGCTTTTCAGCAAAAAAGTCTGGGATAAAATCAAAGAACCTGTGACTCAAATCGAGATAAACTCCAGGTACTTGGTATACTATATTTTAGTTAAAGGAGAGATTCAAAACGATCTAAACGTTTATTGTACTGTTCCCAAAGCATTTGATCCGATTTCCAAATCAGATATTTTTCATCACAACATGAATATCCGTGCATTAAAAACCGGCTTGGGTGTAGACTTTGCTCTTTGCACAGTAGACATTGAAGACAATGCTGAAGCGATAATGTTCCTTAGGCACATGAGAAATGTTATCGCTGACACGGGAGTACGAAAAAAGGATGACTGGCTTTTCTGCAGTGAAGATCCTTACTACAGAAATAGCATGATTCGCCATTTCTTTGGCGAAGAAATTTGGTCTACAATTGGTAGCGCCATTCTTAATAAAACGGCCTGCTCTTTGGCTGTAGGTCATTACCTCTATCAGCATCACAGAAGAGGTAAAGGATAATAAGAAACCCACATAAGCGAGTCGCTTATGTGGGTTTCTTATTATAGCGTAATATTCATAACATCTTTAAATACTTCATGTCCATCGTAGGTCAAAAGTTCTTTTACTCCCTCGGCGGTCATGCAATAAAAATTATTCTCAGATTCATCGTACATTTCAGGAATATACATACTCGCATCATAGTCCTCTGCCAGTCGTTCCCTAAGTTCATTTTTTACACTCCGATTAGCATGGTTAAGGAAAATTCCTTTAACCTTCGGAAATCTCTCAATAAACTCAATAAACTCCGGCAAATAACCATGAGCAGAAAATCCTTGAACCTGATACGTCTCGCACCGTTTTACATAGTGCATACCATGAAGCTCAATAATACTACCAATCTCAGCATTATGCAAAACATAGCTACTACAGTCTTCACTAAGCCAACTCACAAAAACAAACATCGCATTATCATCCTGGATGTATTTATCAAAGTAGTCCAAAATTCTACCACCATCGCCAAAAGCAGAAGCAGTAATGATGATCTTAGCTTCTTTGTCTCGTACTGCATCCATATGAGCTTCATAGCGATCCGTCACAATAACTTCACTTGTATCAAAAGGAGCCCTCCCCAGGTCCTTAAACCAATGACTCTTCTTACCTGCATAATCAGCCTCATAATGCTTGAGTTCACGATGTGCAAGTGGCGAATCAAAATAAACAGTAGTAGACAAACCATAATCATCAATCATCTTATTAATCGCATACAAAAGCATCGCTGACCTATCAAGTGCAAAACCTGCAAGAATAAGAGTCTTCTTTTTTCTCTGAGCCTCAAAAACAATCTTCTTAAGCTCAAAGAAAGCATCTTCATAAGTCTGGGTGCGCTCTTCAAGTCCGTGCAAACTCTCCATGACAATATAGTTAATAAGAGGATTTTCTTTATAATTATGTTTCTTATAAAGAAGACTCTCTTTAGAACCAATATCGCCAGAAAAAGCAATATTTACAGAATCTTCATCAAATCCGCCAACATAAAGTTCTACATTAACAGCACCATTTTGGTGAGTCGCAGGAATAAGCCTCGCATAAACACCATGTGCCACAATAAAATCCTGATAAACCGGAACAGAAACAAAGTGTCTAGTAATATTATCAACATCGTGCAGAGTATACAAAGCATATTCCTCAACTTCTGAAATCTCAGCCAAAAGCTGGTTATAAAGAACCAATTCTGAATGATTTTTCCGTCTTTCAAGTTCATCAAGTTTAGAGCGCATCGCCCTATACGCATCAAAAGAAATCCCCAAAGAACCAGCCGCATTCCTTTCGTAATTCAAAGCAGCATCATTCAAAAGTTCACGCCCTTGGTTAAAAGTACTAGTCGTAGCATAAATCTTGCCCCTAAAGTCTTTAAGAAGAGGCAAAGCCAAGAAATGATCAGCATGGGCATGAGTCAGAATTACGAAATCCAACTTTTCCGCCAAAACAGGATACGAAAAATTTCGAATTTCAGACTTGCCTTGCACAATGCCTGCATCAATCAAACCATAACTAGTCCGTCGGTCGTAAACAATTTTCAAAAGAGTAGATGATCCAGTCACTTCATCACCAGCAGCACCAAGCATCGTCATATAAACCTTAGGTTTAGACATAAAATCCTCTCCCTCTATATAAATTTAAGCTTTCGACACGATTATATAAAAATTTTGCGTAATTTTCAAGTATTTTGAAAAATATAGTTAAAATGTCACAGTTCAGATTTAAGGAAGGTGCAAGGTCAGATAATA
>ULTU01057195.1_pt1 | contig 10379 bp, 8 predicted proteins | sample 1957861 | NCBI WGS metagenome assembly ULTU01 (sample SAMEA4835742, study PRJEB28245) | human gut metagenome | biome: gut microbiome; material: fecal sample | place: Denmark | collected 2008
CTAGGATCATCCTGGAGAGCGGCACGGATTCCCTCCTTCACCGGGGGGAATCCTTTCGCTTTTAATGACGAATCTTTCAGCAGAAATGCTAGCTCATGAGATTGACTATTCCCACTCGCCAGTCAATGGATTCCATGTTTTCTCGAAAGCTTCTTTGGACAACAAGGCTTCGCATGGAGGCAGCAGGAAAGACGAAATCCTTTGAACGACTTCATCCAAATGAAGAGGAATCCCGGAAAGAAAGGAGGCGGGAAATTTCTTTAAGAAGGCAGTCCATTGCACCTCCTTCATTTTCAGGAATGAAGAAGACGTTATCAGCAAAGAAGACGGAATATCCAGATGGCGTCTTTCAAAAGTCGCCTGGAGGGATTGGCTTAAAAGGCTTCCTTCAAACGAGTGGTGGCTGGACAGAACATAAATGTCATAGAAATCCTTCATCCTCGAATTTTGAAGTCCCAGAAAAACCATGGCGTGGAATTTTTCAGCAATGGCACTTTCCCGCGTATAACCCTGCAACATGGGAGGATCCATATCCAACGCTGTCGGAAAATGAATGGGAACGGGAGCTGGCAGAACGATATCGGAAAAGCCTATGTCAATCTTCATCCGGATCCTCATCTGTTCCAGATAACCGAAAAATAGAATGCGGCGTCCCCGGTAATCCGCATCCTGGGCTATTTCCATGGAAGTCACCGATTTTGGATCAAACGACAGCCCGTCGTCCTGTACCGGCACATCCAGAATCTTTTGAATGCACTCCTCAATGGATGAAGCGCTATTATCCAATTTGCCCAACAGGTCTATATCCATCGTCGCTCTTGCCTGTGGAACATTCCAGACACGCAGCATGAGCGCTCCTTTGAGGACAAAACGATGTTGAAATTCGGATTCTCCCAGACGGTACAGGAATCTTTCCATCGCATAGTACTGAACGATTTCCTGGAAATTTCGTCCGCTTTTCCGAGACAGGTTGTAAAGCTTGTCTCGTACTGAAGCTGCTTTGTTGGTGGGGTGTTCCTTGCTCATACGAGTGGTTCCAGATAAGGCATGATCGTTCGGGTAACTCCGCGAAGAGCTGCATATTCGTGAATAAGGGGAAGATTGACGGTATGACTGTTCGCGTACATTTTGAGGGCTTCCAGAAACACATCCATTCCGACTCTGTTCCTGAAACGGAACACATCCACCAGAGTCTTTTCCCTATTGTATACTTTTAGAGGCACTCCTTGCATGTCATGCGTTTCAATGCCCGCTTCATAAATGGCATCACGAAACCGGAATGTGCGTATGAGCGGATAGGAAGACTTGGGAACATTCCCCTGGTAAGGGATGGCAATATCAACCGCATGAGGAATCTGCGTCGTCATGTCATGGAATGAAAGCGCCGACACAAGGCAGATGACCGCTGCAGGATATTTCCTGACCACCATAAGCATTTCCGGAACATCCTGCAGGTTTTCTTCTCTGAGACGATAAATGCCGCGCCCCCATCTCTGAATAATCCCCCGCTCCATATATTTCTGCAGCATTCTTGCGGTCATCAGGGCTGGGAGAAGTTCCCCCCGCCGGACAATGCCGCCTTTGCTTCGGAAAAATTCTTTGACTGGAGCAGGGATAGTCATAAGTCAAAAGTACACACTTGCATGAAATATGTGTGTGCTTTTAGAACATTTGAGAGAACATGACAAGTCGAAAGTCTGATCTCACCAAAACCATGCAGGAAGGCGCTATAGACCAGAGGTAGAGGAAGATATACGGGGGAAGAAGTGAAAGGAAATAGTCTTCCCATGGAATCAAGAAGCATTTGTAATGAATAACTTGCGCAATATATCCTCTAAAGCATCCATTTTCAACCCAGTGAATTCATTGTTAATCACTTATAATCAATGATTCGAGGCTTCGAATCCCTCCCTGTCCGCCATCAATTTTCCATCGCAATGTATTTGTAATGAATATATTGCGACTTTTGTATGTAGGAGCATGGGGAAGAAATGGGGGAAATTCTGGTAAAAAAGAGTGAATATGTTATAGTAATTATCTAACGTACATTTTTATATTATGGCAATATTTGGAGCAGGATCTGACTGGGATGGCGTTGAGCAAGCACCACGTTTTTTCAATAGTAACAGTTATGAAATAGGTTGGGATGTGAACGAAGCGAGAGATCTACATCAATTAGTAAGAGGATTAAAAGCTAGTGATATTATTTACTTGAAAGCTAATAGACCGGGATCTTCAGAGATACGAGTAAAAGGAATAGGTGTAGTTATTGAACAATGGCAAGCATTGCAAAATGATTGTCATAGCTCAACAAATTCAACTTCTACCTCCTACTTTTTGCCTGTAAAATGGATTATCAAGGATGAATTTCATATTCATATCCCTAATAATACTGGAAAATTGACCAATATTAGAGCAGCTACATTTTATGAAGAATTTCATCCACATGTAATTACATCGATTATTAATAGGATATGGATTTGAAGGTAAATTTCAACTGGTCCGTGACTAATTAAGCCATTTTGAGATACATTTAATGTATTCTCTATGTGAACATAATAAATATTTCTACCGTTTCCTCATTTCAGAAAAGAAGTTTAGAAAGCTTATTAAGTTGTTTCTTATCGATATTGATGCGTCAAAAAATATTTCTCGTTCAAATATTTTTTTGACCAGGTGAAAAATTATAATTTGTTTTTTTTCCTTCTTCATCATAAACAATTATATCTTCTATAATATCTTGTGCGCCTATAAAGGCATCGGTAGCCGTACCTCCTCTCAATAAATTACCTATTTCCCAAGCTAACCAATCACTTAGCCATAGACATGGCTCTTCCTTAGATGGTATTGTTTGAAAATTCATCTCTGGAACTATTGGAAGGCCATAAATTTTTGATGTTGTTTCACACAAGGATTCTCGACTATGTTCAAAACCAAATTTCAAAGCATCATTCATCCATGGTTTATTTTTTCTATCATGAATTATATTATATGATATTCCCTTTTTTAAGGAACCAAGAATCAAATGTGATATTATTTCTTCAATACTAATTTCGAGTATCTTATTGTTTACTCCATTTTTTTCTTCACTAAGCAATATAGAAAAATCTGTTGATATAGGTCTTTCTTCATTAGAATTCATATCAGATTCACATCTCAATAAGTATTTTAAAAAATAAATATTAGGAATTACCATTATAGTTGATTTCCCTAAATTTTTTTTCAATACATTGCGAAATTCTTTAGCTACTTTTTCAAGTTTACTTCTTCTTTGAGGATTTGCTAATTTAGTGAAATGTATTTTATTAGGAGATTGTGGCCAGTAATTTTTTTGTATTTTCAACAAATCTTCTCTAACTGATAATATTTTCTCAGCATCCAATATCACACTGCATATAGCATAAAAAGAGTCTTCATTTTTCTGAGATAAATCACCAGTTTCATCAATATAGATATGCTTAGTACATGAGCTTTCTTCTAAATTTTCAAGTGCTTTCTCTTGCGCTTGCTTCAACTTTAATTGATTTTCAACGTTTGTTTCACAATAAAATTGTTTTATTAATTTTTCACGAAGAGGTGAGAATTTGTACTTCGAGATAAATTGATCAATTCGTACATTAATTTGATCTTTTATATGCGTATTTGCATAATTTGCAATTAGTATAGTAGGATTTCCTGTCGAAAAATATACCTTTGCATTTACAATAAAGTAAGTAACCGCATTACTGAATTTATCTTTTTCTGCAAATTTGTATTCTTTACTTGAATTATATTCTGCATCAAGCATTTTTTCCCTTAAAAACATATCTCTAATCCTTGCAAGCAAAAATAGAGAAGATTCGTAATATATACTTTTTCTTTTTATGTAATCAATGCATTCCTCATTGACAAAAACAATAACTTCTAATTCAGAAATCAGCTCTTGTGAATCGGAGTAGAATGATTTAATCGTCAGGCAATGTTCATCAAATCCATGCTCATCATCAATTTTAGCGAAACTACACTCCTCATTAATGGGGCCTTCAGGATATACTAACCCTTCCCAAAATCTTTTTTGATCAGACATTATTGCATTGTATTACGTGTTTTGAAATAGAAAAAGTCAAGGATGTAATTCTATCATTAATTAGGCATGCAGTCCAAATCTAAAAACCTCCACTAACCACCAAAGTTTGTAATGATAATTTTTGCTTCATCATATTTTGAGAACAAGCATCACCTAATCCTTCTGCAATCCATCTCCTCTTGTTCCTTCTTCCATTCATAATCGTGCCAATCATCCATGCATTCACCGAACTCATGCGGTTCCTCTGGATTAGGAATGTAGCTCCAAAATCCGTTCCAATCAGGTTTTATTCATTCATTCGTTTTTGCCCAGTGCGAAAGAACTTTTAGATACAAATTTTCGTAAATCTTATCTTTTAGAAAGAATTTTTTCTCATCACTAGGTAGTTTAGAAATTCCAAATATAAAAGCAGAACGTTCCCAGTTTTCCATATTTTCATATTTTTCTTTACGTTCTCTAAGCCAATCTACTGCATTATTTTGTTTTGCAGATAATATGATTTCTCGACGCAAAGAAGGATCAGCAACATCGTAGAGCTTTACTATTTTAGCAAAATGGTTAATCTGAGCATTTTTTGTAAATACACTCATAATTAGCAATCTAAAATATTCATTGCTTTGAACTATTGGTAATTTGAATATTTTTAATAATTTTGTTCCTATTTTCTTCCATTTTTTATTATCAATTAACTGAACATTTCCGAGATATAAACAGATATTTGCAAAACATGGAGTAAGTTTATCTATATTATCTATACTAACTTCGACAGCTCCAGGATGACCAACTTGTGATAATCTTCGATAGAACCATCTTAAACGACTAAAATCTATATTATCTGAATCTAAATATGCAAAAATTATTTCTTCTATATCAGATTCCGATATATTTTCCCAGTCTTCCTTTTCGATATCTTCTAAGGATATAAACTGGTACGGATTACCAGAGGAATATTTATTGATTAAGGAAATTATTTTTTCTTCTTTTTCATTTATAGGTCTATCTATTATCATGTTCTCTGATAATTTTTTAAAATCTATAGAAGAATATATTTTTGTTTTATTTCTTTGCAGTGTTAATCTTTGTTGTTTGTCTAAAGTTGCAGCTATTTTATATAAATTAATTTGTGCTTCTTCCCCATTTTTGCAAAACACGATTATATCATCTGCATACCTAATAAAATTTATGCCTTGGCTTTTGAGGCTATTGTCTATAGGTATAAGAGAAGCCTCAGCTAATAAATGTATAGGATGCGGACCAACTGGTACTCCTCTTGATACATTCGCTGTTGTAGATTTTATTAATTGTAAAATCCATTTCACAATTTGATTTGGAAAAGAACTTTCTATCAATTGATTTTCTAACACATGATGATATATCTGATTGTAAAAATCAGATATATCACAATATAGGACAGTTTTATATGAAGATGCTTTTTTTGTTGCGTCTTTCCAAAATCTGTTCCACATGCCTTTGTCTTCGTATAGTCCAGAATCAGATTTAGGTGAAAATCTATAACTATATACTTGTTTTTTAGATAAGCGTCTTTTTTCTATTTCGTTTCCATATTCATACATTATTGCTGATAAAATTATGCTATCTTGTGGGTCAAGTTGAGTTGCTTGTCTGTATGATATTTCATCTTTAGGTACAATAAATCGTCTACATGCACCTGGACGAATTGATGAAATATTTTTAATTTTAAATTCATTGAAAAAATAATCATAATAATTTTTGATTTTATCAAATTCTATTACTTTGGGAAATAAATCACCATCAGCATGCTTTGCTATAAACTGAAAAGCCCATTCGATCGAAGATTTTTTTAAAAGTTCCATTTTCTTAAAAATTATTATGGAAAAAATATGATATATGACAATATTTTTTATGCAATGTTCTAAATTCCTAAGATTACTCTGCTCCTTTCTCCATCCATAGTCAAGCCAATCCTCCATGCATTCTCCAAACTTATGAGGATCATCTGAATGAGGATTGTAGCCCCACATAACCTGCTCCAATCAGGATTTTCTTCTTCCAATACATTCTCCATAGCTGACTGTTCTTGCTCTAAGTTCTCCTAAAATTCATTCTGTTCTCTCTGTAGTCATTCCTCTATATTCTGAGTAATTCCCATAGGAATCATTTTATAATTAATTACTTACGATTATTTTAATTAAAAATGCCTTCGTACAAAACTGATTGACCTTGAAAGTCCTGGAATCTGGTTATACGTAATCATGCGTTTGGCAATTCCTCCATTTATTATATTCATACATCGAGTGAGACCGTTTTTCTTATAACTCATTCGTTCCCTAGATCTTATGGTTTTGGTGAAATTTCCCAGGAAACAATACCAGGTATACAGCGGTATACATTTGAAAACTCTCTCTTTTATCTTTAGTATACATTGTATGAGACCATATTTTTATAACTTGCTCATTACAATATATTTGTAAATTTTAAACACGTTTAATATTCCTTCATTACACCATTGTACAGGATCATTTGAAGAATCCATGTCTTGGAAAATGCAGATGGCAATACATGGAGAATCATCTATATGAAGGTTATTTTATTCTGAATAGTCCCAGAATTGATTGTACGGATTTGTAACCAGTTCCCCTTACCAATTACCTTCCTTCCTGAATAATTTCCGTAGGAATCAATTTAGAATTAATTGTCCTATGTTCCTTTGCTTCCAAGGGATGAAGATGATTGGTATGACCATAGGGAAATGTTTAATTAAAAATAGCTTCGTACAAAATATTCATGAAGGAATGATGCCGTATTTCCGCTCAATCGTACGCTGTTTTTCGTGTCGGTGGGGAATCTTTTATTCTGAATGTTGCGAGAATCATTTGTAAGAATTCCAGAGGCGTGATGGAGATTAACCTACGCAAATCTGAAAAAATACCGTCAAAAATAATTTTGCCTTACAAATGACTGAATGGACTTTCCTCTTTTCCCAATTGATACATTTCCTAATGGAGAAAAAGTTTTCATTTTTTGAGAAAAACATTTCCGAAGCATTTGAGAAAGTACCCCCTTTGTGTGGAAGTCTCCTTGTATATATTGAGATCGAACAGGGATGAGTTACCAATTGGGGGAGCTCGTTTGATCTAACGGGGGTACTGTACCATTTGCCGTACCCAGTATGGAAAGGAATAGTGTATTGGCGTAAAAATGAAAAAGGATGGAACCATTGCTGATTCCATCCTTGGGTGACTGTTATTTGTCTAATTAGAAGCTGTACCTTGCCGAAAGTGAGGCGGATTGGTTCACCTGGCTGCTTCTGGCTTCCAGCGTGTAAAATGCTCCTACGCTCCAGTCCTGGTTGATGATCCAGTTGGTGCCGGCATTCATCATGAACGCGCTTCTGCCCGGATTGCTTCCTTCGTGTTTCTTTTCGATACCATAAATGGTTGATTTAACAGAAGGATTCGTTCTGGATACATCACCGACATAGGCGACTGTCAGTTCTGGAAGAAGAAGCTGTCCTCCTCCGACCGATACTTCCTTTTTAACCGTGATGCCTACCGGAACACTCCATACCTGCATATTACCGTCCCTGTATTGGCGGCTGCCGTTGGAATATGTTTCCGTGAAGCTTTCCTGTGCTCCATGGACGTAATCAATCCCAATGAAAGGAGTCAGCGTTGTCTTGTCGGTGACTTTGATGTTCCAGTCAGCTTTAAGTCCGAATGTGAACACATCGTCATTCCATTTTGCATGACCGGGCAAATAGGCGGAATTACCAATGAGAGTATCAGCCCTGTTTTCCACCGATCCATAGGCGAAGTATCCGCTCAATCTCAGGGTTTGATTATCATTTAATGGTTGCAGGTAATTGGCATAGAGGCCAGTCATGATGCTGTCCTGATTAATGGATGCCTGGTTATCATCGGATTTGAACGTTCCGAATGTTTGACCAAAGGCAATACCAGCACGGAATTTCTTCGTCCAGGCGTAGTCAATCCCTGTGGCATACCCGCCCCCATTGTATTGGAAACCGACCACATGAGAAGTGGAGTTCATGGTAACAAAATCACCCAAACCGCTTACCCATATATTGGAATCACCGGGTTGGTTTACTTTGAGTTGAGAAACAGCAGTTTGACCAAAGCTTTTGACAACGCTTGTACTTGACCACAGGGAATTGGCGATATTAGAGCCATCCTTGCCGACCAGAGCGGCCGCTACGGCTTCGTCCACCTGTCCTGTGAAACTGAGTATGCCTGTAGTAGAATCCCAGAGAAGACTGCCTTCCTTCAGGAGATGGTTTTCATCATTCAGGGAAAGGACAAAATCACCATTACCGGAAACCGTTCCTTCCGTTTTGATAAGATCCAGAGTAAACGCTTCCATCCCTGCGGCTAAAATACCTAAGCCTACTTCTACTTCGGCATTCACTGTTCCATTCAAATTCAATGTGTTGGTCACGGAAAGATTGGAATATGTACCTGAACCGTGATTCTCCAATGTCGCAGCGGTAATGCCGTCCAGATAAAAACCGAGCCTTGAGTCGTCATTTAGCATCAAATCCCCATGTCGTTGGAATCCCGGACTGTTGCCGACATAGAGAAGAGCATTGGATTGGAGAATGGTTGAACCAAAGGTACCGCTGCCATTAACAGAAGCGTTTTCAGATACCGTTACATCCCCCTTCACCGTTCCATGGTTGCTCAAAATGGATGATGCATTGACAAGAACATCTCCATTAATGTTATTCCTGTTGTCCAGCGATGCACCGGAATTGATGGTAACGTCATTGTTGATTGTCCCCCTGTTATTGACGGATGCAGTAACTGTACCATCGGAAGCATTCGAGGATCCAATCGTCAGTATGGAATCATCCGTTCCAAGAATGGTGTTTTGACCAATTTCCAAAAGGCCGCTCTGAACATTGACCTGTCTGGATTCATATTTGTCGCCAGTTAAAACAATGGCGGCATCCGTAATGTTTCCTCCCGTCTGGCCTACTTGGATATCCGCGCCTGCATTTCTGTTTGTCCCTACAATACTGAATCCGAGTGTATCGGAACCATTCATGGAGAATGTTTGTGTATCCGTAGTAACCAAATTCCCTCCCGTTCCACTAATGCAGGAATTGTTGAGTCCTCTGATGGTTTCCGTTGCATCAACGCTTCCCCCATTACTCAAAGAGACGACAACATCCTTGGAAAGAGTATCGGGAGCTTTGCCGTCTGTAATAACGGTTTCCGGTTGTTCCGGTTGACCGGGATTATAACCGTTGTCAACCAGTGTCAGAGCATAACGTCCATCCGTTTGGGTGATGGATACGAATTTTTTGTCGGTGATATTCCGGGATATTGTTTCGTCATCATATGTCCATGTGCTTTCAATGGCGCTCAAAAGCCCGGTGTCTCCCGTAATATTTTTACAGTAAAATACGACAGTCCCGGATTCAGGATTTAAGTAAACTCCATTTGCCGGACTATCATTGAAAAACTCTATTTTGGTATTCCCGGTAATGGACAAAGTATCCGTAATGGACATATTGGGATACAATGCATCATTATTTCCCCAAACAGTTACTTTCCCATCGTTTGCCAACGTCAGGTTTCCTTGCAGAATGGATTTTCCTGTAAATGTAGAATTTGAAGAATACCAAATTTCGAGACCGTGTGTTGCAGATACAGTATATTGATCCCTGATAATGGTTCCCTGGTCAAATTCCAGTTTAACGAAATCACTATCCTTGATTGTAGTTCCTCTCAAGTCGAGGACAGAGTGATGTTCGTCAAATGAATAAACCGAGAAAGAACAGGGAGTTTCTCGATTGGTTTCAGTAGAGAGAGAACCATTGAATGTTATTTGTGCTCCTCCCCACGCTTCCAGCGTTGCATTTTTGAGAACAATGCCGGAACCAATCGTATATTTGGCATTACCTGTAGCCAGGGTTTTTGAGCTTCCACCAGATATGGTGAACACCTCGTCCTTGAAATCCATGGTCCCTTGTCCTGTCAAAGTATAGGAACCATTATCTGATGCGCCCCAAGTAAGATCATAGAATTTATCAAAATTGACTGACCAGTTACCGTTAAGGCTCAGGTTAACGTTATCAAATCGAGGATATCCCGGATTCCCATAATCTCCGATATATTGATCCCAGTTATGGGTATTGAGGTTGATTGTTTCTGTAGCGATGACCGGTTGCGAAATGCAGGCAAGCACGGTCGCCAGCAGTACTGTAGGCAGATGTAACTTCATAATCAATTTTGGTTATTCATCCTCTTGGTTGGTAGGTGATAACGTTTGAATATCGCGTATCTCCACAACTGTAAAGAGGTATTTT
>ULTU01049029.1_pt1 | contig 10362 bp, 5 predicted proteins | sample 1957861 | NCBI WGS metagenome assembly ULTU01 (sample SAMEA4835742, study PRJEB28245) | human gut metagenome | biome: gut microbiome; material: fecal sample | place: Denmark | collected 2008
TCCCCCTGAAATACAACACTCTGATAGGACAAGACGGTGTAGGACTGAGCCAAGGACAGAAGCAACGGATACTGATAGCCCGTGCCGTCTACAAGAATCCGCAATACATCTTTCTGGACGAAGCTACCAATGCGCTGGATGCCAACAACGAGCGAACGATAGTAGAAAACCTGATGGAGTTCTACAAAGGGAAAACGGTGGTTGTGGTGGCTCATCGTCTAAGCACGGTAAAGAACGCAGACCGGATAGTAGTGATAGACAAAGGAGAAATCATTGAAACCGGAAGACATCAAGAACTGATAGCTAACCGAGGCGCTTATTATAATCTTGTGAAGAATCAATTGGAATTAGGCAGTTAGCGTATGGAAAACAAGGATATAGGACTCAGAAGCGAACAGGTACGGAAAATCATCGGACAGATTCCACCGCTACTGGTACGCAGCGGAATCGGCATAATCGGAACGATTGTTGCACTACTGCTGGCGGCGGCAGCATTCGTACCCTACCCCGAAACGATAGAAACCGACATCACATTGGTCGACACACAGGAAGAGCAAATTCTTGCCACCGGAGAACTGCCGTATGCCTGCATCACACAGGTAAATGCAAGCATGAAAGTGAAAATTGAACTGGAAGGATATACCAGCAAGGACTACGGCTATCTGCAAGGAACTGTCACAACTGTTTCTCCCCGGATAATCTGCCACAATGGACACAACTATTTCGGTTTTACGCTGACAATGGAAAAAGCTCCTTTCATGCAGAAAGGCATGAAAGGAAAAGCATCCATCATCTTGTCAGAGAAAACGCTGCTCAGAAGAATATGGGAATAAGCACAAAGTTCCCCGGTGCCGGCAGGTTATTCACTACTGCCCTACTTCAAACTTCACTTCGGTTCCTTTCAGAAGGGGGGAAGTGAACTTTACTTTAACCTGCCCCTCTCCTCCGGTAGTCTGTATATAGGCCAGCAAACGCCCGTGGTATACACGGTGACGGTTATCGGTATAATCACTCATGTCTCTGTTGTCAGAGCCTTCGAGCCCAAGCAAACGCGCCGGTCCTTCAACAGTACACGTGATTTCATTGTCGCCAAGTTTCACAATGGTACCTTCTTCGTCAACCACCTCCACGGTGATGTGTGCAGTGGCTCGGTCGCCGGACAAAGTTGTGCGGTCCGCAGTGGCACGGATGGCATAAGGACGGCCGGAAGTCCGGATGGAATAGCTTGACAAAGCATTTCCTTCTTTATCGCAACCCTCAGCACAAAGCTCGCCGGCCTGGAAAGGAATGTCCCAGTAGATGATACCGGTCTTTTCATCATAGGGTTTCATCTCGCCCACCACTTTTCCATTGAGCAACAAGCGTGCCTGCGGAGCATTGGTATAGCACACCACACGTATGTCTTGCACCTCGTCATAGTTCCAGATGTCCCATGCATCAGGCGAAAGGAATACACGCTCGGGATGCCTGGAATCGACATATACCGGATATGTTCCCACATAAGTGGTCGGATTATCACACCACAACGAAGCCCGGAAATACCCGCGTGGCTTGGGAAAGCTTCCGAAATCGAGCAAACCCGTGTACAAACCGCGGGACGGCCATCTGCCCGATTCACCCAGATAATCCGTACCGGTCCAGATGAACTGCCCGAAGATGAAGTCCTTGTCGCGGACGGCACACCAGGCATCGAGCCCGGAGCCCGTTTCACTTCCATAGATAATACGGTCCGGATAAGTGGCATGGTCTTGGTCGTAGCGGTTTTCCGTATAGTTATACCCCACCACATCCACAGCATCGGGATACTCCGTCTCGTTAGACATCACTACACCTGCCAAAGCTCCGGTCACGGGACGGGAAGTATCCACGGCGCGTACACAAGCAGCCAGGCGCTTGGCGATGACTCCGATACGCATGGCATCGGGAGCATCCGGCTTATAGCCCCCAAACATCGGCTGGTTGATTTTAGCTCCGTCAAGAACGGGGTGCGAATAGGGGTCGTTCGGATAATCCACTTCATTGCCGATGCTCCACAAAAAGATGCAGGTGTGGTTGCGGTCGCGACGTACCATATCGGTCACGTCCCGTTCTATCCATTCCTCGAAGAAATCGAAAGTACCGTCATAGCTTGGAGTACCTACATTCCAGCCCTGTACCCATTTGCGTTTCGGGAACTCCCATTCGTCAGAGACTTCGTCCATCACCAGGAAGCCCATGCGGTCACACAATTCATAAAGCACCGGAGCCTGCGGGTTGTGGCTCATACGGATGGCATTTACGCCAATTCCTTTCAAGTTTTTCAGACGGCGTTCCCATACTTCCGGCGGAACTACTGCTCCCAATACTCCGGCATCGTGGTGCAGGCATACGCCTTTCACCTTCATCCAGTTGCCGTTGAGGGCAAAGCCTTTGTCGGCATCAAACTTCAGCGTACGCAGTCCCACTTTGGTCTCACTGCCGTCAATGCGTTTGCCATTGGCAAGCAATTCGGTTTTCAATGTATACAGATACGGATTATCCAGATTCCAGCGATGGGGCTTGGACACTTTCAAGTCAAGGCTTTGCTTGGTAATGCCTTCTTTTCCATCGGCAACACGCACACGGCGCCAAGCCACCTGCTTTCCGGCTGCATCGTGCAGTGCAGCCGTCAGTTCCAGTTTGCCGGAAGTTGCCTTGTGCTTCTCCACCTCTACATCGACCGCAACGACAGCTTGCCTGTCTGTCAGCGAAGCGGCATGCCAGCCCACTCCCCATTGTGCGATATGCACATCGGGAGCAGCCACCAGCCATACATCGCGATAGATGCCCGAACCCGTATACCAGCGCGAATCGGCATAACGGCTGTGGTCTACACGTACAGCCAGCACATTGTCGCCTTCCTTCAGATAAGGGGTCATGTCGTAGAGGAACGATACATAGCCGTTGGGACGCTTGCCAAGCAGATGCCCGTTCAAGTAAACCTCGCTCCGGTTATAAACCCCTTCAAAATAGATATAATGCCGCATTGCATTGTCTTCGACCTTGAAGTGCTTGCGATACCAGCCTATCCCGCCCGGCAGGTATCCGGTGCAACTGGCCAGTGTGGGCGACAGTTGTCCCTCTATGGACCAGTCGTGCGGCAGCGCCAGCTTACGCCACTCGCCATCATCATAGTCAGTCCGGACAATGGCCGGATCGTCTGTCAGCCGGAACAGCCACCCGTCATTGAACTTTGTGGCATCGCCAAAGGAAACTTGCGCCCGCAACGGAGCCGAAACGAAAAGTGCCATCATGAAGACGGCTACCATTAACATTGCATTCTTCATATAAAAAACAGTTTATTTGAGGTTATAAACAACAGTAGTCACACTTTCCGACTCCAACAACACCGGACTGCCGCTTGCCACCGCAGACTCCTGCAAGTTCTTGCTGCCCGTGGTGGTATAGGTAGTAACCGACCGGGCTTCTGCTCCCCAGCCGATATGCGTTTCACCCAGACGCACGTTTCTGTCCGACGTATTTGTATAGACTGCCACAATCTTGTCTTTATCCGGAGAAATCCAGGCAGAGCCGAAGAAACTGCGCGTCTCGTTCAGCGTAAGCGCAATGCGCTTGTAGCCCGGACGAATGAAACGGCTGTAGTTACCAAGTACCCAGAGCGTCGGTGTGGCCTGATATGTTCCTTCTTGTTCTATGTCTCCATACTCGCCGCCGGAAGGCACCAATGAAATCAATAGGAAGCGGTTCTTATGCCCCCAGCGGGAAACGTCCATCGAGGTCCAGTAGCTCCATGAAGAAACGCCTGCCACCGTCAGGTCATTATGAATCACCTTCGACATATAGAGGGCAATGTCCATCTCCGAAGCTGCATCATAGCCCACAAACTCGGAAGAGCTATAGCCGTCGCCCAGCATGCTCCACTCACTTTGCCACACGTCGATATTATATTGCCCGGCAGCCTGTGCCAACTGCTTGCGCACGTTACGCATGCCGTCCCACGTACCGTCTGTCCAATAGCTGTGCCCGCAAATCAGGTTCTTCACGTGCGAAAGATTGCCCACATAAGCCGAAGAACCTTCCCTGAAGAAAGCACTAAGCACATTGCTGCGGCCGGCATCGCTCTTCGACTTGTAAAGATATTCCCAATCACCAGATTCTCCAAGCAGGATATCGGTAGACAAACCGGAAGCAGTCAGTGAAGCATCCAGCTCACGCGCCAGCGCCGCCACTTGGTCATTGGTCCAGCCACTGCCCTCCTGGCCATCCTCCCAATTGTATTGCGGCTCGTTGACGGGAGAGATATGGGTCACGTTGTAGCCCTCGCCTGCATAATGGGCAGCTACCTCAGCCATATATCGGGCAAAGTCATCGTAATGCTCCGTTTTTAAGTTGGAAGAAGCGCCTCGGGCAGAAAAGCCTTTCCCGTTATAAGTGTACTGTACAGGAGGCGTATTGCTGAAAAGAATGAAGTTGTTGCATCCCAATTCCTTGGCACGGCTCATGAAGTAGCGTTGCCCTTCGCAGCGGCTCCAGTCCAGTGTCAAGTCATCCTTCAGATAGGACTCTGCACGGCGCGATTTGTCCTCGATTCCGCTGGCATCTCCCTGCTGGGCACTGCCGCCCCCAAGGTTCACCCGCCATTGAGAAAGACCGATTCCTTTCGGTTTGCCGTCTGCAATTTCCGAGGAGAAGAGTAATTCCGTAATGCCTGCACGGCCCGAAGTCCACGACTTGCCGACAAAAGAGGGAGACCAGCAGTCCGATGCCCCGAAACCGGCAATCATCTGAAAAGTCTGTCCGGCATCCACCGTAACCAGTTTTTCCACACTGTTCGTTATATCCGGCTGTTCCGGTGTTTCAGGAGCACCGGATGTGGCAGATGAATCGTCACTGCAAGCCATCAGGGAAAGCAACAACGGAAGAGAATACAAATATTTTAGTTTCATATATAATTGGGTTAAAAAGGATGTCGCGGATAATCCTTAACAACTACCCGCGACAAAGATATAAAGACCTATTGATTATAATACCTGTAACTGTCTGTTTCTGATAGAAAGAGGATTAATTCCAGCCGGGGTTCTGCTCGATAGTGCCATTGGACATTGTAATTTCATACAAAGGAATGGGGAACACCATATCACGGCTCTCTATAAAGCTACGGCCTTTATCGCTTGCCTCACCCTGGTTATCCCACTCGAGAGCATCGCGGGTCGCTTCATCGGTATTCCACTTCACAAATGTCCCGTCAGGACCCATCAAGTTGCTGATCATCTTCTTTCCATTATCGTCAGTCCAACGGCGGATGTCATAGAGGCGGTTCTGCTCCCACGCCAGTTCCAGACGACGCTCCTGACGGATGGCTTTGCGGAGTTCACTGCCGCTTGCAGTCACATCTGCCAGTTCAACGCGGTTGCGCACCTCATTGAGGGCAGTACGGGCATCGGCATCCATAGACAGTTCGTTACAAGCCTCAGCATACATCAGCAGTACGTCGGCATAGCGCAGGATGCGGTGGTCCAAAGGAATCTTGTCTATGTTATATACCTCCGGGCGCTTCTCGATAGGCACAAAATACTTGCGTATGATACGTGCAGACTTATGCTCCGACGGGGTGATAATATAGCATTCGGGATCCCAACCATACTTCTCGATATAAGTATCGTAAAGAGCCATATTCTTGCTATTCTCCACAAACTCTTCGAAATTATCCTCACCGGCAATCTCTGTACATCCGGTCTTGATGATAGTCCAGCGAAGGCGTTCCGTGTCACCGGCATCGATATAGGCTTGTTCAAGGTTAGCGGTAGGCTGTCCCCAGGACCATCCGTCACCGGGGCCGCTACGTGCACCGGTAATCACGGTCAAGGCACCACCCAAGGCATACGTGCCATCGTACATGTATTGTACCTCAAACAAACTCTCTTCATTGTTATTATGGTCCACGCTCCATACATCACCGAAGTTCTCCATCAGCTTATACTCCTTAGAGTCGATTACCGCTTTCAATACATCATGTGCCTCCTGCCATTTCTCCTGATAGAGGTAGACCTTGCCTAACATTCCTCTGGCAGCACCGCTCGTGGCGCGTCCCAGTTCAGTGGAAGCATATTCACTGCGTTCGGGCAATACTGCGGCGGCAGCTTTCAAGTCATCCTCTATAAACTTATAGACCTCCTCGGTGGTGGAACGAGTAATGCCTTGTATTTCTTCGGGCAACATAAATCCCGTAATCAGAGGCACACCGCCAAAGTTTCTCACCAGTTCAAAATAGAAATAAGCACGCAAGAAGTGAGCCTCGGCTATAAAACGGTTTTTCAGTTCCTCGTTCAAAATAGTGGCCTGCGGTATGCGGTCAATAGCCACATTGCAACGCAAAATGCCTTTATAACGATATTGCCAGAAATTGGAAATGGCTCCGTTACTCTGCCCCGTACCCTGATAATGTGCCAAAGAAATATAGTCACTCTGGCTCTGTGTAGTATTTCCCATCCAGCCGTCATCGCTGCACATTTCAGAGAGCAGCCATACCGTATTGATGTTCCACCATCCACCGAAAGTGATGGCTTGGTAACAACCGGTAATAAATGACTGAATTTCATCCTCATTCTGGAAATAAGTATCCAAGTTCTGCTTTCCCCGCACTTCCTCATTCAAGAAGTCATCACAAGAAGCGAATGCCAGCGAGGTAATCAATGTCAATATTACGAATATCTGTTTCATATCTGTATCACGGATTAAAATTTAAAGTCAATGCCAAACAAGAAAGTACGCGGATTCGGATAAGCAATTCCGTCGATGCCTGTTTCAATCACACTGCCATCCATCAACGGGCGTTCGGGGTCCATGCCGGAATAGCCGGTAATAGTAAATGGGTTCTGTGCAGAGAACGAAATGCGCAAGTCTGCTCCGCCAACCAGTTTTTTGGGAAGCGTATACCCCAATTGCAACAGCTTGCAGCGCATATATGAACCGTCTTCTACAAAGAAGCTGGATACCCTGCTATAGTTCAAGTTCAAATCGGCATAGGATAATTGCGGAATGTCACTGCTTGTTCCTTCGCCGTGCCATGCCTTCTGCAAGGTGCCAGCCCAGACATTCTGTCCTCCCACACCGGAATACATCCCTTTGGTTTTGTTAAAGATGTCATTTCCGAACGTACCGTAAAAATTGGCCGTAAAGTCAATGCTCTTATAGGCGAAGCTCAAGTTCAGGCCAAGCATCAGGTCGGGGTAAGGATTACCTATCCAAGTTTTGTCTTTTTCATCCAACGTACCGTCATGATTCAAATCCTTGAAACGGATGTCACCCGGTTTTGCCTTGTCTTGCACCAATTTCCCGTTTTCATTGGTATGGGCATATACCTCATCCCAGTTCTGGAAAATGCCGTCTGCCACATAGCCATAGAAACGGGAAATCAAGCCACCGTCTTCGTTACGAATAATCTGGTCGCCATTGAACCCTCCGGTCAATACAGGACCATCACCGGAGAACTTCACAGCTTTGTTTTTTACAGTAGAAAGGTTCACTCCTACATTATACTTGAAGTCCTTGGCTATCTGGTCATGCCAATTCAAACTCAATTCCCAGCCACTTGCTTTCATGCTACCGATATTCATCCAAACCTTACTGTTCCAACTCGGGTAACCGATGGCAAATAGATTCTGCTTCTCATAAAGCATGTCTTTGGACTTCTTCTGGAAGTACTCGAAAGTTACATCCAGGCGAGAGCCTATAAATGACATATCTACACCTACGTTCCAATCTTCCACAGTTTCCCACATCAGCGTATTGTTACCGACATTTGATACCATAGTACCAGTCACACGATTGGGATTTGCACCAAGCACATAATCGGCTTGTCCAAGCAAAGTCAAAGTTGCATCGTTGCTGATGCCTTGATTTCCGACACGTCCCCAGCCGCCGCGCAACTTCAAATTGTCGAAGACTTGCTGTTCTTTCATAAAGCCTTCGTTTATAATACGCCAGGAGGCTGATACGGCAGGGAAGAGGGCATATTTATTTCCAACGGGGAAACGTGAAGAGCCATCCACACGCAAAGAGGCTGTCAGATAATAACGGTCATTGTAATTATACATCACACGTCCCAGATAAGAAATCAACGAATTATAAGAAGTTTCACCCTCTCCCTTCTGATTGGTCGTACCGGCATTCACTTCATGCAAGAGGTCCATGTTGTTGGGGACATCATCACGTGAAGCCTTGGTGTTGAACCAAGCACTCCGCTCAGCGGTAAAACCTGCCATTACATTAATACTATGCTTTTCGGCAAAGGTATCCATATATGTAACCGTATTCGTCCAGTTCCAGTCGAGCCATTCTTGAGACTGGCGGGAAACATTGCTCAACGTAGACTGCTCCAAAGCATTGATATAAAATTCCGGTGTAAAACCGTCTGAACGGCGATAATGTGCATTGGCTGCAAACTGAGTGCGCAGAGTCAACTTCTGAATCGGATTCACCTGCAAGTAACTGTTCAAGATAGCTCCCATCTCGCGTGAATGGCCATTCTGACGAGCCACATTTGCCACCGGGTTCCATTCCTGATTATTGTAAGAGCGCTGGTAATTATTGAATTCATTATCTCCCCACTGGTCTTCCGGTTTGAAAACGGGAGTAGTAGGATCCATGGACATGGCAGCAGAGAACAAATTGGGAGTATCATCCCACGATTCCATACGCGGAGCAACATCAAAACCCATCTTCACATACTTGTTGAATGTGTATTCCGTATTGAGTCGAATGTTCAGCTTGTCCCAATAACCATAATCATACTGTGAATTATTGCGGAAATAACCCAGACTAAGACTATAAACCAACTTGTCCGAACCTCCGGATACGCCGAGTGAATAATTCTGCACCAAAGCAGTCTTGTTCACCACTTCGTTCCACCAGTCTGTACCACCCGGATTGACAGTCGCACCGGTATCGTTCCACTGGGACTGTTGAGTTCCATCATTGGTGAAGCGTGTATTGAAGACCTCCTTATATTCGGCCACCCCTGCAACAGAAGGTTTGGCTATCGTCTGGAATCCGGCAGAAGCACTAAAGCTGATATTTGTTTTCCCTGCGATACCTCTTTTGGTCGTAATCAAAATAACGCCGTTAGAAGCGCGCGTACCATAGATGGCAGCGGCCGAAGCATCTTTCAATACTTCCATGGACTTGATATCGTTGCTATTCAAGAAATTGATATTATCCCCGACCGGCATACCGTCTACCACATAAAGAGGGGCTGTCTTATTTACCGTAGTGACACCACGAATCATAACTTTCGGAGTGGCACCCGGACCACCACCGCCAATCACCTGCACACCGTTTACCTTGCCCTGCAAGGCATCCATGGCATTGCCGGTCACTGTTTCTGTGATTTGCTCACCCCTCACGGTAGAGATGGAGCTTGTCAGGTCACTCTTCTTCACCGTACCGTAACCGATAACCACCACTTCGTCCAGCAACTCTGTAGCCTCTTTCAATACTACGTTGATAACCGTCCGTCCGCCAACAGGTATCTCTTGCGCCTCATAACCGATGGTAGAAAATACAAGTACAGCATTGGACGGCACATTTGCTATTGAATAGTCACCGTCTATACCGGTAATGGTACCTGTACCGGTACCCTTTATCTGTACCGTCGCACCAATCAGCGGCTCCTTGTCGGAGGCTGAAGTCACAACACCCTTCACTGTGGTCTGGGCGTAGCCGCAAAGGCTAATCAATGCCAGACACAATAATAATATTTGCTTTTTCATATTGTTCAGTCTAATGTTACTTATTAATTGGCAGGGACTAACTTTGCACGTCCCAAATGGGCATCAAATACCAGTTTATAATTACCGGTGACATTGACAGCCGGTTTCACCCAGTTATCCCCTACCCAGTTTTTCGGTTCCACTTTCTCTCTCCATTCAGGGTTGACTACATTTCCGTAATAGCCCATGATTTCAGGATTGGCTGCATCATCGGCACGCCAGGTACAATAGTTCCACCAGCCGTCATGATGCCAGTTGTGTATCACAAAGTTCATCGTTGTGCCGGCCTCCAGGAACAGAGGAGTTTCCAATGTGTAGAGATGCGGATTCGTGGTATCCTGCGTAAAGCGCTGGATTTCTTTCGGACCGCTCGTCATATAACCGAAATAGAACTCTTGCAACCAAGAGCCACCGTCTCCCCACGTATCAAAGCTGATTGAACCGAATTCATGCGGCACCGGGTCAATGGCTTCAGCGATTGAGTACGTTTTCACGGCATAGCTGCCTTCCTTCACATCGAATGTAATCTCGTAGTAAACGTTCGCCTGTTCCAATACAATCGGTTTGGCCGATTCCGGGTCGTCCGTCAGTTTGCTACTGTCTTCCGGATCCA
>ULTU01053670.1_pt1 | contig 10361 bp, 10 predicted proteins | sample 1957861 | NCBI WGS metagenome assembly ULTU01 (sample SAMEA4835742, study PRJEB28245) | human gut metagenome | biome: gut microbiome; material: fecal sample | place: Denmark | collected 2008
TTCCCAAAGATAAATCCGTACCGCAGTTCGGACAAAATCTTGTACCGTCAGGTACCTGACCACCACATTTTGAACAAAACATTTTTATTTCCTCCTCAGTCAAAAAATATGCTTATTAATTTATATAATAAGCCATCCCGAATATTCACGGAAACCACCGTATCGTTGCCGTTAAATATTCTGTATATATAGACAATAACAAATAATATACAGATTGTAAATATAAAAAATTTATAAACTTTCGGGTTAATACCATTTTTGAACAGATATAAGGCAAGAAATCCCACGGGCAATAAAAACAGCGGGTGGTAATAAAATGCCTGCCTGAAATCCCCATGAAAAAGAAGGGCCTTCCAAGCCCTTGTCATCCCGCATCCGGCGCAGGATATTCCGGTCACAAATTTTATCGGGCAGGATATCCCGAGTCCCTGCAATATCATATAAGAAACAGCTATAACCGCCAGAGCCGTTATTTCTTCTTTTAAGGCTTTCAGGGAAAAATGCTTCATCTTTGTCCTTACCGTAACCCTTTCCGCAAAATCCGCTTTTCGTTTTCAGTCAGTTTCCCTTAAGTTAAGAAATCTATACCCCATCCGATAAGGAGCACGTTCTTCACCACCCAGTTGACACCGATAATTGCCAGAGCGCCGTACAGGTACCCCATCCTTATCAGCATACCATGAATTTTCCCTTTTGTCACATATTCCATTGTCTGCGTCACCATAAACGGTATATAAATAAGCGCACTGTAAAGTACAACCGGATGATACAAAAAAGACATCAAAAAACGACCCTGCAAAAATAAATGCAGTGCCCTGCTCCCGCCGCATCCCGGGCAGTACAGATGTAAATATAATCTGGCAGGGCATCCCGGCATCACTCCCGCTCCCACCAATTTTTCTATCCAGAAAAACAGCGGGAAGGCAATGGGCGGCACCAGAAGCCCTGCTATGTAAAAGCCTTTGTTGATTGAATTCTGTTCCATGGTATTTTCTTTCGCAATGTCTTTTCTCCCATTATACCTTAAACAGAAATTTTTATCATCTCTTTTTGTAGAAAATAAGCTCCGGATTTTCACCGTTTGCCTCATAAGTGCTTATTAGAATAAAATCCATACCGGCAAGAATGCCGAAACATCTGTCTCCCCCGAACTCCGACTCTGACTGATTTCCCAGATACGTTTTCCCGTCATCAAGAAACTTCACCTTCTGTCCGCCCGGCAGAGTATACGTTATCACTGAGTTCCTCATATCTTTTCCAGTAATCCAGTTTGGGCAGCAGTTCTTTCATATAGGAACGCGCCTGCTCCTCCGTAAGCTCTTCGTTTACCATGTTTTTCACGCAGACATCAATAAGCTCGTCCATGTCATGATACGTGTAAGTTCCGTCCGCATAGCACCACTTACAATAGTCCTCATTTAATGCACCGTCTTTGTCCCGTCCCAGTATTGCATCATCCGAAATCGGCATTCCGCAGCACTGGCAAACCAACTGTCTCGGTTCTCCCAAAAGTGTATTGATGGAAACGTCAAATTCCTTTGACAACAGCTTAAGTGTTTCCGTATTCGGCACCGTTTCATTATTTTCCCAACGTGATACCGCCTGCCTCGTTACCATGACTTTCTCAGCCAGTTCATCCTGCGACATTCCTCTTTGAGTGCGAAGCTCTAAAATAATATTTTTTGTTTCCATCGTCACTACCTCCTCATGGCTCTATCATACAGGTGAATGGGTTGTGTGAAAAGCAACTTGTTGTTGCGGACCTCTATTGATGGTATACTTTGCTTCCGTTCAGTTTGCATCCTTTAAGGTAAGAAATTCATCTGGCAAATATTTTTTCTACCAGTTCCTTGTAATGTTTCTTCAGTATTTCATACTCCAAAGACTCTGATATCAGCTTAAGCGTTGTCTCACAATAATCTTCTTTGTAAAAATGTCTTGCATTTCTGTGAGCCTTCCCCTGCAAATAGTAATCACATACGGCAAATACCTTATCAATTAAAGTACGGTTCAATGATTGAACCCTCATAGGAAATGTTTTCAAATCATAAGTTATAATAAATTCTTCTTCCTCTGTTTCCAAAGCATCCAGTAAATAATTTCTTATCTCCCTTTTCTCTGTAGGAAAGGCATAAGACATTAGCGATGTTTCCAGTTTTACATAAGGTGGAATAGCATTGCTAACTCTATCCCCTACCACTGAGTCATAGTAAAAATCATAATGATTTAAATTTTTATCGCTTTCAACAGAATCAAAATTGCCAATCACAAGTCCCAACTCATCGGCAATAGGTTTCAATATGTTATATTTTAATTTCTTCCTTCTTGCCTCACCCAAATGCTCTGTGAATGTAATATCGATGTCCTCCGAAAATCGGTCAATTATCTGAAAGGCTTTGGAAAGAGACGTCCCACCCTTAAATACAACCGGGTATTCAATGGAAGAAAGCTTTTTCAGAATCAATGTGACATAATAGTCTTTTTCTATAATATCCTCACTGACTTCCAACTTCTGCGATGCAAGAAGGATTGCATCACGGAATAATTCTCTGTTTTCTTTATGCAAGTACATAATCTAACCCCAATTCATAATAGTATTTAAACGTAGCTACCGGGTACTTTCTGATATACATATCCACATCGCTTCGTTTAATCCCATGAAACGAGATATACTCAGCAAATTTTTCCCGTGCCTCCTCATAGGAATAATCCAGATATGCATCAAGATTTTTTAGTAACTCCAGCATCTGCAGCACATACACATTCTCTTTTGTTATCTGTACGATTGGTTTCTTCACATAAAATCTTCTGTTTCCAATCCGTACTTCTCTGTCTGACGAGTTGGTATTGTTGCTTACAATCTCAACCACTTGCGGAACCTGTGTGCTAATTCCTATCTGGTTGGCAAATGAATTTCCCCCGTAAAACCCGTCAATATTATTCCCTTTTGAAATAAAACGGTATCTGGCCACCATATCTGCATTCGGACCTATAGTTGAATTCAATAAAGTTTTCTTGGGTATAAAATATACTCCGACATCATATTTTTCCAGCAGTCCCTTATCACAAAGTTTCTTCAACTGTTGGTTCAAAGCAGACCTCGTAATATCCTCACGTTCCAAATCCGAAAAGAAAATCGGCTCTGCTTCTTTGTAATGTTCCCTTATATAATTGTACAGTACCATTTCTTCTCCTTTACTTAACGTTTTAGACTTATTTAATCCATTTTGTTAAGTATATTATATTAACTAACATAATATATGTCAAACATATTCTTACACGTATTATAAAATTCTATCCATTGTGCGTATTATGTATTGTGCACGCTTTTGTATGTTCATTGCAAAAAAAGTAAATTTTTGAAAGTTTTTGCATTTCAGTGCATAAACATGATTTTTCGGATGGGTTTATGCTATACTTCTATCACAAGGAGGAACTGGCAATGATTTTTCCTTTGGCAAATGTCTTTCTTTACATCCACGCCGGCTTTCGCACCTCTAAAATCCTTTTTTTCATGTCTTTTGTCTGTATAAATCCCTGTTGCATAAGTGTTTCACACGATTCCTCAAGTGCACTTTCTATTCTGCTTAGCATATCATCATAATGCTTCATGGCAAGTTTTTCACCAATCCCGATATTTTTCAACTCCCGGCAAAAATGCTCTCGCTTGATTTTATGAATGTCATATTCACATCCAATCGAAACAGCCATCTCCGTAGTACTGCTTGAATAGATCATCGTACATACAATGTCGTAAGCTGGTGCTAATCGTACGGATGCCATATCAGAAGCATAAAGAAGTGATACATTCTTAATATGATCATCGGTATTCCCTATGAGATAGTTGAATACACAGATATCCCATAGTTTTAGCTGATCTTCCATTGGATTCGAGGAATATTTTTTCAAAATATATATCTATGTGTTGCAAATAACACCTCTTCATCTTTACCAGTTCCTACATTTATCACAAAGCTGTCCGGTACATCAATTCCCAGATTTTTGGCTGTCTGTAAACATAGCTGTTCATTGGTAACAATCCCGTCTAATCTGACATGACTTTGTTTCACAATATGCGTACTCGGAGCTGCTCCAATTGGTAAATACCATTCATTTGTGTCTATTTTATAATATAATCCAACTTTACCAGAGGCTCCGGTCAGAGACAAATGCGCTTTTGTAACCAACTCTGCCGCTTCTAAAGCACCTTCTTTCGCCAATCTGCATACATCTTCCTTTGTAAGTTTCTGATAACCAGCTTTTGGAACATCCATGCCATCTTCAATAATCTGAATAGCACCCAGACATTCCCTCCCCAAAGCAGCTAAGATTGTCATATAATCATATTCATCTGCATGAATCCATCCGGCTACACACTTCCTGTTATCTTACCAACATAGATCTGCTCTCCCTGCTGTTCAATAAATACATGAAAATCTCTCATTTTATTTACCTCGCTTTTCCATACATAAATCCATACCTAAAAGATTTACAATCTCAATCGCCTTTCCAATCTCACACGTTTCCTTTCCTCTTTCCAGATCAGATATAAAGCTGACACTAAATCCTGTAAATTCAGCGATATAAGCCTGTGTATATCCCAATTCTTTTCTGCGTGTACGTAATTCGTTTCCAAAAGCTTCTGCATCTGCTATTTTCATGACGCCTCCTTGTCGCATAGTCGAACGGCTTATTTTAATATTGTGCAAGTAAAAAAAGGTCGAACGGCTTATTTTTGATACATTTACCAATATACTAAGCCGTTCGGCTATGTCAATACCAGATGCGATCCAGAAAATGAGCTTAAAAAAGAGACCCATACCATAAATGATATGAGTCTCCAAAAAACCAATAAAATCAAGGCTTTCTATTTAGAATTTACCAGCTTTTGCTGCTTCCTCAACAGATACTGCTACGGCAACGGTGGCACCTACCATGGGGTTATTACCCATACCGATAAGACCCATCATTTCTACGTGAGCGGGTACGGAAGAAGAACCTGCGAACTGTGCATCGGAATGCATACGTCCAAGGGTATCGGTAAAGCCGTAGGATGCAGGACCTGCAGCCATGTTGTCCGGGTGAAGGGTACGTCCGGTACCGCCGCCGGATGCAACGGAGAAGTACTTCTTACCGGCTTCAATTCTTTCCTTCTTGTAAGTACCTGCTACGGGATGCTGGAATCTGGTAGGGTTGGTAGAGTTACCGGTAATGGAAACGTCTACGTTCTCTTTCCACATGATTGCTACACCTTCGGGAACGCTGTTAGCACCATAGCAGTTTACTTTGGAACGAAGACCTTCGGAGTAAGCAATTCTTTCGATTTCCTTTACTTCGTTGGTGTAAGGATCGTATTCGGTCTCTACGAAAGTAAAGCCGTTGATACGGGAAATAATCTTAGCTGCGTCTTTTCCAAGACCGTTTAAGATAACACGGAGAGGTTTCTGACGAACCTTGTTTGCCTTTTCTGCGATACCGATAGCGCCTTCTGCTGCTGCGAAGGATTCATGACCTGCTAAGAAACAGAAGCAGTCTGTATCCTCTTCCAGAAGCATCTTGCCAAGGTTACCATGGCCAAGACCTACCTTACGGGTATCTGCAACGGAGCCGGGGATACAGAATGCCTGTAAGCCTTCGCCGATTGCTGCTGCAGCTTCGGAAGCCTTTCTGCAGCCTTTCTTGATTGCGATTGCAGCGCCTACGGTGTAAGCCCAGCAAGCATTTTCAAAACAGATGGGCTGGATTTTCTTTACCTGCTCGTAAACATCCAGACCTGCATCCTTGGTAATCTTCTCAGCTTCTTCGATAGAGGAGATACCGTAGCTGTTTAATACAGCGTTAATCTTATCAATACGTCTTTCATATGATTCAAATAAAGCCATTTTTATGTCCTCCTTTATCCTGATTATTCTTTTCTGGGGTCGATGATCTTAACTGCATCGTCTACACGGCCGTACTGTCCGCAAGCCTTTTCGTAAGCAGTGTTTGCATCGTCACCCTTCTTCATAAAGTCGGTCATCTTACCAAAGTTTACAAACTTGTAACCAATAATCTGATCGTCTTTGTCAAGTGCAATACCTGTTACATAGCCTTCTGCCATTTCCAGATATCTGGGGCCTTTCTTTAAGGTACCGTACATAGTACCAACCTGGCTTCTTAAGCCCTTTCCAAGGTCTTCAAGACCTGCACCGACAGGCAGACCGTCTTCAGAGAATGCACTCTGGGTACGTCCGTAAACAATCTGTAAGAACAGCTCTCTCATTGCTGTGTTGATGGCATCACATACAAGGTCTGTATTCAAAGCTTCCATAACGGTAAGTCCGGGAAGGATTTCTGCAGCCATTGCTGCGGAATGAGTCATACCGGAGCAGCCAACTGTTTCAACCAGTGCTTCCTGGATGATACCTTCCTTAACATTCAGGGTAAGCTTGCATGCACCCTGCTGAGGTGCACACCAGCCAACACCATGTGTCAAGCCGGAAATATCTTCTACTTTTTTTGCCTGAACCCATTTTGCTTCTTCAGGGATAGGTGCACATCCATGATGTACGCCCTGTGCAACTGTACACATTTCTTCAACTTCTTTTGAGTAAATCATGTGAAATCTCCTTTCAACTATGTAATATCTAAAACAGCAAAGTCATGCACTTACTCTGCCATTTCTTCTCGCAAACATCATTTTCTCATATTTACCGCAAAAAATCCAGTTTTTTTTAAAAACTTGTTGCTTTTTCTACAATTTCCTTCTCGTTTTTATAGATGGAATTTGCGGGAATGCAGCCTCTTACGCAGGAAGTCGGGTAAATATTGGAGTTTCTGCCGATTACCGTACCGGGATTTAAGACGGAATTGCAGCCCACTTCCACATGATCCGCCAGCATGGCACCCATTTTCTTAAGTCCGGTTTCAATTTTTTCGTCCACGGATTTTACCGTCACAAGGGTTTTGTCACTCTTTACGTTGGAGGTAATGGATCCGGCTCCCATATGGGATTTGAAGCCCAAAACGCTGTCTCCCACATAATTGTAATGGGGCACCTGCACCTTGTTAAATAAAACCACATTCTTCAATTCGGTGGAATTTCCCACAACGGCACCCTTTCCCACAATGGCGTTACCTCTGACAAACGCACAGTGTCTGATTTCCGCATCCTCATCCACGATTAACGGGCCGTTTAAGCAGGCTGTGGGAGCAACCGTTGCAGATTTTGCAATCCAGATATCCTCGCCTCTTTTTTCAAATTTGTCCGCAGGAAGGCTTTTGCCCAGCTCCAAAATAAAATCATGGATTTTCGGCAGTACCTCCCAGGGGTACTCTGCTCCTTCAAAAAGTCCGGCCGCTATGGTCTCGGACAGAGTATACATGTTACTGATCTTGCAAGCTTCCATCTTCGTTCTCCTTGTTATTTATATTGTCATGCTCCATATCTTGTGGCATTTCCCGTTCAGATTGTTCCTCTGCGTTTTGCGTCTTTTCCTGTCCGGGCTGTCTTTCCGGCGTCTGTTCCGTTTTATCTCCCACTCCGTTGAAATCAAAGGAAATATTGTCCTTGCCGTTCTCGTCCTGCTTTAAGACAAGGAACGCATCGAACACATTTCCGGCTTTGGAGGTAAAGCCCCGGATGGGCTCCTTCGTGCGGCCTTCGGTGAAAATCTGCGTCATCTGCTCATCCGTAAGAGCAATGCCCGCTACGGTATGGAACTGGCTGTAGCCGCATTCGCAGAGGTAACGCCATTTGTCCCTTTTCATGAGCTGCCCGCACTTGGGACATTTCACCGTGGTTTCCTTCGGTTCTTCCTTTTCCGGGAAATCGAAAACCACCTTTTTTTCTTCGTCCAGCTTCAGCGCCGCCTCAAACATCATGCCGGTTTTGGCGACAAAGCCCTGGATGGGAGAGGTTTTGCCGTTCTGCAAAAGCTCCTTCACCGAAGCTTCCTTTAATTTCACACCGGCAATTTTGCCGATGGAAAACCGGCAGCTTTCGGGATTGTTTTTGTCATATGCCGCACAGCCGTAGCCGAAGGGCGTCTGGACAATGTCGCCGCCGCATAAGGGGCAGACCACATCCTTTACCTTCTTCGCTTCCACATGTTCAAAGTCAAACTGTATTTTAGCACTTCCTTCTTCTTTTACAAGTTCTAAGCAGGCATCGAATTTTTTGCCGGACTTTCCTTTGAAACCGCGGATGGTACCGGTCTTTCCGGTGGTAAGAAGCTCCCGCACATTGCTTTCCGTGAGGTCTTTTTCCGCAATCCTGCCGATGGCAAAGCTGCAGCCTTCCTTTCCGTCCCGGCTTCTGTTGGCACAGGCATAACCGAAGGGCGCCACCAGTATTTCACCGCCGCATAAGGGGCAGACCGCATCCTTCACCTTCTTGGCTTCCACATGCTCAAAGTCAAACTTTAGCTTCTTTCTGCCGTCCTCTTCCGTAAGGGTCAGCACCGCATCGAATTTCTTGCCGTTCTTGGACTTAAATCCCCGGAGTGTCTGGGTGTGTCCGTTCTTTATAAGCTCCGCTACATCCTGCTTCGAGAGCTGCTTCTCGGCAATCTTGCCGATGGAAAAATAACATGCCTCCGGGTTTTCCCGGTGTCTGCGGCAGGTGTAGCCGTAAGGCATGATTTCTATGGACTCTCCGCAGACCGGACAGGCAACGCCTTCCAGCACGTCCGGCACATTGCCGGAAAAATCAAACTGGATGGAGGATATGCCGTTCTCATCCTTTTTATAGATAAGGGCTGCGGAAAACTTCTTCTTTAACTTGGAAACAAAGCCATTTAAGATTTCCGTCTTTCCTTCCGTTAAAAGCTTCGTTACCTCTTCTTCCGTCAAATCCCTGCCGGCAATGGTGCCGATGGAAAATTTGCAGCCGTTTGTCCGGTAATTGCTGCAGCCGTAACCGAAGGGTGTGGTTTCCACTTCCCCGTCGCATAAGGGACATTTGATACCCAGCTTTTTCCTGGCGGCAGCACCTCTTGACTCCCTGCCGGTAAGGGGCTGTATCCTCTTAATCAGTTCCTGCTTCCTATCGGTCTGCGCCATGGAAAGTGTTTCCCTACGGATAAAATCCTCTAACTTTGCCCGGTACTCACCCATATCCACGGTGCCCCTGGTGATGCCGTCCAGTCCCTTTTCCCAGGATGCCGTCATCTTGGGGTTTAACAACTCCGGCACCGTCATGCTGACGGTTTCAAAAATCATTTCTCCCAGCATGGTAGGCGTCAGTACCTGGGATTTACGGTTCAGGTTAAGATACCCTACCCGCACCAGCTTCTTGATAATCTCCGCTCTGGTTGCGGAGGTGCCGATGCCGGAGCCCTTAATCTGGGCACGCAGTTCTTCGTCCTCAATAAGCTGTCCCGCATTTTCCATGGCAAGCACCATGGAACCGGAGGTATACCGCTTGGGCGGCGAGGTCTTGCCCTCTTTAATGTCCATGCCCTTCACGGGCACTACATCGTTTTCCGACAACTTTTCTATCATGGCAAGAAGCATTTTCGCATTGGTGCCTTCTTCCTTTTCGCCGCCGTCCTCGTCCTTCTCTTCCGCCGCTTCTTTTCCTAAAACGCAAAGATAACCGGGGGACTTTAAGATTTTACCGCCGGCAAAGAAAGACTCCTTTTCTATTTTGGCAATGAATTTCACAGTCTGGTATTCCGCAGGCAGGTAAAAAATGCTTAAGAAACGTCTCACAATCAGGTCATACACCTGTCTGTGCAGACCGTTTACGGAATTTAATTCCGTAAGCTGTCCCGTGGGAATAATGGCATAATGGTCGGTAATCTTGGAGTCATCCGTATACGCCGATCTGCCGATACTCCGGTACGTGCCACTCTGCATAATGGCATTGACAAATTGGCTGACCGGCTCATACCCTTTTAGCCTGCTTACGTTTTTGCTGATTTCCTTTGCCACGGCACTCGACAGTACACGGGCGTCCGTTCTGGGGTATGTGGTCAGCTTCTTTTCGTATAAATCCTGTGCAATCTGCAGGGTTTCGTCCGGGCTTATCTTAAACCGCTTGGCGCACTCCGCCTGCAGCTCCGCTAAGTTAAACAAAAGCGGCGCTTTCTTTTTGCTGATGCCCTTTTCAACGGAGGATACCCGGGCTTCTTTCCCGGCAAGGCTTTCCAAAAAGGCCTTTGCATCCTCTTCCTTTGCAAAACCGTTTTCCTTATATAAAAGCGGGGAGGCATAGTACGCCGACTCCTCCGTGGTCTTCCATTCCGCTTCGATTTCCGCATCCGTAAATTTTCCCACAATGCGGTAAAATGGGGTTTCAATAAAGTTGCGGATTTCCCGCTCCCTGATAACCACCATTCCCAAAACACAGGTCATAACTCTGCCGACCGCTATGGCGG
>ULTU01093639.1_pt1 | contig 10343 bp, 10 predicted proteins | sample 1957861 | NCBI WGS metagenome assembly ULTU01 (sample SAMEA4835742, study PRJEB28245) | human gut metagenome | biome: gut microbiome; material: fecal sample | place: Denmark | collected 2008
CGCCACAGTATAATGAAACATTCAAAACCGTTTCCATGGCAAAAGCAATGAAAACATTAATGGTAAAGAAAGCCCAGATGTTTATCGGCAGTCATAAATCACTGTGGTGGTTAATTAAATTTGGATGCAAGGATATGTACAATCGGAAATAAGTAATGTAATGAACAGATATATCAATGCTTTGTTTACAAAGCACAAAAAGAAGCATTTACCACAGTTCCTGCAAGGAACATGGTTTGACGAATGGATGAGTTACGGATATATCACCTTCATCACATCGTTCATCTTCCAAGGCATGCTGTATGCCAACTGGAGGGACAATGCAGTGAAGATAGGCATGGATGTGGCGATAACCTTGACATTGAGCTTTATCATGCCGTGGTGGGCAGGCCTGATTATCGCGCATACAGTCAATTACTGTATCAATGGGCAAGCTATCTGCGTATTCTATCATATCCGTGCGGGCAACTCTACGGCACGGCAGTTTTATGACGGTACTGTGGCGATGAAGAAACGGCTGGAGGGCTGTAAGCATATAGCTGCAGCTATATCGTACGGTTCTCTGTCAACAGGCAAATGGCATCCGTCATCGGATATTGATATCCGCTTTATCCCGCAGAAAGGCGAATGGAATTACTGGATGGCGATATTGTGGGCTGTCGGCGAACGTACAAGAGCTTTCTTCAAGGGTTATCCGTTGGATATGTATGTCTTCACCATGCAGCACAGTTATAATGTGATGAAAAAGACGGAAGTGCCCATCATCTTTAAGGATATGGCCAACGGGCATAAACTCTTTTATACTAAAGCGATGAGCTTCGATGAATTCTGCCAAATGTTCAAAAAAATGCACTTGAAAGGATGAAAGTAGGACTGCATACGATAGACTTGTTTCCCGGGCGTGAACGGTTGATGCCGTTTCGTACAGTCCTGGAAGTGGCAAAGGTGATGAATGCGCATGGCTGGGAGGCAGATGTCCTTAACTCCAGTGTATCAACAGGACACAAAATCAAGGATTTCGAGTGGCAGGGGGTAAGGGTGATACAGTGTCCGCGTGACTTTGGTGAACTGAGCGAATGGGTAAACAACCGGAGTTATGACACTTTCTATTTCGCCGCAACTATCCGCGAGGGGCTGCGTAATCTGACTGCCTTTCAGAAGATGACGTGTCGGAAGGTTGCATATATCCCATCGGGTATCACTCCCAAATGGAATGCTTTTCAACTTTTCCGGCATTACGGCATCTATGCCAAGGCTTGGATATTGGAAGCTGCGACACCGAAGACATGGATAGCCCAAAAACTGAAACGAGCAGGTTTTACCGATATTATCGGCCTTACAAAATATACTTCACTGCAACTGGGCAATGCGTTGCCTGCACACACCATATATCCCGGCAAAGATGAGTTTGAAAGAATTGAGACGGATGAGAGCGTCTTGAAAGAGAATCGACTGAAAGGCAAAAGGTTTTATCTCTTTACGGGTGCTCCGGGGCAAGTACGCGGAAGCCGGCTTTTATTGAAAGCATTCGATAAGTTTGCCGGACAGAATAAAAATACCCGACCGAGAATTGTCTTCCTGATGCGTAACGATGCAGGAGCACAGTATGACCTATTCTTTAAGACATTGGATACCATGCACAACAAGGATTGTGTGACCACGCTCCGTTCACAGCTCACGCCCCAACAGCTGAAGGCTTTTATGACGGAGGCATACGCTGTAGCCTTACCGTTTATCTGCATTCCGGCGGAAGTGCCCATCACTTATTATGAAGTGATGTCATGCGGCACCCCCATTATTTCTTTCTCCAATGCAGGAACAACAGAGTACCTGAAAAGCGGATTGAAGGTGGCTGGAAAAGTTTCTGCCAACAATTTGGCCAAGGCTCTGTCAGAGTTATGGAACAACAAGAACGAATGTGACATGCTGGGCATGAAAGCATCGGAAATAATGGCTGTGCATCCGACCTGGGAACAGGTGGGAAAAGATTGGATGGAGGTTATAACTAAAGAGAAAAAAGTAACAATATGACAAAATATGTAATTATCAGTGGGGTGGACGGCAGTGGCAAAACCACGGTCATCAATAGCCTGAAAGACAAGTTGGAGCAGCAGGGCAAAACTGTGGATTATATTTGGATGCGGTATAACCATTACACAGTAAAAGCAATGAATGCCTTTGCACGCGTATTGGGGCTTTCGGCAAAAGTCCATAACAAGATGGGAGATGTGTGGGAACACCGGCTTTACAAGATGCCCTGGTTCTGCAAACTCTATGTGTGGTGCTCCTATTTGGATAACAAGATTGCCAGAAAGAAAGTGACGAAGCTGAAGTCTGACTATGTGATTTGTGATCGTTGGATTAATGATATACTTATTGACTTAGGAGCAGAATGTAGGCTTAACGACATACTTGACAGTAAGTGGTATAAGAAATTTCATGCTATCCTACCCAAAGATTCGTATCAGTTTGTGGTAATTCGTAATTACCAGGCAGTTTTGGATTGTCGAATCGAAAACCATACCAACCCTGATTTCCCCTACCGTTTTGCCTTGTACCAAAAATTAGCAGGAAAAACAGATGTGAATGTTGTGGATAATTCCGGAACAATAGAGGAGAGTGCAGAGCAAGTATTAAAAGTGATAAAATAAGAAACAGATGAAAATAATTGATTATTGATAGGCTTATGAAGCATATAATAATTGGGAAAAATCTCGCCAAGAAGGTGATGATGGTGAGTGTAATATTTCGAACGACAAAACCTTGCGGAGGTGGAGTGTCCACGGTTCTAGAATGTTACGATAAGTATTTTGACGGATTAAGGCATATTCCAACATGGAAATATACCAATCCGTTAAATAAAGCATGGTACTTTTTCTACCATTGGGTGGAGTTCCTATTACTGGTGATATTAGACAAACGTTTAAAGATTGTACATATTCACACAGCTGCTGGTGCATCTTTCAAAAGAAAGATGATTATGGCAAAAACAGCAAAGATATTTGGCAAGAAAGTTATTCTTCACATGCATGCCGCTGACTTTGTGGAGTTTTATGAAGCTTCTACAAATAAAGAGTGGATTGAGAACGGCATCAAGGCATGTGACAAACTGATTGTGCTTTCACCCCAATGGAAAAGCTTCTTTGTGAATATAGGAATAAAAGAGATGAATATCATCATCCTGAACAATATCGTGACTCCACCATCAGAAGAAGTTCTTGAAAAAAAAAGAAAGCAGAACGTCAATATGAAACCTCAGTTGCGTTTCTTGTTTTTGGGCTGGCTCGGCAAACGTAAAGGCATTTGGGATTTGTTAGATGTCATCATAGCACATCATAAGGAACTGAAAGGAAAATTCATGCTCCGTTTTGGTGGCAATGAGTTTGAAGATAAAATCAAGAAACTGATAGTAAATAATCATTTGGAAGATGTCGCACAGTTTGAAGGATGGGTAAGCGGTCAGAAAAAGACAGAACTCCTCGAATGGGCCAACTGTTTTATCCTTCCATCATACAACGAAGGGCTTCCCATTTCCATCCTTGAAGCCATGAGCTATGGTATGCCCGTGGTATCAACCCCAGTTGGAGGTATCACGGAGATTGTGAAAAATGGTAGAAATGGAGTGATTGTAGAACCGGGCAAAAAAGAACATATTTGGAATGCGCTGAAACATTATCTGGACAATCCAAAATATATTATAGTTGAAGGGAAAGAAAGTTTGGAAATTGTCAAACCATACACTCCTGACTATGTGTTGAATCATTTAAAAAAGATATACGAAGAATTATCATGAATATATTAATCTGCGGACACCAGTCGTTTACAGCTAGAAACTTTGTAAAGAAGTTGGAAAGTGCTGGACATATAATTTGGTGTTTCTCACGAGGTGAAATTAAACAGAAGAACAACATCATCACAGGCCCCGTAACAGAAATAAACAAGAATCCATATCTGAAAGAAGTGAAAGTAGATGTTGTTGTCAATTTTATTTTGCTTGACAAACAGTCTATCGAAGATAATTTAAGATACATTGATGCATTATGCCGTTGGTGTGAGTCGGCCAACGTGAAGCGTCTTATAAACATGAGTAGTATCTCTGCCTTGCCAAATGAAGCTGAACTTATCACAGAGTCAACTCCTATAGATGCACATCCGGAACTAAAAGGTGTATATGGTGCAGTAAAAGTAGCGATAGACAAGCGACTGATATCATGGGCAAGCGAGCATCAAACCGTTAAACTGGTAATAATTCGTTCAGGATTTATTACAGCTGCAGACAAAAAAAAATCTCTTACCGGAATAGCCAAAATGTTTCCTGGAGGTTTCGCCGTATTAATGGGCAACAATAGCAGCACACTTCCAATAGTGGATAGGGACGAACTACAGTTGGGGCTACAGAATGCAATTGAAACGGAAGAGCCATTAGATGTATATCTGATGGTAGATAAAGGAATGAATACCAAAAGAAGCTATCTAAAAACGATAGCTCCTAATGCAAAAATCATACCATTGCCCAAATGCATGGTCATACTTGCAACCAATATACTGAAAACCATCGGGGTGCTTGATGAAAGGAAACATCAGATGGTAACCGGACTGTTTAAAATACAGAAATTCGACAATAGCAAGACTTACAACAGAATACACAATCGATAATGAAGAAAATAGCAATTATAGGCTCTGGAGCGTATGGCAGTTATGCTGCAAATCTTATCAATGAGACTCACCCAGATTGGGAAGTACATATCTATGAAGTGGGTGATGAGAAGATCAAAGAACAGGATGCGATAGGACTTTGCTCAGAAATAGTAGGAAGTCCATACGAAGCTCTTACCAAAGGACGTTATTTTGGTTTTGGCGGTGCAACAGCAAAATGGGGTGGTCAGATTCTGACATTCTCTGACAACGACTTCAAGAATCCCAACCAATACCAAAAGGAAATTGTTGAATTGAATAAGAAATATAAACAAAACATTTTCAGGAAGTTCGGGATAGAAAATAACTATCCAGAAGAAAGACTGACTGATGGGATGTTCACTAAGACGGGAGTGTGGTTGAATTACTTTTCACGTAATCTTTTCAAAAAGTTCAAGGTCTCCACATATAAGAATGTAACCCTGCATCCGCATTATAGAGCATGCAAGATTTTGTTTGACGGCAGGTGTGTCACTGGTTTTGAAGCTATAAATGACGGTAAAAAAATCTTAGTGAACAGTTACGATCAATATTTTCTTGCTACGGGGGCTTTTGAGACATCACGCATATTGATAATGAGTGGTGTGCAGGACAAGAGTGGCGTGGAATTCAGTGACCATATTGTAAAGAAGGTATATCGCATCAAAAACGGGACAAAGATAGGTCCGGTGGATTTCCGTTTCTTAATCAAAAAATTCTCATTCATCACCACACGAATTATTGGTGAGAGAGACGGCACCTCTTTCTTTCTCTATCCTGTATTCAATTCGAAGTTTCCATTTTTTAAAAATTTGAAGCAGTTCCTATTCGGCAAGAAAAGCCTTGCTATTGTAGGGGCAATTCTGAAAGACATACCTTCATGTATTATTTTTGCATGGCAGTTCTTCATTATGCACAAACTTTATGTGTATAAGAATGAATGGTATTTGTGTCTGCATTTGGAGAACCAGAAGGGCAATAGCAAGATAATGCTTTCAAAGATGATGGACAAGTTCGGCCAACCAGGACTGGCAATTGACTTCCATATCGATAAGGAGACAGAAAACCGTTTCAATATATTGAGCGATGAGTTTGAGAAGTACCTGAAAGAATGGGGGGTGAACTATGAACGCCTACATGAGAAAGTACATACAGAAAAATTTGAGGATGAGTATCATCCGTTTGGAATCTATTCTGACTTTACATCTATAGATGAGTATTTTAACCAGTTTGAGAACATGATAGTCATTCATAGCGGTGTACTTCCAAGAGCTGGTGGAATCAACTCAACAGCTGCCGCATTCCCATTATTAGAAGAATTTATCAGAAACAGAATGGTATAAAATCGTATGAAGACGAAAAAAAACAAAATTTGTATGGCGTGTTGTCCTGGCGGACATTTTACTGAACTTCGGCTTGCCACGAAAGAGATAGATGAAAGCAAGTTTGACATTTATTGGTTAATGTTCAAGTCAGAACATCTAAAATCATTTCTTTCAACTCGAAAGTATCATTTTGTCATCAATGTGGTTCCGAATAAGAAATGGACTTGGATAGTAAATGCTTTTCAGTCACTATACTTTTTATTTAGAGAACGTCCAGATGTTATTATTTCCACTGGTTCCGGAATGGCATTCCCTACAATCTTTTTTGGAAAACTATTATTGAAAAGCAAGGTGATTTATGTGTGTTCTGCTGCAGATGTCTATACTTCTTCTAGAACTCCCCAAAGTGCTTATAAATATAGTGACCTCTTCTGTGTACAATGGGAAGAGATGCTGAAAGTATTCCCAAAAGCAAAATATATTGGTGTCTTATGATCTTATTCAGTTTAGGAACACATTCTCAGGAATTTTCGAGAATGGCAAAAGCGGCAGATGACTATGCTGCCATTACAGATGAAAAAGTAATTGTGCAGACCGGTTATACCAAGTATGACTTCAAACATGTGAAAGAACATTTTGATTTCTGCCCGAAAGACAAGATGGAACAGTTTATGGATGAAGCCGGCATCCTTGTATTGCAAGGTGGATGGGGAGGTATCTGTGAAGCTGTGGATAAAGGCAAGCGGGTAATTGTTCTTCCGAGACGTAATGGTGTCGAACACGTTCATGACCAAAGCCAGGTGGCAAAAAAGATGGATGAGCTTGGTTGCGTTATTTGCTGCATGGATGAGGATGACTTGCCCGAAATGATAGAAAAAGCAAGAACCTATAAGTTCAAGCCTTTGCGCAGAGGAAGTGCCCGGATTGTAGCTGATACTTTAAATGAATGGTTCCATACAAGTAATAAAACGCAAACAATTATGGATATAAAAATTTTAGTGGCTACACACAAAAAAGCTCATATGCCTTTGGATGAGATGTACCTGCCCATCAGGGTGGGCAATGCTTTGGCCAAAGATAATATAGGCTATAAAGGAGATGATACCGGTGAAAACATCTCAGAGAAGAATCCCTGTTTCTGTGAACTGACCGCCCTCTATTGGGGATGGAAGAACGTGAAAGCAGACTATATCGGTTTGGCTCACTATCGCCGTCATTTCAGTTGCCGTAAGGGTAAGTGGAAATATTCACTCATCCTCACAAAGGAAGAAGCTAACAATTTTTTAGTAAAGGCTGATGTTGTATTGCCCCAAAAGCGTAAATACTTCATTGAATCTTTGAGCTCGCATTACAAGCATACGCATGACTTTGAACATTTGGAACTGACTCGTGAAATCATGAGAAAGCAATGTCCCGAATATGTACCGGTATTTGACAAAGTGATGAAGCGTACTTCAGCCCACATGTTTAATATGATGATAATGAAGTATGAAGTGCTTGATAGCTATTGTTCTTGGCTATTCCCTATTCTTTTTGCTTTGGAAAAAGAGATTGACATGACCCACATGGCTGCCTTTGATGCCAGGCTGTTTGGCCGTGTCAGTGAGATGCTTCTTGATGTATGGCTGAAACAGAATGGCATCAAGTATGTTGAGACCGGTTTCGTGCAAATCGGGGACGAGAATTGGGGAAAGAAAATCAAAGGTTTCTTATCAGCAAAATTTGCAGGAAGAAAATATGACAGAAGTAAATAAATGCATCCAATTCTCTGATATATCCAAAAGCACCGGCATGATGACGATTGTTTAATATAAAAGCTATGACAAAAAAATATGACTACTTGCTCGTAGGGGCAGGATTGTTCTCCGCCTGTTTTGCCTATCGTGCAAAACAAGCGGGAAAGAAATGTCTGGTAATAGACAAACGCCCACAATTGGGTGGAAACGTGTACTGTGATAATATTGAAGGCATCAATGTGCATAAATATGGTGCCCATATATTCCATACATCCAATAAGCAAGTTTGGGACTTTGTCAACTCCATTACAGAGTTTAACAGATATACGAATTGCCCTATTGCCAACTATAAGGGAAAGCTGTTCAATCTTCCTTTCAACATGAATACCTTTTATCAGATGTGGGGAGTACTAACTCCCCAAGAAGCCTCTGCAAAGATAAACGAGCAGAAGTCAGAAGCCATTGCAGCCCAGAAAGGGAGAGAACCACAGAATCTGGAAGAACAAGCCCTGACTTTAGTCGGAAAAGATATCTTTGAAAAACTAATCAAGGAATATACAGAAAAACAATGGGGACGTAAATGCCCGGAACTTCCTGCCTTTATCATCCGACGCCTTCCTGTACGTCTGGTATTCGACAACAATTATTTTAATGATAAATACCAAGGAATCCCCATTGGCGGTTACAATAAACTGATAAACGGCATGCTGGATGGCATTGAATGCAATACGAATGTTGACTTTTTCAAGTCTGAATATAAAAATAATTGGCGAAACATAGCAGAGCAGTTGATATATACAGGTGCCATCGATGAATATTTCGACTATCGGCTTGGGAAACTCGATTGGCGCACAGTCTCCTTCAAAACAAGAATAGAAGACATACCCAATTATCAAGGGAATGCAGTTGTAAATTATACTTCACACGATGAACCATACACCCGAATTATCGAGCATAAACATTTCGAGATGTTCGGCCAAGAAATATATGATTGTCCCAAGACTGTTATCAGCGAAGAATATTCCACAGAGTTTAAGGAAGGCATGGAGCCCTATTATCCTGTGAATGACGAACGTAACAATGCTTTGGCGGAAGGCTATCGCAAACTTGCGGAAAAAGAAGAGAATGTCATCTTCGGCGGTCGTTTAGGGCAGTATAAATATTTTGATATGGCACCGATAATAGAGCAGGTATTGTGCATGAAATGTTTTTAGTAATTTAAATTAGTTCTTTCATTTTCTCTTGCATATCAGACGCATTTGGCGTAACTTTGTCACACATCAAAAAAATCAGATGCCGACACAAAACTCTTTCCCATGTGGCCGGCGACAGCGTAGCGTGTTTTAAACCCTTCAAACAACAACGCTCCAAAATCGAGAATCAGCATGAAACTTAAACAAGGGCTTATGGCCTGTTGTCTATTGTGCTGTGCCGTCAAGGTACAAGCCCAATATTCCATGGGCAACACCGGACAACTAAACATCCCCACTGCCGATATGCAGGAACCTGGAACTTTCATGGGTGGAGGGAATTATCTTCCGAACGGCATGACACCGTTTAACTTCAACTCCGGGAATTACTTCGTTAATGTAACATTCCTATCTTTTCTGGAGTTGAGTTATCGGTGTACCCTATTGAAAACCAAACGCTATGACGGGAAAAAAGGCTATTACCAACAAGACCGGTCGATGACCGCACGCATACGACCTTTGAAAGAAGGGAAATACCGGCCAAGCTTAGTGATAGGTGTGGACGACCCCTTCAAAAATACCGGGACGAACTATTTTGCCACAGTTTACGGTGCTTTGACCAAAGGTCTGTCCATCGCAAGAGGTGACCGCCTGGCACTGACAGCAGGCTATTACATCCCACTGAATGATTACAGCATAAAAGATGGGCTTTTCGGAGGCATCAGCTACTCCCCCGCCTTCTGCCGGGAAATGTCTTTCATGGCCGAATACGATTCGGAAGGTTTCAACATGGGAGCTGCCGCCAGATTATGGAAGCATCTCTCCATCCATGTGTTCACCAGAGAATTCAACAGCATATCAGGAGGAATACGGTATGAATGCAGGTTGTTACACTAAGAGAAGGATGAAGGATTAAGGATTAGGGATTGAAGAGTAGGATGAAAAACAAGAGAAAAAGCGGTTTGAAGTGGATACTGGCAGTATGGTTCTGTGGTATTTCTGCAATGGCAGATGCCCAAGTGACAGAGAGCTTGAAAGCCATCGGTATGGAAAATATACGATGTGCACAGACCCCAGGGGTAACCACTGTAAGTTTTGAGAACAATGTATACAGAAGCACCTACACCGGGGTGGGTAAAGCCATAGATGCCTGTCTGGAAAGTAAAACGAAAGGCGATCTGCAACTGGTAGTACTGGAAAACCGGATACCAAGGCTCTGCATCAATCTGCCGGACACACTGACGGAAGCATACAGAAACGGAGATATCAGCCTGGCACAGGTATATCGGCAGATGGAAATTACAGTAGATACGGACCCGGCCATGAAGGCATTGGAGAATGCCGGTCGGGAAGAAGCACCGGCTGCCTGGAAGATGGATTTGGTGATATACCCCGATCTGTTTTTAGAGAACAATACG
>ULTU01071796.1_pt1 | contig 10338 bp, 9 predicted proteins | sample 1957861 | NCBI WGS metagenome assembly ULTU01 (sample SAMEA4835742, study PRJEB28245) | human gut metagenome | biome: gut microbiome; material: fecal sample | place: Denmark | collected 2008
GGTCCGGTTCGTACCGACCACATTCTTTTCATCGGCGCAGGCGCATTCCATATCGCAAAGCCGACGGACCTAATTCCTGAACTTCAGGGGCGCTTCCCGATTCGCGTTACGCTTGACAGCCTGACGAAAGAGGATTTCGTAGAAATTCTTACGAAGCCTGAAAACGCTCTGATCAAGCAGCACAAGGCTTTGCTGGAAACGGAAGGAATCGAAGTGGAATTTACCGAAGGCGCAATCGACCAGCTTGCAACGATTTCCTATGTTATGAACGAACAGACGGAAAACATCGGCGCAAGAAGACTGCACACGGTGCTTGAAAAGCTTTTGGAGGATATTTCCTTCAATATTCCGGAAATGGAAGAAGAGAAAATTGTCATCGATGAAAAATATGTAGAAGACAAATTCCAGGAAACGATTCATGCCGAAGACTTGGATAAATATATTTTATAACTGTATACAACACAAGACCCGAGCCGCGTGCTCGGGTCGAGGTTTAAAGAAATGGGAAAAGAATTTTTAGAGAAAATCAGAAAGCTCAACTGGGTTTTGGGCGAAAGCACGACGGGAAAGCTGTCCTACGCGGAACTGAGCAAAATGCTGAGTGAGGTTATCAACACGAACTTTTATGTAATCGACCGCCACGGCTTCGTTCTGGGCGGCGCGTATACGGAGGCTTCGGACAAATCGACTTTCGAGGATGAGCTTGGTTTTGAGAAGATTACGGACAGCGACAATTTAGGGCTTTTGCAGATTGAAAAGACGGAAGCCAATTTGATTGGACGGGATTTAATTCCGTTTTTTGGCAAGGACTACGGGATGATGGACAAGTACCACACTTTCGTGCCGGCTGTCTGCGGGGGCAAGCGCCTCGGGACCATTTTACTGGCAAAATATCACAAACCGTTTACCGATGAAGAAATCGTGCTTGCAGAATATGCGGCGGCGGTTGTCGGCTTGGAAATCCAAAGGAATCTCCAGCGTGAGCTTGAGAATGAGAAGAAGCTGGAAATGGCAGTTGACATGGCGTTCTGCACACTTTCGCATTCGGAAAAGGACGCACTCGACCGAATTTTGCGCGAGATGATGGAAGACGAAGGAACTATCGTGGCAAGCAAAATCGCAGCAAAATACGGACTGACCAATTCGGTCATCGTGAGCGCGCTTAAGAAGCTTGAAAGCGCGGGGATTCTCGAGACAAAGTCACTCGGGATGAAAGGAACTTATATTAAGATTTTGAATCCACATATAAGAAGTTTGATATGAATTGACAGGGGCTCTCATGAGCCCCATTTTTTCTAAAAAATACTTTTTATCAGGAAAAACAGCACGGGAACGAGCAGGGAAGGGAGCAGGTTCATCGTCTTAAAGTCCTTGATTTTCAAAATCGAAATGCCCGAGGCCGCAATCAGAAAGCCGCCGACAATCGAAAGCTCTGTCATAAACGGGTTGGAAATAAATTCCGCAAGGCATCCAGCACCAAGGTAGATTCCGCCCTGCCACAGAAAAAGAACAACCGCGGCGGCTGCGATTCCGATGCCATAGGTGGATGCCAGAACCATAGAGGTTACAAGGTCAAGCGTTCCGTTCGTAAAGAGAAAGGTTTCGTCTCCGTATATCGCGCTTTGAATCGGCCCGAGTATGGAAAGCGTTCCGATGCAAAAGAGCAGAATCGCGGTAGAAAGCCCCTGTCCGAGTCCGCTTCCTCCTTTTTTATCTACAAGGCTTTGAAATTTACCGTCGATGTCAAGGCTTGTGCCGACAATGCTGCCGAGCGCGAGGCTTACGATGAACAAAACCGGAAACTGACTGTCCGGCATGTTGTTGACAATGGAGTTGATGCCGATTCCGCAGGCGGCAAGCCCCATCACATCGAAAAGCACGGTCTGCTGCTTTTCCTTAAGTCCTTTTTTCAGGAAGCTTCCGACGATGCTTCCGATAATAATCATGGCTGTATTGTAAATGGTTCCGATCATGGCAGACACCTCCTCAAAGTTTTCTGCAAATTCATATTTTGATTGTACACTTTTTCTTGTAAGTTGAGAAGCGACAGTTTATAATATTGATATGATAAAAATTCACATCAGAACGGAGGCATAAAGAGGCAGTATGGACGCAAAGAAAATTGAAATATTACTGGAAGCAATGGAGTCGGGGAGTCTGATGGCGGCTGCCGAGAAAAACGGATATACACCGTCGGGACTTTCACACCTTCTGCAGCGTCTGGAAGAGGAACTTGGAGTAAAGCTTGCAGAGCGAAACAACCGGGGAATCGCGCTCAGCGACGAAGGCGCGAGTCTGCTTCCGTATCTCAGAAAATGCGTGAATGCCTATCAGGATTTGGAAAGAGAGGCCGGAAAACTCGGGCAAAAGAAAGCGGAAATCCTGCATATTGCCGCTTACGCCAGCATTGCGAAGAACTGGATGCCGGAACTGATCGGTTTCTTTTCGCAAAAACATCCCGAAATCACTGTAGAACTGGAAGTTGTGGGAAGGCAGGAGCTTTACCGCAGCATGAAAAGCGGAAAATACAATCTGATTTTTGCGTGTGAAGACAAATCCTGCGGATATAACTTTATTCCCCTTGCAGAGGATCGTTTTTTTGCGGTTCTTCCGCAAAGTTATGATGGAGACGAGTGCTTTCCACTGAAAAATTTCGAGAAATATCCTTTTATCATGCCGTCATACGGGGAAGATGTGGAAGTACACGAATTGTTTGCAGAATACGGAATTACGCCGAAACTGCTTCCTGCTACGGCGGACGACCCCGTTATCATAGGAATGGTAGAAGGCGGCATGGGCGTCAGCATGATGTCTGAACTTGTGCTGCACGGCAGCGGGGAGCATGTAAAAAAAATTCCGATAGAGCCGGCCGCTTTCCGTGAACTTGGGATTGTATACAAGGAAAGAAAACTCTTGAGTAAGGCGGAAAGGAGCTTTCTCGATTGCGTCAGGGATTATTTTCGTCAAAAGGCACATAATAGCCTTCTTCCTGACGCTTGACCGCCTGTTTCTGCGTTTTCGCAATGGCATCTTCGTATCCTGTGAGCGCGGCAAAGGGCGCAAACTGTGCCGCCCGCGCGCTGCGAGGCATACGGGGGTGCTTTTTTGATTCCGGATGCGGAAGAGGAAGGATGTCTGCGTATTTGCTTTTTCCGTTTTTTTCAGGGTTTTCGATCATGCCTTGTGTCCTCCAATCTGTGCGTTGCGCTGCATTGCCGTCGCGCCTTCTTCCAAGTCTCTGCCTTTGACAACCGCATTTTTTCCGAATTTCTGTTTGATGTCCAGCAGCGCCTGCTGGATGTTTTTTTCGCTTTCCGCATCTTTCGGCGTTTCATTTGAAGGTGCAGCCGGGCTGAACATATCAAGCTGTACTCCGCTTTCGGCAGTGAAGGCAGAAGAGGAGATTTTCGCAGACGATGCTGATTCCGGCACAACATGGTTGGCGCAGATTGTCAGGCGACGGATCGTCAAAGACGGATTTCCGATTTCGCGGTAAAGGGAAGAAAGCGCCGCTGTGATTTCCTGCATGGAGGAAGTGGGGTGCGTAAGATTCGCCGTTCCGTGCGCGTGCTTGGGAATCTTCCGACCGTAGCGGTCAATCGTCGTCTGACCGGAAAAAGCCGCTGCATCCACATTGTCGATGTCATAACCCACAGTCAGAACGAGCTGGTCTGTGCTCAGTTTTTTCTCAAACAAGCCCAAAGCCATGTCTTCCGCCATTTCGCAGAGCACCAGATGCGCCTTTTCGAAATCATAAGGACATTGCAGAACCTGACCGGAGCTTATGCTGTTTGACTCCGGGCGATAGGCTTTGATTTCTGCCATCGTGCAAGGCTCGAATCCCCATGCGTGGTCAATCAGAAGCTCCGCATTGACTCCGAAAAGTTTGTAAAGCAGGTCTTCGTTGTGAAAGTCGCTTGGCTTGCCGACAGAGCAGCGGGCAATATCGCCCATGGTGTAGATTCCGACTTTCGCAAGTTTGGAAGCATAGCCTCGTCCTATACGCCAGAAATCCGTGAGCGGCATGTGACTCCAGAGCAGCCGTCTGTATGACATTTCGTCAAGTTCGGCAATCCGCATCCCGTTTTCGTCCGCCGGAACGTGCTTGGCGTAAATGTCCATGGCAATTTTAGAAAGGTACAGATTCGTGCCGATTCCCGCCGTTGCCGTAATTCCGGTCGATTCGAGAACATCTGTCATCATTCGTATCGCAAGCTCGCGTCCCAAGAGTCCGTACAGCCGCAGATAATCCGACGCTTCGATAAAAACCTCATCAATCGAATAAACATGAATGTCCTCCGGAGCCACATACTTCAAATAAATGTCGTAAATTTTGGAGCTGAGCTCAATGTAATGCGCCATGCGGGGCGGAGCAGCGATGAAGTCAAGCGCGAGGGAAGAGTCCGCGGCAAGCTCCGCCGCATCACAAGATTTACCCGTAAAATTTTTTCGGTGCGCTTTCGCAAGCCGAAGAGCATTCTCTTCTTTTACCTTTTGGATGACTTCAAACAGGCGTGCTCTCCCGGGAATCCCGTAACGCTTCAGGGAAGGGGAAACCGCAAGACAGATGGTTTTTTCCGTGCGGCTTGCATCCGCGACCACGAGATTGGTGGTCATCGGGTCAAGACCGCGGCTCATGCACTCCGCCGACGCGTAAAAAGACTTTAAATCGATGGCGATGCAGCATCTCTGATTTTCCATTTTGCGAAGTCCTCCTTTCCTTGCAGACCGCTCTGATTTCAAAATAAAACAGAAACAAATGTTCTTAAATAAATTATAGCAAGGACAAAGTTATCTTTCAAGCGGTATTCTTTGACAAAAAATAATATTTTTTGCAAAACATCTTGACTTGAACATTGGTGTTTGATTTATACTATTACTATAGAAAACATCCAAATACGAAAGATGGGAGATAAAAAATGAGTAAGAAAAAGAAATTATTTACATTGTTCTTGGCATTGACCGTGGTATTTACCATGTGCTTTGCCGCAGTTCCGGCGTACGCGGCATCCGGAACCGCAATCACGAATGCCGACGATCTCAAGGCGATGAGTGCAAACGGCAATTATTATCTGGCGAACGATATCGAAGTCCCTGCCAATCTGATCCTGTTCACAAGCTATGATGCGCCGTTCACCGGCACCTTGGACGGCAACGGTCACACGATCAAAGGCTATACCTACACCGCAAGCGCAGACTGGACTGAGCAGGCCGCATTGTTTGGCTACGCGAAAAACGCGACCTTCAAAAACCTGAAGATGACGGAGGTCAACATCAGTCTCAATCAAGCAGGCACCGTAGCTGCGCTGGTTGCAGCTTCCGAGAACTGTAAATTCACCGACATCCGTGTTTCCGGCAAAATTGTCGGCAAATCTTTGAGCACAGCCGCAGGCATCGTTGCCTACAGCTATGAAGGCGGCACACTGACAAACTGCAAAAACAGCGCGGACATTACAATTACCAACGCTGACGAAGGAAGCAGCGCAGCGGGCGTTGCCGGCTTCATCGGCTCGGCAGGTTCCATGAAAAACTGCTCCAACAGCGGTAAAATCAGCATCAGCGGCAGCATCGAGGCAGCGTCGATCAGCGCAGCAGGCGTTGTGCTCGGCGTTGGAAAGGCAACCTCCTGTAAAAACTCCGGCACGATCAGCGTGTCGGCGATCGGAAACGGAAGCATGAACGACGCGTGTATTGCTGCAGGGGTTGCAGTTGAAGTCGATACCGCAGTTTCCTGCAGCAATACCGGTAAGGTCAGCATGAACGCGACCGTCGAAGCCGTAGCGCACCGGGTAGGCGGTGTCTTTGGCTCGGTAACCAAATCGGCAAGCAAATGCTACAACAAGGGCGCAGTCAGCTTCAGCGGCAAATCCCACCGGGGTATTTATGTCGGCGGGCTCGGTGCATATCTCCCGAAAGTCAGCCAGTCCTACAACAAAGGCGCTGTCACTGTGAAATTGTCCGATGCAAGGAAAGCAGAGGAAAATAAGATTGGCGGTGTCAGCGGCGCAGTCGTAGATATGCGTAACTGCTACAACACAGGCAGTGTAACGGTAACAGGTGCTGCTTTTGTCGGCGGTATTTCCGGCTATGCAGATCCTTGGGATAATAAGGTCGTAAACAATTACAATACCGGCAAGGTCAAAGCCTCCACAAAGGGCGCGTTCAAAGGACAGGTTATCGGCGGCTATGAGGGCGCAGAGATCGTGCAAAAACGCAACATCTACGACAACTACTACACCGGCTCCGGCAAGGCTTACGGCTGGGGATTCGTTACATGGCATAAATGGGTTGCCAAGGCCAGCAAAGTTTCTTCCATCAAAGCGGCAAACTGCCCGAAATTAAGCTCCAAATACTGGACGTATTCCTCCAAGTACGGCAGAATGATCCTCAAAAATAACAAAGAAAAATAAGAAAACGAAAGAAATATACACGAATAAAAAAGGAGACGGCTTATCATGAGAAAAAACAGAATACAGACTGTTTTCTTAACAATTGCTGTTATATTCACAATGAGCTTTGCAGCGTTGCCTGCATACGCGGCATCGGGAACCGCAATCACAAACGCGGACGATCTCAAGGCTATGGAAAACAACCCGAGCGGCAGCTATTATCTGGCAAACGACATCGAAGTCCCTGCCAACCTGTCACTGTTCGCAGATTATGACCGCCCGTTCACCGGAACGCTGGACGGAAATGGACATAAAATCAAAGGTTATACCTACATCTCAAGCGAAGAATGGCTTGACTATGTTGCGCTGTTTATCCATATAAAAAACGCGACCTTCAAGAACCTGCGCATGACCGATGTCAACATCAGTCTCAATCAAGCGGACAGCGTAGCCGCTCTGACTGCGACTTCCACAAACTGTAAATTTATCGATATCAGTGTTTCCGGCAAGATTGTCGGCAAATATTTGCGCACAGCTGCAGGTATCCTTGCTTATAACGAAGGCAGTTCGATGACAGGCTGCAAAAACAGCGCCGCTATTACAGTCACTGATGCTGCCGAGGGAGGCGGTGTCGCAGGCGTTGCAGGCTCCTGCGATACGATGAAGAACTGCACGAACAGCGGCAAGATCAGCATCAGCGGCAAGATCACACAAGGCGGCTTCTATGCGGCAGGGGTTGCCAATAGGATCGGCAAAGCTACCGCCTGCAAGAACTCCGGTGCGGTCACCGTATCGGCGACGGGCAGCGGGCAGCAGATCGATGTTTGCACTGCGGCAGGTGTTGCAGGCGAAGTGAATACAGCAGTTTCCTGCGGCAATACCGGTAAGGTCAGCATGCATGCGACTATTAAGCCAACCGGTCCGCATATGATCGGCGGTGTCTTTGCGCATGCAGCAAAATCAGCAAGCAAATGTTACAACAAAGGGGCGGTCAGCTACAACGGCAAATCCTACCGGGGCGTTTATGTTGGGGGAGTCAGCGGAGAGGCACGCAAGATCAGCCAGTCCTATAACAAAGGCTCCGTAACGCTCAAAATACCGAGCGCCAAGAGTGCGGAACAAAACAAAGTCGGCGGAGTCTGCGGCACAGTGACGGACATGCGTAACTGCTACAACACAGGCACGATTACAGCAACAGGTGTGGTTTTCATCGGCGGTATTTCCGGCTACGCAAATCCTTGGGATGACAAGGTTGTATCGAATTATAACACCGGCAAGATCAAAGCCACTACGAAGGGCACTTACAAAGGACAGGTTCTCGCAGGTTACGAAGGAACAGAGGTTGTGCAGAAGCGTAATATCTACAATAACTACTATACCGGTTCCGGTACGGGCTATGATCCGGTTTACAGCACCCCGCATAAATATGTTGCAAAAGCTTCCAAGGTTTCTTCGATTAAGGCAAAGAACTGCCCGAAGTTGAGTTCCAAATACTGGACCTACTCCTCCAAGTACGGCAGAATGATTTTGAAGAACAATAAGGAAAAATAACGAAGCATAAAAGTATACATGAAGAAGGAAAAAGGAGACGGCTTATCATGAGAAAAAGCAGAATATTAACTGTTTTCTTAGCGCTTGCTGTTGTATTTACCATGAGTTTTGCGACGGTGCCTGCTTATGCGGCATCGGGAACCGCAATCACAAGCGCAGATGACCTCAAGGCCATGGAAAACAACCCGAGCGGCAGTTATTACCTGGCAAACGACATCGAAGTGCCTGCCAACCTGTCGCTCTTCACCGATTCCCGCACACCGTTCACCGGCACACTGGATGGCAACGGGCATAGCATCAAGGGCTACAGTTATACTGCGGCAAGCGATGATCTGATGCACGCGGCACTGTTCTGCCGCACCAAAAACGCAAGCTTCAAGAACCTGAACATGACGGACGTCCATATTTCCGTCAAGTCCGGCGGAAACTTCGCTGCGCTGGCTGCATACGGTCAGGGAACCACATTTGAAAACATCACAGTCTCCGGCAAGCTCAGTGCAAGCGGCATTATCAACACCTTAGGCGCTATCGTCGGCAGCTTGAATGACGGCAGCATCACAAACTGCACGAACAAGGCGGATATCACCGTCACAGGTGCTGCAGGTGCTGCCGCAGCAGGTGTCGCCGGTACGGCGAGCGCCGCGACCGTCAAAAATTGCACCAACTCCGGCGCGATCAGCATCAGCGGTCCGATCGACGGAGGCAGAAGCTACCGCGCGGCAGGCGTGACCAATACCGCAGGTAAAGTGATTTCCTGCAAAAACACAGGCGCTGTTTCTGTAACGACCAGCGGCAGCGCGGAGGGTGCCGTAAGCCTTTCTGCCGCAGGTGTTGTCGGAACATCAAGCAAACAGATTACATCTTGCACTAACACCGGAAAGATTACCATGAAATCCACCGTTGAAGTGTCACGCAGCATCCTCATGGGCGGCGTTGCGGCAAACGCAGAGAACGCTAAAATTACGAAATCCTGGAACAAAGGTGCCGTCACATTCAGCGGCGTCGCAGAATACGGCGCTGTTGTCGGTGGTCTCGGCGCAATCACGAGCAATGTCAGCCAATCCTGGAACAAGGGCGCAGTCAGCGCAAAAGCCTCCAAAAATGAACTGGACGTTGTCGCCGGTGGTCTCGCAGGTACGGCAGTGGATATGCGGAATTCTTACAACACAGGCTCCGTTACCTTAAGCGGTGGCGGTTATGTCGGTGGTCTTGCAGGAAACGCAGGTGGCTTTGACCACCGTATCACAAACAACTACTCTACCGGAACCGTAAAAGGCTCCAAAGGCGCGACCAAGGGTCAGCTCATCGGTATCTACAGCGAAGGAGACGATAAGGCAAGCAACAAGATTTACAACAACTACTACACGAAGTCCGGCAAAGCTTACGGCTTCGGTTCTGTAGCGAAAAAAAGCTGGGCTGCAAAATCCCAAAAAGTTGCTTCCATCAAGGCAGGAAATTGTCCGAAACTCAGCTCGAAATACTGGACATATTCCTCCAAGTATGGTAGAATGATTCTCAAGAACAACAAGGAAAAATAGCAATTAAACTCGCCGCCGGGTGAGAAGCGCTAATTTAAGCGACGGATTTCGTATCGTTAGGCCTTAGAAGATACGGAGTGCGTCGCTTTTATAATACTGGAGGTATAAAAATGTTTGCATATTATTGGCCAATCGGCTTATTGGTGCTTTCCAATGTATTTTATCATATCACCGCAAAATCAATTCCATCAGATGTAGATGCTTTTTTCAGCATGGCTGTCACCTATGTGGTGGGAGCAATTGTATCCATCGCTCTGTATCTGACAATTGGAAACGGCGAAAGTCTCAGCACGCAGTTTTCCGGCTTGAATTGGGCACCGTTTGTGCTGGGACTTGCAGTTGTGGGACTTGAGGTCGGAGCGATTTTCATGTACAAAGTCGGCTGGGAAGTTTCCGTGGGAAATATCGTACAGGCAATCTTTGTTGCTATCGCACTTCTCATCGTAGGCGTGCTGATTTATAAGGAGGCCTTGACGGTTACAAAAGTGGCAGGCATTATGGCGTGTCTTGTGGGAATTTATCTGCTCAATAAGTAGAATGCTTGTTAAAATCGCCCGTGGCGCTGCCTGCTGCGGCGTTCGTAAGAAAAACAGAAGGAGCGGCTTGCCGCTCCTTTTTGCATAATAAGACAATGTCTATAATCTTTCAACTTCTTCACAGGATAATCCTGTATTTTCAGCAATAACCTCAATTGGTATTCCAGCCTGTTTGAGGTTTTTCGCAATTTCACGCTTTTCATGTGCAGCGCCTTCGTCATATCCATAGCTCCAACGAATTTTCAACTCTTCTTCTATCGTCATAATCTCTATCACCTCCGCGTCGCGGTTGACTTCCTCGACCTTTTCGTGGATGCGTTTGAC
>ULTU01002623.1_pt1 | contig 10308 bp, 2 predicted proteins | sample 1957861 | NCBI WGS metagenome assembly ULTU01 (sample SAMEA4835742, study PRJEB28245) | human gut metagenome | biome: gut microbiome; material: fecal sample | place: Denmark | collected 2008
TAAATTTATATACATGTGGCAAGCCATGTATTTACCCTAATGTAAAAACCAATAAAAGGTTTTACCCTTTTATTGGTTTTTGTTAGTTATTATTTTTTAAGTACAAATTTTTTGATTAAGATAATTCCTACTCCTAGTACTGCTACTGCTGATATTGTTATTATTGCTATTTGTACTGGTGTTATTTTATCTTCACCTGTTGGTTTTGTAATTGTAAATCTTTCAGCCCAGAATTCGTCTTCTTCGTTGTTATCCTCTAGTGTTTTTCCTGCATCATAGCTATGTACATAGCTTAAGTTGTCTGGTGTGCTTTGGTCTCTTCTTCCTGCTGCATTTGTGTAATGTGTTACTTGTGCTATATAGCTATCATATACTCCACCATTTTCTATTTCTGATGCTGATAAACCTACTGAAACTACAAGCTTTTTAGAAGTATCCATAGTATTATTAATAAAGTCTTTTTTCTTATTCTTATCATTTATTTCTTTTAATGTTTTACCTGTCTGCAATAATTTTTTGCTTGTTTCTTCTTTGCTTGTTATTATTTCTTTAATGTTGTTATTATCTTCTTGTAATTCTCCGTCTCTATTATAGTAAGGATACTTATTACCATCATTTCTATCAGCTTTAGTAAAGTCTGTTGTGCTGTTTACAAATTTTACTTTTGGGTTTAATGCTTCTTGGATTTGCTCTACTGATGCTAAAACTTTTTCATCATTTCCACCTTTTTTTCCTGTATAATAGAAATCTGAAATGTATGTTCCGTTTGTATAGGCTATTTGCTTTTTAGCCTTTTTTACTTCTCTCTCTAAATTTAAAAGTCTTTGTGCGTACTCTTTTGCTTCTACTGCTCCATAGTAGCTAATTAAATCTTTGTTTAAGTAATCTTCGTCACCTTCGTTTTTAATTACATACGTATATGTTATGTATGCGTCTGCACCTTGAGCTAATTCTGTTGTATCTGTTTGTAAGTACCACAATCCTCTATTTGTTCTTTCTGATTTTGTTGCAAATAGTCCATCCTTTTGTCCTTTTAATTCTATTTCAGAACCTTGTGTTGCTTTAAGAATATCATTAATATCTGCTGTTGCATTTGCTATTAAGTTTACTCCACTTGCTACTGGTTTTATTGTTAAACCTGTTATATGTTTTTCTAGTACTAATTTTGTTTTTGGTCTTTCCATTAAGCCAAAGTTTACGTTTGCGAATTGAGTATTTCCAACATTTGGATTACTTCCATCAGCTACTGTTGTGTCAGCATTTGTATTTTCTTTTGCATCTGCATCTACTGGCATTTTTATTTTTAATGTTTCTGCACACATCCAAGTGTTTGCTAATACATCTTTTAAACCTTCTGCATTTGTAGCTCCATCTAATTTAGCTAATTCAGCGCCTTTTTTACCATCTACATCTACTGCATAGCTCATTACTCTTAATCTTCTTGCTTCGTTATCTACTGCTTTTGAGTTTTCTCCATTTAGAGATGTATTGTTGTACCATGGTGCATTATAATCATAATCAACATAAGTAGATTTGTAGTCTTCACCGTTATATGTTAATGTATTTCCTGTTATGTCATAAGTACTTCCATCACCATATATGAATCTTACAATGTAGTTACCTGGAATAATTCCTTGTGTAAATTTGTATTCACCAGCTTTATTCTTATTATTATCATCTGTAAAAGAATAACTCTTTCCTGAATATCCATTTCTATCTGTCGTTTTTACTGTATTGCTTCCAGCTACTGTTTCTTGCCAAATATATTCATATTGTTGTTTATTCTCGATTTCTACAAGTTCTATAAGTTGAACGATTACATCATTAACGCTATTATTATTATTTTCAGTATCAAATACTTTTCCAGAAATACTTCTTTCTGCATTGGTTTTTAATTTTATTTGTATTCCGTTTGCTTCGTCTGTATCGTCTTCATATCTTACTTTATTTTCTTCTAAGAAAGCATTTCCTGGTGCTGAGTCTTCATCTACAAGTCCACCACCAGTAGTGTATGATACTATTTCTGCTTGATTCAAATAGTCTTCACCAAGCACACACTTATTTCCATTTTTGCCTGTTAATACTTTGAATGTTAACTCTAATGATTTTGTTTCTCCACCATTTATTTGAAGGTCACTTGTATCAATCATTAATACTCTATTATTTAGATTTGTTTCTTCTGTTATTAAATTTATGCTTTTATTGTTTTCTGGTAAGTAGGCATACTTATCATCATAATGATATTCCACCTTGTTTACTTTTGCATCATGTTGTGTACTTTGATTTTTTAATTCTATTCTATATGTAACATATACTTCTAGCTCTGAATCTTTTTTTGCTGATTCTATTTGTTCTTTACTTAACGCTTCCGCATCATATTTATTTTCGATAGCACCTACTTTATAATCCGCAATTCTGTAATTATAGTCTGAAACAGCCAAATATAAGTTGTATTCTATTTTGTTATCTCCTATTTTCTTCTCGCTACTTGGTCTATTTAATGCTTCATTTAACTTTCCATCTAATATTTGGTCATACGTATATGTTGTTTGGTTACCATTTATTGTTACTGTTGCATCTTTTACATCTGTTCCTAAACTTAAATCAAATGATTTTTTGCTTAATCCACAGTTTATATTAAATGCATAATGAGATTTGTTTATTGTTCCATCTGTATTCCATGTACCCATCCAATCTTCTGTCTTACTCAAATATGTATATGTTTTGCCTGCTACATATTGTAGCTCATCATTTTTATTTTTTACATCTTTATATATTGCTTTATTAGGTGTACTGTTATTATCTAAATCATATTCTATAATCCATCCAGTATTAGTTTTGCTTTTATCTACTTCACCAGTACCAGATATTTCTTTTGTATTATCATTAAAATCTTTACGGTTAGGTTCTTCAGCTATTTTTGTATCTCTTGCTTTTGTTGTATATGCTTGTTCTTTACTATTTGTCATTGCTTGGTATTTGATTCCATCATATTCAAATACTACGTAATAGTCATCACCCGCTGTTATATCTGTAAACATATACTCACCTTTTGCTAGGTTTACTTCTACTTTATTTCCCTTATGATCCGTGTATGTTGCCTTTTGATTTTCATCTGATGAAGTTGTTTCTGCAACTTTTTTTCCGTTTTTATATAAGGTTACTCTTATACCAGCTAAAGCTTCGTCCTGATTTTCGCCATCATATTGATTATTTATTTCAGCTGTTGCTTTATCTGTTTGTATCTTCTCTGTCCAAACTATTCCACCTAAGTTCATTATAGGAATATCTTTAATGTTTAATTCTAATTCGTGATTTTTTAATGTTACTTTTCCTGCTTTAAACTCATCATCAGTAACAGTTGAATCTTTTTTTGTTTCAGATATATTATATCCATTTCCCTCTCTTTTTAGTGTTACTGTTATTGTTCCTTCAATTTTTTTGTAACCTACTGGTGCTTCTATTTCTTCTATTGTAATTACTACTGGTTCATTTAAATCTTTTATTTCAATGTCTTCTAACACAAGATTTCCATCTGCATTTGTTGTTTCAATTATTGTTACTTCCCCTGCTTCTGGTATTTGATGGTTCTTTATACTTGCAACGTTTGTTAATGTTAATTTGAATTTTGCTCCTTCAACTTTTCCTCCACCTACTGATGAAGTTTTTAATAATGTTAATTTTTCTATTATAGATTTGTTTTCTACTGTTACAGGAATTTTATTTATTCCTGATTTGCTATCTTTAGTAACTGTTCCTATTGTTATTTTTTCATCTGGTCCGCTTATTTTTTCTACTTTCCATACTGCTTTATTCTGGTCATATGTGAATTTTAGCACGATTGGTTTTTCTAGTTTTTTATAACCTGCTGGTGTAAATGTTTCTGTTATTGTTGCTGTAAATTCATCTGGACTAGTTGGTTGTACTTGTGAAAATACTATTTTTCCATCTTTTCCAACTGTTTTTGTTTCTCCTTTTAGTCCATTGCTGTATTCTATGCTAAATTTAGCTCCTTCAACTGCATCTCCAGCAGTATCCACTTTGTCTAATTCAACTTGTACAGGAGGGATAAGGTTGACTTTGTAATTTAATGGGAAAAATGTTTTTTTATACTTTCCTTCACCTACAAGTAATCTTTGTGGCATTTTACCTTCATTTGTTCTTTCGCCTTCTAAATAATACCATGTTGCTTCCAAATCATTTCTGCCAATAGTTATCCTTAAATCTTCTATCGAAACAACTGTAGAAGCTTTTTTCACTAGAACATAAAATTCTGTTTCTATATCTTTTCCTATTTCGTCATCATATAAAATTTCATTAGTATTTGTATATATAGGAGAATAATTTCCTTCTTTTGTTTTTGCTAAAACAATTATATCAGTATTTTTTTTATCCAAGTTGGTATATGTACTTTGTCCATTTTTCTTAACTTCTATTTTTTGAATATAGTCTCCTTTTGAAGCAACATATCTATATGGTCCAACTGCTATATAATTCTCTACATTTTGACCAGCAGGAAAATTTTTTATTTTATCTTTTATAGTACTATTTGAAATATCATAATTAGTATTAGGTGTAACAGATTGATCCACCTTAATTTCTTGGCGGTTTTTATAGTCTGCCTCTGTTAATGTTGCTCCGTCAAATGTAGATCTCGTTCCTATAAGCATAAAAGCTAGTAAATCCCCAAGATCTCCTATTCCTGCATTCAGTATCCCACTTTCGCTTACATAATCTGAGCTATTTTTAAATGCTTTCATTCCATTCTGTCCATGAAGTTCCCATATAGCAACTTGCTCTGGATGCAAGAAAACATAATATAACCAATGATTGAATTTCCCAGCATTCTTTAAACTGGCTATTTTCTTTTGATCCATCATTTTTTCAACTTTTTCTCTCAAATTGTTTGTATTACTTTCATTAAGTTTTTGATCTGCCAATGCATATGAGATTTTAAGCGCATTATTTTTTCCTTTGCTTGGTACTTTACCTTTTATTGTTATAAGTGGATTATTTCCTGTATTAACATATACCGATCCTTTAACTTCATAATTACAATATTTCGCTGGTTCGCTTGCCCATACTTCTGTATTGCTAAGATCATTACAATATAAAAAGTTATTTTTCTCTAAAGTATTTAAGTTAGCTTGATACTTTTTTCCTATGCTAATACTTGAAACACTATTTGGAATTGTACTATATCCTAAGACTTCGTTCCCTTTAAAATTTGATAATATACTAATTAGTATCATTACCAGTAGTACTATTATTATCTTTTTTATATTCTTATTTATATTTTCTTTCACTTTATTTCCCTCCTTTCCTATATATTCTTTTCAAGTATTACTTTTTTATTTATTAGATATATTCCTCCACCTAATATAAGAATGCTTGTTATTATTATTCCAATATACATCATTGGGCTACCTGTTGCTGTACTTATAAGTAGTTCTGCTGTACTATAATCGTTCTCTTTTTGTTCTTGATTTGCCGGTGTAGAGTTTGTATCTACTAGTCCAAAATCGTTTTTGTCTTCGTATATTTCTGCCGCATTTGTAAATGTTCCAGTGTTATTTGCTGTCATTGCTTTTGTTAATATCAATTTAACTTGTTTTGATTCCCCTGGTTCTAGAGTTACATCTTTTAGTGCTTCTGTGTATAGGTTTCCATCTGTTCCTTGATACCAAATTGTGTTCATTTCTGAGCTGAATTTTAGTCCTTTTGGTAAGTAGTCTGCTATTACACTTGCTGTTCCTGGAACTGCTCCGTTGTTTTTAACTTCTATCTGATATTCTACAAATACTGTTGAGCTTGCCATTTGTTTTGCTTTTATTTCTACTTTTGCTAATTGCTCGTTATTGTATTTGTATTCTGTTGTTCCACTATCGTTTTGAACTACTACTCTTGTAATATATTTGTTTAATTCTAAATCAAATTTTGCATTTATCACTAAACCTATATTAATATTTTCAATATTTTCGCTAACTAGGTTTAAAGTATCTGTTGTTACTGTTGTTCCTTCGTTTGTTGTAGGTGCAGATGGAACTGAGTCTTTGTTTACTACTGGTGTAAGTTTGTACGTTTTTGTGTTGTACTCAAATTCTATTATATATTTTCCAGCTTTTAAGTTTTTAAATTCATATTTACCATCATTATCTGTTATTGCTGTTATTTCTTTTCCATCTTCGTCTTTTAGGTATTCTGCAACATTATCTTTGTTAATTTGTTTTATTTTTACTAAAATACCTTTTAATAATTTTTCTTTTTCATCTTTTATTCCGTCTTCGTTCTCATCAAGCCATGCTGTACCAGAAATGCTATATGTTTTATCTGTTGGCGTATCTGGTTTGCCTGGATCTACTGGTTTATCTGGCTCATCCGGAACATTTTCACTTTTTATTATATAATCTATTTGTTTAGTAACTGGCTCTTGTTGTTTTACTTCTGTAAATCCATCTCTAGAATACGTTTTTACATAATATTTAGATATACTTTCTAATTTACAATCTTCTTCTTGATATCTAAAAGCCTTTCCTTTCCATGTAATAATTAATTCTTCTCCTGCCTTTAAATCGCATCTTAGGTTATAATTTGTATCTCTTTTTATTTCTATTTCTTCATTATTAGTTATAATTGATTCCAAATCTATTCCTTTTATAATATTAGTTTCAAAATATATTGTATGAGTAAAATTAGTATTATTTTTTATTTTTGCAATATATTCTACTACATCACCTGGCTTAACATATTTATTTCTTGTTTTTTCAGTTAAATTTGTTGAAGTAACTTCAAAATCTAGTTTTGGCTTAATAACCAAATCTTTCTTATTTATTGCATAGCTTTTTATTTGATCTGCATCTACTAACACTGAATATGTTACTTCTTTTTCAACAATACCTTCTAATAATCCTTTTGCTTCTATTACATAAACTTCCATTCTTATTTGTTGGTCTTTTTCAAGTTTTGGTATTGTATATTTAATTTCATTTTCCTTTTTCTCTTCTTTTATATCAACTTTAACTATCTGGTCATTTAAAACACAAATATAGCTCTCATTATTTTCATCCAACTTTGTTCCTTCTGGCAATTTACTTGTAACAACTACATTTGTTAAAGTTTCGTCAGATACATTTGTTATTGTTGTTTTATATCCTAGTTGTCCTCCTTCGTAAATAAATTCTGCTCCATCACTATATGCATCTTCTATTGTTGCTTTTATTAATGCTTGTTTCACTACATTTTTTACTTCTGTTGTTTTTGCTTGATCTTCTTTGCCATTTGGTATTGCTTTTATTGTTGTTGTAATATCTTTTTGTTTTGTTTCTTCTGGTAATTCTTTTACTTTTGCTGTTATTGTTTTTGTTATTGTCTTTCCAGCTTCTATATCAAAATTCTCTGGTTTTGATACTAATTCTAATTCTTCTGGAATACTTGCTTCTATACTTACATTTTTAGCTGTAACATTTGATTTGTTTGTTACATCTACTGTAAAAGTAACTTCTTGTTCTTCGTATACAACGTCATTTGTTGGATTAGCTTTTACTTCTAATTCTACTTTTTGTGATGTTTCCAATTTTATAGATACCGCTTTACCTTCTTGGTTACCTATTTTTACAGTATATGTACTTTCCATAGATTTATTTGCACCTAAGTTTGCTGGTATTTCAATTTTATATGTAAATGTTGTTACTGTTTTATCTGTTAGTTTTGCAAATGTTATTTTATAGCTTTTATATTCACTTGCTTTTTCTGGGTTGTATGCTTCAAATGTTTGTCCATCTACAGAGTATTCTACTGTTGCATTTCCTGCTGTTATTTCTTCTTTTAATGTAGGATTTATTGTAGAACCTGCTTCTGCAAAGTTTCCTGTTACTACTATATTTTCTAAGTCTTTTCCTGTGTTGTTTATTATTGTTCCTGTTACTTGTGCTATTGCTGATTTTTCCTCGCTTAATAAACCTGTTTTGCTGTTTCCTTTTATTGCTACTATTTCAGGTTGTGCTTCGTTATAATTTGAGATACTATTTGCAAGTATTATTCCTTTTTCTGCTGAGAATGTTACTTGTTCTGAATCTTTTGCTTCTTCTTCTCCATTTACTACTGTTAATTTAATGTCTCCTGTACTTGTTGGTAGTAATTCTGGTGTTTTTAGGTTTGCAGAAAATGTTATTGTTGTATTTTGTCCATCAAATTCTGCATATCCTTCTTGATTTCCTTTTAGTTTTATTTCAATTTGTTTATTTGTACTTCTTTCTCCTGATGTAGACTCATTTCCTATTGTTTGCACATTTACAGATTCTATTTCTAATCCATTTGCATGTTGAATAATTACATTTTCTTTTTTAATTTCTTGTACAACGTTTACGTTTTCTGGTAATCGTATTTTTATTTCTGGGTTGTTAAATAGTTTGCATGAGTCTTCTTCTGTTAATAATGTAACTGTAAAGTCAACTTTGTTTTCTTCTCCTACTGGTAATGTTGTTTTATCTTTTCCTAAGTTTAAACCTAATTCTGCATTTGTTTTTGGTGCTTCTAGTGTAATTTGTTTTTTACTTGGTATTGTATATACAAAGTCATCATTGTCTTGAACTCCTGCTATTGCATTAATTGTTAAAGATTCTATTTTGTCTATGTCTGCAACATATTCTTCTACGTTTGAAATGTCTAATGCTTTGCTACTTGCTATTCTTAGTTTTCCTGCTTTTATAGGCTTACTAATTTGAATTCCTATTAGACTTACATCTTCTGGGTATTCTTCTGTAAGTAGTGTTTCATTATTTGGTGCTACACTGTCTATTGTTATTGTTCCAATTTGTTCTTCTGTTTCTATATTTATTAGGTCTATTGTTCCATCTTCTCCTAATATGTCTATAAACTCATCTTTATTTATATATGTAGCATTATAATATGTAACTGGTTTTGGGTTTTCTTGGTCTGCTATGTTTAGATTGTCTATTTGAGAAACAGCTAATATGTCTTCTCCTATTTTTGTGCTGCTTATATTTAGTGTCCAATATTCGTTAAAGTCAACTCCTGTTTTAATGTTTCTTTTGCTTAGTTTTTCTGGAGCTTGTATGTCTAATTCTACTAGCATAGCTTTTTCTGCATTTGTTTCCCAGTATCTTGCTGTTTTTTTATGTTCTGTTTCGTCTGTGTAAAGTTTAATGTTATTTTCTACTTCTGTTTTTATTGCTGATGTATTTGATATAGCTTCTTTATCAAATATGTATGTAACTACAAATTCGTCTACTGCATTTTTTGCCCATTCTACGCAGTTGTTTTCGTCTTTGCTATTGTTTACTGTTATTGTTATTTTTCCACTTTCGCTGTCATATTGCCATGAACCTAGTTTGTTTTCTTCTGCTGTACCAAAGCTTATTGCTCCGTCTTTTCCGTTTGTTGCCATAGTTGAGTATGCTGTTACTTCAACTTTTTCTGCTCTTAGTTCTTTATCTTGTAAAAATTCTTTTTCTTCATTCATTGTTCCAATTTGTATTGGGTTTACTGTTATTTGTGTTTTTTCTATTGGATATATGTTGTCTTTTATTCCTGATTTTATTTTTACTTGTACTACTCTTTTTTCTTCTCCATCTATTGTGTATATTTTGTTTGTTATTATGTTGTTTTCTAATATTTTTGTTGCTTTTCTAGTTTCGTCATCCATTGTTTGAAGTTTTTCTGAATTCCATTCTAGTGAAACGCTTTTTTCTTTGCTTATTTCTTCTGTTTTGTTATCGTTTGAGTATGTACCTGTTAATTTTATTTTACTTTCCATGTTTAATAAATCTAAATTAAATTTGTTATCGTTTCTTGCTACTATTGGTAAGTTTAATTCTTTGTTTTCTCCTGCATTTATTTGGTCTATTATAATTTTGTCTTTTAGTTTAAAGTTGCAGTTTTCAAGATTTAGTTTTATGTTTTTTAAACTTCCCTCTTTTACTGCTATGTTTAAACGCAAGTTTAATTCAGATGTTATGTCTGTTTTATTTACTTCTTCTTCTCCTTCGTCTAATATTTTTGCATCAAATGTAATTTCGTTTTGTTCATTTGCTGCATAAGAAATTAAACCACTTCCCAGATATGATCCGAAGTAGTGCAAAATTTGAAAAGGTTAAGGTTAAAACTAAAAATGTTGCTAACACTTTTGTGCTTATTTTTCCATCGTTTGATTTTTTTAGATTTTTAAACATGTTTTTTCCTCCTGATTTTGTTTTTTTATTTCTGCTATATATTATATATTTATATAGCATTATTCTCACATTTTTGACGTCTAATGTCAATATGTGTTTTCTTATTAAATTTTATAAA
>ULTU01080696.1_pt1 | contig 10290 bp, 8 predicted proteins | sample 1957861 | NCBI WGS metagenome assembly ULTU01 (sample SAMEA4835742, study PRJEB28245) | human gut metagenome | biome: gut microbiome; material: fecal sample | place: Denmark | collected 2008
CTGCCTCGCTCATCCTATCGATGCGCTTCCCCGCGATCTGGATTGCTCCTCGACTCGGCGCTTCCAGACCGGCCAGCATATTGAGACAGGTCGATTTACCCGAGCCGGAGGTGCCGACGATCGCGACGAACTCCCCCTGGTAGACATCAAAGGACACACCATTCAGCGCGTAGACCTTATTGTCTCCGATTTTGAAAATCTTATATAAATCCCGCACCTTGATGATCGGTTCCACTACATCTCTCCCACAACTTGTCAAATCATAAACTGGCTTCATGGCCTTCATTATATGATAGGACCCGCTTATAAACAACGAACGAATTTATGAACTCGTCGTCAGTAAAATTAAGATTTACAGCTCGAGCAGTGGCCGAACTATATAGAAAAAGACCTGTGCCACAGCACAGGTCTTCGATCATCAAGCGTTTGCCGGCTTGCCTTCGATGGAGTTCCACTTCGGGGTGAGTACCTTGGTACCACCCATGTATGGCTGAAGCACCTCCGGGATGGTGATGCTGCCATCGGCCTGAAGACGGTTCTCGAGGAACGCGATCAGCATACGAGGTGGAGCAACACAGGTGTTGTTCAGGGTGTTTGCGAGATGGATCTTTCCATCCTTGCCCTTGATACGGATATGCAGACGTCTCGCCTGAGCATCGCCGAGGTTCGAGCAGGAGCCGACCTCGAAGTACTTCTTCTGACGTGGTGACCACGCCTCGACATCGCAGGACTTCACCTTGAGGTCTGCGAGATCACCGGAGCAGCACTCCAGTGTTCTGACCGGGATTTCCATCGAACGGAAGAAATCAACGGTGTTCTTCCAGAGCTTCTCGTACCAGTCCATGGCATCCTCCGGCTCACAGACGACGATCATCTCCTGCTTCTCGAACTGGTGGATACGGTAAACGCCTCTCTCCTCGATACCGTGTGCACCCTTCTCCTTACGGAAGCAAGGAGAATAGGAAGTAAGGGTAAGCGGAAGGGTATCGGCCGGCAGGATCTCATCGATGAAACGACCGATCATCGAGTGCTCCGAGGTACCGATGAGGTAAAGGTCCTCGCCCTCGATCTTATACATCATGGCATCCATCTCTGCGAAGGACATAACTCCATCCACGACCTTGGAACGAATCATATATGGCGGAATCACATAGGTGAAACCACGGTTGATCATGAAATCGCGCGCATAGCTGAGTACCGCAGAGTGCAGTCTCGCGATGTCGCCGATCAGGTAGTAGAAGCCGTTACCTGCGACACGGCCGGCTGCATCGAGATCGATACCACCGAAGGACTCCATGATATCGGTATGATACGGTACCTCAAATGCCGGAACAACCGGCTCACCGAAGCGCTCGTTCTCGACGTTATGAGAATCATCCGGACCGATCGGAACCGATGCATCGATCATGTTCGGGATGATCATCATACGCTTCGTCACCTCCGCCTGAAGCTTCGGCTCCTGCTCCTCGAGCTCCTTGAGACGTGCGGTAAATGCGCCGACCTCGGCCTTGACCTCTTCGGCCTCCGCCTTCTTACCCTGCGCCATCAGCGCACCGATCTGCTTCGAAACCGCATTCTTCTTCGCACGAAGCTCATCGGCCTCCTGCTGGCACTTTCTCGCCTCGAGATCGTACTTGATGACCTCATCGACTAACGGAAGCTTCTCATCCTGAAACTTTTTCTTGATGTTTTCCTTGACAAGCTCCGGGTTTTCTCTGACAAATTTAATATCTAACATAGGATCCTCTCCCCTTCTGCGAAATCTTTCTGGCGATAAACCACCATTTACTATAGCCTTATTTACGTCTGTTTTCAAGTCATTCCGTCACAGTTGACGGACGGGTCGCAACCGATCAGACAGGTGGGGACCCGGAGGGACAGTTGCGTCCGAACATCTACAGCGCTCCGAGGACATCCTCGAACTGCACACCGTAAACGATCGGGACCTTCTCCTCCTCGCTGTGTCGGATGCAGAGCGCGACGAAGTCGGCGGCGCGACGGGTGGCGTTCTCGAGCGCCTCACCGCGAAGACATAGACTCGCGACGATGGCACTGAAGAGGTCGCCGGTCCCCGGACGGGCATCGCCGGACCGGGCATGCTCGACGAAACGGAGATCGCCATCCGCTTCCGAGACGACATTGATCAGGGCTTCCGGTGTCGTGGCTCTATCCTCCGCTGTCTCCGGATAGGCCTCGACACCAGTCACGACGATCTGTCCCTCCGTCAGATGATGCAGCTCCGAAAGCAGGGCGTGCATCACCATCCCGCGTGTCGCAGCACTCGTACAGCGGTCGAGCGTCTCCTTCAGTCCCGCATAATCGAAGTCGGCGAGGAAGGCCGCTTCCGTCAGGTTCGGGCAGATGAGATCCGCCTTCCGACAGAGGGCCCGCATCGCCTCAATATGCTCCTCCGTCATCCCGCGATACAGACGACCATGATCCGCCATCGCCGGATCGAGGAAGATGCGCAGCGCCGGATTCCGCAGCTTCTCCGCCTCGAGATACGCGTCGAGGGCCCGGAGATCCGTACAGTCACCGAGGTAGCCGATCAGGATCCCATCGAAATGGATGTCATTTTCGCTCAATGTCTCGAGCCGCTCTTCCATCACCGCCCCGAGTCCTGTACTGGATACGTGCGGGAAGGCCGTATGGTTACTGAGCACCGCGGTCGGAATCGGGCAGGCGCTGAGCTGAAGTGCTGAAACCACTGGAATCTGGATGGAAAGTGAGCAGCGTCCGACACTGCATAAATCATTGATGAGCGCAAGTTTCTTTATCACGGAAAACTCCTTTATGCATGCAGGATGGCGTTAAATGCCTTCACATTCTCCGCCATACGCTCACGTGGCTTGAAGACGGCAGAGCCGGCGATAAAGAAGTTCGCACCGGCATCCTTGATTTCCTGCACGTTGTCGAGGGTGACACCACCATCGATGCCGATGTTCAGCGCGAGGCCGAGCGCGTCCGCACGCAGACGGAGGGCACGGATCTTCTCGATCGTATACGGGATCAGCTTCTGACCACCGAAGCCCGGGTTGACCGACATGATGAGCACGAGGTCCAGCATCGGCAAAACACAGTCCAGGGTGCTGATCGGGGTTGCCGGATTCAGGGCCACACCGGCCTTGAGGCCACGCTCCCGGATCTGCTGAAGGGTACGGTCGAGATGTGTGCAGGCCTCCTGGTGTACGGTGATGCCGTCCGCACCGGCATCGGCGACTGCGTCGATGTAGCGGCCCGGCTCGGACACCATCATATGGACATCAAAGAAACAGTGGTTATCCTTACGTACCGACTGGATCACCGGCATGCCGAAGGAAATATTCGGCACAAAATCGCCATCCATCATATCGAAGTGCAGGTACTTCGTGCCCGCCTCCTCGAGTACACGGAGGTCATCACGCAGGGTTCCGAAATCAGCGGATAAAATCGATGGGGACAGATCATAATTCATAGCATTCTCCTCTGCCGTGCTCGGACGGCGTTTCATCTTTATACATCTTCATATCTTAACTCAGTGTTACAATTCGGGCTGCCGCCTGAACGATGACCACTCAGTAACGCTTCTGCTCCTTCAGCTCCTGATAGAGCATAACATAGCTTTCATAGCGCTCGCGGGCGATCTTTCCTTCCGCGACGGCACGCTTCACCGCACAGTCCTTTTCACCGACGTGCACGCAGGTGTTGAAGCGGCACGCGCTGCGGTAGTCCTCAAACTCCGGGAAGTAGTACATCAGCCGCTCCGGTTCGATATCCGTCACATAGAGCGAGGTGAAGCCCGGAGTATCGAGCACATAGGTCTCGTCATCGATGTAAAAGAACTCTGAGTGACGGGTCGTATTCTTCCCACGCTCGATCTTCTTGCTGAGCTCACCAGTTTCCATGTTTGCAGCCGGATGGATGAGGTTCGTGAGTGACGACTTGCCGACCCCGCTCGGCCCGGAAAGAACGGTGGTCTTTCCGCGCAGTACCTCCATGATCTTCGGCAGACTGTCCTCGTTCCGGGTGCTGATTTCGAGCACCGGATAGCCCGCCGCGCGGTAGATCTCCGGAATCATCTCCGGGTGCTCCGCATGGATCTCCGGGATGGTCTTCGCCCGCGACTTTTTCTTCTTCCAGGCATCGCGCTCCTCCGGCACCGTTTCTTCTTCCTCTGCCGGCTCCTCGCCTGGCTGCACGAGGTCCACCTTATTAAAGAAGATCACCACCGGGATCTCCCGCTGCTCCATATGGATGAGGAAGCGGTCGAGCAGGTTCAGATTCGGATCCGGATGGCGGAGGGCGAAGATGACGACCGCCTGGTCGACATTCGCGACCGCCGGCCGGATCAGCTGATTTTTCCGCGGAAGGATGCGGATGACGGAGCCCTCATGCTCCTTCTCTGAATCCTGTACCGCTTCGATCTCTGCATCATCACCGACGAGCGGCTTCTCGTTCCGGTTTCGGAAGATACCCTTCGCGCGGCACTCATAGTCGCCCTCCGGGGTATGGACATAGTAGAAGCCACCGATGCCCTTGTAAATTTTACCTTTTAAAACCATGCATTACCTCTCTAGGAACGTGGTGCGAAATTCACAGTATAGGATGCGATGACGGTATCGTTCGACGCATCGACGATTTCGACGGTGCCCTTTCCGATGCCGGCTGCACCCCGGATGTTCGGGATCACGACCTGAAGCTCGGTGCCGGCTTCATAGCTTCGCGCTTCCTGAAGCGTCGTATAGCGCTCCGCACCATCGATGTCCTGACAGAGACGGATCAGGATGATCCGCCGTGTATCTGCCGCCGGACTGGTCTCCCCGCCGATCTTTACGGCCGTGTTGATCGAGCCGTACCAGGCGCTCTGACTGTCGGTCGTGGTGCTCTTCTGACTCGTCTCTCCGTCGGAGCCGGAGGAAACCGTGAGCGAGATCGTCGTCCCCTTCAGGACCACGGATCCAGGTGTCAGGCTCTGGTCGATGACCGTATTCTTCTCATACACCTCATCCGGCACATCGTCGATGCCATCGAGTGTAAGTCCTGCATTCTCCAGCGCGGTCAGCGCATCATCCTCACTCAGCGAACGCAGCTCCGGTACCAGCGCCATGCCATTCTCGCTCGCAGACCCGGCGGAACGCGTGATGATCAGCATCGATGTTCCGCTGGTATCCGGCTTGTTCGTGCTGATGACATAACCCAGCGGCACCGTATCGGAGAACGCATCCTGGATCTTATAATTGATTTTTCGTTTTTCCAGCGCCTCGACCAGGGTGTCACACTTCACGGCATGAAGTGCATCCAGTTTATCCGGCGTCGCCGGATCATAGAAGCGGATGGTCTCTGCGCCCTTCGACACGGTCACATCGAGGGTGCTGCCGTTCTGGATCTTCTCCTTCTGATAAGCGATGATCGTGCCCTCCGTCGGATACTGATCCGAGAAGCTTTCCTTCGCGCTCCGGAGATGGATATGATAGTCTCCGAGATAGTCCTCCGCCTCCGCCACCGTCTTTCCGAGGATGTTCGGAAGCAGGTTATCGAGCCCGGAGATCGTGATATTGATCGTCGCCGCCTCCGTCGATTCAGTGGATGCCTCGATCGGCTGACTCGTTTCCAGCGCCGTCCGGCTGTCCCGGAAGAAGGAGAACATATTGCGGCCGATGATCAGCACAAGCACGATGATCAGCAGGATACAGCCACCGACGATCACACGGTAGATCCTCGTCATGTGGAAGCTGGTTTCATCTTCCTCCGTATCATCGAGCGGAAGTGCATCCGTATCATCGAGATGTGCGAGCTTCCTCCGAAGCTTCTGCCGGTGCTTCAGCTGATTCAGCTCCCGCGGAGAGAGCACCCGGGTCTCACTAAGGTCCTCCGGCATCTCCCCGGACATGAAGGAACCGCTCGGATCCTTCAGTGCCTTCCGAAGGTCCTCCATCAGCTCGCCGATGTGCTGGTAGCGAAGCTTTCCCTTCTTCTGCATGCACTTGTACACCGCCATGTCGAGGGCCGGGTACACATCCGGCACCAGCTCCTTCACATGCGGGATCGGATTCTCGAGGTGCGCGAAGACGACGGACACCGAGGTGTCGCCATCATACGGCACCTTGCCCGTCAGCATCTCATACATCGTACAGCCGAAGCTGTAGATATCCGAACGCTCATCCGACTGCCCAGAGCGGGCCTGTTCCGGCGAAATATAGTGGACAGAGCCCATGACGGTAGCATTGACCGTCTGCTGCGTCGCGGCACGGGCGATCCCGAAATCCGCCACCTTCACATTTCCCTCACTGTCGACGATGATATTCTGCGGCTTGATATCCCGGTGCACGATGCCCATCTTATGCGCGAGCTCGATACCGGCCGCCGCCTGCAGCGCGATGGCGATGGTCTCCTGCGAGTCCATGCGTCCCGCACGTTTGATGTAGTTTTTCAGTGTGATGCCCTCGACGAGCTCCATCACGATATAGTGCAGCTTCGTCTCCGGATTATCGACGATGTCATACACCGCGACGATGTTCGGATGATTCAGCTTCGCCGCTGCCTGGGCCTCGTTCTGAAACTTCCGGATGAAATCCTCATCCTCGCAGTACTCCTCCTTCAGGACCTTGATCGCGACCACACGCCCCATCTTCCGGTCGTTGGCACGATAGACATAGCTCATGCCACCCTGTCCGATCAGCGTATCGATCTCATAACGTTCGTCGAGCACCTGTCCCTGCTCCAGCATCATATCGTCGCCTCCTCTCGGTAAGGGCCGGTCAGAACGATGCCGATATTGTCCTTCCCGCCGTTGATGTTTGCCATATCGATGAGCGCCTGTACCTTTTCCTGTACCGTGCTGTGCTCACGAATGATGTTTCGGATGCTTTCATTGTCCACCATGTTGGAGAGACCGTCCGAGCAGAGCAGCAGATAATCGCCCTCACTGAGCTCGATCTCGAAGAAATCAGCCTCCACCTGCGGCTCGATGCCCACGGCCCGCGTGATGATATTGCGGGACTCCATATACTCCTTCGAGCCACGCCGCATGAGACCACGCCGTACCATCTCCTCGACATAGGAGTGGTCCCGTGTGATCTGACGGATGCTGTTCCCATGGATGAGGTATGCCCGGGAATCGCCGATATTACCGACGGTCAGATTCGGCCCCTCGATCAACGCGATCACGAGCGTCGTGCCCATCCCGCTCAGATTCGGATTCTGCTGCGCCAGGCGATAGAGCCGCTGGTTCACGTCGCGGATTCCCTCCTGCAGCAGGCGGATCTCCGGCTGTGGCTGCGCAGCCTTCTCGATATAACGTCGGAGCTCATCGACCGCATAGCGGGAGGCATAGTCCCCCGCCTTATGTCCGCCCATCCCGTCTGCAAGCAGGAAAAGATTCGGCAGTGTTCCTACCGGCTGATCGCTCGCGAAGACGTAATCCTGGTTCATACGTCGCCGCTGTCCCTTATCGGTTTTCGCAAAAAAGTCCATCATGCTTCACCTGTCACTTCGTCACTCCATCATCGTGGTACAATGCGGACGCCCTCGACATCCTCACTTCGCAGTGCCTCATTGCAACCACGGCGCTACGAGGCTTCATGCATCCTCCAGCGCCCACCAAAGCGCCTCGTTTCACTCCCTACGCCTTCGAATCGATGCCCTCCGTCTCGAGGTAATCCCGGCGGAGCTGACCGCAGGAGCCCGAGATGTCAGAGCCCATCTCCCGGCGGATCGTCGCCGCGATGCCGTTCCTCTCCAGAATATGCTGGAAGGCCTCGACCTTCGAGCGATCCGGGCGCTTCCAGTCCCGCTCCTTGATCGGATTCACCGGAATCAGGTTCACGTGGCACTGGAGCTTCCCACCGTTCTTCATGCTGCGGATGAGTTTCACAAGCTCCATCGCTTCCGTCTTATTATCGTTGACACCCTCAACGACGGAATACTCAAAGGTCACCCGTCGACCGGTCTTCTCGAAGTAGTACTCGATGGCCGGCATGATCTCCGAGAGCGAATACTTGTTTGCGATCGGCATCAGGGTCTTCCGTGTCTCGTCGTTCGGCGCATGCAGGCTGAGTGCCAGCGTGATCCCGTAGTTTTCATCGGCCAGCTGCCGGATCTTCGGCACCAGACCGCAGGTCGAGATCGTGATGTTCCGTCGCGAGATGTGAAGTCCGTTTTCATCCGAGATCATGCGGATGAAACGGGTGAACTCATCGTAGTTATCAAGCGGTTCGCCGGAGCCCATGATGACGATGTTATCAACCCGGGCACCGGTCGTACGCTGGATCTGGTAGATCTGTCCGAGCATCTCTCCGCTCGTCAGATTCCGTGCGAGGCCGTCGAGGGTCGACGCACAGAACTTGCAGCCCATGCGGCAGCCGACCTGGGAGGAGATACAGACACTGTGCCCGTGCTGGTACTCCATCCAGACAGACTCGATGACATGTCCGTCCTGCATGCGGAAGATAAATTTCTTCGTGCCATCGATCTTCGAGGTGAGCACCTCCACCGTTTCCGGCAGGGCTACACTGTACTCCGCACTCAGCCGATCGCGGAGTCCCTTCGAGATGTTCGTCATCTCGTCGTAGTGCTCCACCAGATTCTGGTGCAGCCAGGTATAGATCTGCTTCGCACGGAATGGCTTCTCGCCCATCTCCTCGAGCAGCTTTTTCAAATCGTTGATTTCTAAATCGCGTAAATTCTTCATTCTTTTCGAAATACCGTAAGATAAAATCCGTCGGATGGCGCACCTGGCAGGAACTTCCGCTCCTTCAGGAGGGTGAAGCCGCCCTTCGCGAGGATATATTCCCGGTTGTCTTCATTTTCTTCCTTCGTCAGTGTGCAGGTAGAGTACAGCAGCTTTCCGCCCGGCTTCACATAGGCACATACCGTATCGAGGATCTCGCGCTGCAGCTTCTGCAGCTCCCGGATGCCCTCAGGGCTCGCGTTGAAGCGGATATCCGGCTTCTTCCCGAGGATACCGAGACCGGAGCACGGGAGGTCGGCGATGACGATATCTGCCGTTCCCTGTCCAGCGGCGTCCAGCAGCGTCGGGTCCGGCGTGCGGGCATCGTGCACCTCGGTCGTGATATTCGTAAGCTGCTGCCGTGCGATGTTCTGCTCGATGAGCGCCACCTTCGCTTCCGTGAGGTCCCGCGCATCGACATGGCCCGTTCCCTCGAGGAGGGCGGCGATATGACAGCTCTTGCCGCCCGGTGCCGCGCAGACATCGACGACCCGGTCACCTGGCTGCGGATCGGCTTCGATCCCGACCTGCTGTGATGCGACGTCCTGAATCGTGATCTCACCGCGCTGGAAGGCCTCGCTGTGCACGATATCGCCCTCCATCTCCTCACAGTGTCCATCCTGGAAGCGGACGAAGTTCTTCTTTTCACCCTTGAGGAACCAGGCAAGCATGCGCTCGGTCTCCTCCCGTCCATAGATCTTCTTCAGTGTATCGTACATCCAGAGCGGCACACTGTAGCGGATATAGGCCGGTGTCTTTCCGGTATGGGCGAGGTTCTGGAAGATGATCTCCTTATCCCGGGAAACACTGCGGAGAACGCCATTCACGAAGCCGCTCAGGAAGAAAACCTTGTCCTCCTGGCTCTTCACGAGCTCGACCGCCTCGTTGATGGCCGCACTGTCGGGCACCTTATCCATGTAGAGAATCTGGTAGCTGCCCATGCGGAGCACCGTCCGGACCAGGGGCTCCATGTTTTTCGTATGGGTCTTACTGATCTGGTTCAGGATGAAGTCGATCTGAATCGTATACTCGAGGGTTCCCTCGACGAGTCGTGTCACGAAGGCACGGTCGCGCGGCGTCCAGTCCGGATACGCCGACAGTGCATCACGCAGCACGATATGCGAGAGCTTCTTCTCCTCAAGGATCTTCATAAGGCTAAGTACAGCAATAGACCGCGGCGTCGCTGCGGTCTTTTCTCTCGAAATCTCTGATATTTTTTTCTTTCCGGCATGCATATATTTATGCAGCGGGCCCTCTGCCCGGGTCTTTCTATTTCGATGATTTTTATTATCCATGAAACGTTATTTCTACAGATCCTCTCGTTTAGTATACCGTGTTCTGCCACACGATAGGTTATCCTTGATCCTGTCGTTGTCTGCTGTCCGCCGAGCCACGTCTTGACCTGACCACGTCTAAGCTTTAGCTTTCCATCCGTTTACGGAAAACTGGATATCAAGACTTTGTCAGTCGTCACTTCGCCGGCTGCCCCTCGTTAAAATCAGCAGTCGGAGAAGCTGTAAAAGTGACGATGCCGCCGCGGCGACATAGGTAAGTGCGGCGGCTGTCAGAACCGCCTTCACGCC
>ULTU01040350.1_pt1 | contig 10284 bp, 7 predicted proteins | sample 1957861 | NCBI WGS metagenome assembly ULTU01 (sample SAMEA4835742, study PRJEB28245) | human gut metagenome | biome: gut microbiome; material: fecal sample | place: Denmark | collected 2008
TGAGAACATCGCCCGAATTCTGCTGCCGGATATCCTCGCCTACTACGAAAGCGAGGAAGGTCAGCGTGAATTTGCCGAATGGAAGGCGGCACGGGACGGGGCAAAAACGGACAAGGACAGCAACGGCGAGAACGCCGCCTGACGATAGATATAAGACAAATCCAAGGGATATATACTCCTAAAACAGCATGGCAATGGGGATGGCAGACCGCCATCCCCTTTTGTGCGTTTGTTCAGTTTTCGCAGGGCTTGTACTCCGTGACGGCGTTCAGATATGCCTCTATATCTTAGGTCTTCTCGGCCCTCTGGGCTTGGATTCGGGACGCTTTACCACGCCGTTTCTGAAATGCGTATCCTCGAACTTCTCAAAGAAAACAAATAATCCGAACCCATCTCCGATTAAGAAGATCTGGTTCGGATTATATTGTTTTGGTGCGGGTAACAGGGGTCGAACCTGCACGCCGTAAGCACGAGAACCTAAATCTCGCATGTCTGCCAATTCCATCATACCCGCAAATATTCGCTTGACATTTGCAATAATAGCACACTACTTATTTTTTTGTCAATCACATAAAAATGAGTGTTGACTATTGAAAATGAAGTTATTAAAATAGGCTGGTAATTCGGCAAAGAGAAGGTTATCGTATGATTGCTGCAATAGTTAATGCTTTGGGCATACTCATCGGCGGAACGGCCGGAACGCTGCTCAGAGCAAAGATAAATCACAAGCTTGTCGACTGCCTGATGACCGCGATGGGGCTGGTCGTTGTTTCGGTCGGAGTGCAGGGTATAATCGGCTCATCAAATACCATGTGCCTTGTTCTCTGCCTTGCAATCGGCGCGGTGATCGGACAGGCTCTGAAGATCGACGAGTTCATAGACGGCATGGGTGTAAGGGTAGCCAAGCTGTTTGAGGGTAAAAAGTTTGCCGAGGGTCGCTTTGCCGACGGCGTTATAAGCGCATCGGTCATGTTCACGGTCGGAGCCATGGCCATAATGGGCTCACTCGATGCCGGACTGCGGGGTAATTACAGCGTGCTGTACACCAAGACGGTCATCGACGCAGTTTCAGCCGCGGCAATGTCGGCGGCAATGGGCGTCGGCGTTGCTCTGTCGCTCGTTCCGGTGCTCATTTGGGAAGGAGTCCTCATTTTGCTCGCGGGCTCGCTCTCACCTTTTCTGAGCACTGAGGTCATAACTGAGATGAGCGCTGTCGGCGGCGCAATATTTATCGGAATGGGGCTTAATATGATCGGTGTTACCGAACGCAAGGTCAATGTTCCGAATCTGCTCCCGGCGATAGTCCTGCCGGTCATTTATGTGCCGCTGGCCTCGTGGATAGGAGGTTTGGGCTGATGAAGAACAAATATGTTGTAAGCGTTATCCTCGCGGGCTCACTGTGGGGCTTCATGGGCTTTTTCCGCCGCACGCTCGATGTGATGGGCGTATCCGCGATAGGCTGCATCGCGGTAAGATGCAGCTTTGCCGCTGTGCTTTTCGGTGTCGTTCTTCTCGTAAGCGGCCGCAGTGCGTTTAAAATACACCTGAAGGATGTGTGGATATTCATCGGCAGCGGGATAGTTTCGCTGCTCATCTTCGGCGTGTGCTATTTTAAAGCCATGGATTATATGAGCCTTTCGGCGGCCGCGATACTGCTGTATACTGCGCCGTGCTTTGTTATACTTTTCTCGGCGCTGCTGTTTAAGGAAAAGCTCACGGCTCAAAAGCTCATTGCAATGGTTCTGGCATTTGCCGGCTGCTGCCTTGTCTCCGGCATTGGCGGAGGCGGCGCAAGGATAACGCCCGTCGGTCTGGCGCTCGGTCTCACCGCCGGAGTGTGCTACGCGCTCTACAGCATCTTCAGCCGCTTTGCTCTAAACCGCGGATACTCAAGCCTGACCATAAACTTTTACTCCTGCCTGCTTGCCGCAGTCGGAGCTACGATAATCGGCGGAACGGAGTATCTCGATATCATAACGCAGACGGTGCCGAACTTCGGCTTTGCCTTTGCTACCGGTCTTGTGACGTGCTTTATGCCGTATCTGCTGTATACACGCGGCCTTGAGGGGCTTGAAAACGGCAAGGCATCCATAATGGCCTCGGTCGAGCCGGTCGTTGCAACGGTAGTGGGAATTGCGGTCTACAATGAAGCGCTCACACCGATGAGCGCGGTGGGAATTATCCTTGTGCTGTCTGCAATTGTACTTCTGAATATCAGGCTCAGGAAAAAACATTATAATTGAAAAAGTCCGGCCTTTGAACGTAGTATTTTCACAGCCCGTCAAAGGAGCCGCCGTTTTCAGCTTGCGAAAACAGCGGCTCCTTGACAGGCTGTTATTTTTATTCCGACCGTTCCGCAAGCGGCCGGCCGTTTACTGCATTTCGCGCAACAACATACAGCACAGAGCACAGCGGAACGCTTATGAGCATGCCCACAACGCCCATGGCGTTGCCGCCGATCGTTACGGCGACGAGAACCCATATGCCCGGAAGCCCGACGGATTTGCCGACGACCTTGGGATAGATGAGGTTGCCCTCAAACTGCTGAAGGACGATGATAAACACTACGAACCACACGGCCTGAATAGGCTTTACCAGCAGTATAAGGAATGCACCGATCGCGGTTCCGATAAATGCGCCGAACACGGGGATGAGCGCCGTGAAGCCGACAAGCACGGATATCGCCGGAGCGTAGGGCATACGGAAGATCGACATGCCTATAAAGCACAGGGCACCAATTATCACAGCCTCCGTGAGCTGACCGGTTATGAAATTTGTAAACGTGCGGTTTATAAGGTCGAGCATATCGAGAAGCTTCTGCATTTTCTCGGGCTTCATCAGCCTTGACATGACCTTCTTCGACTGGCGCTTGAGCGTTTCCTTCTGCGCGAGGACGTAAATGGAAAAAGCGAGAGCAAGCACGAAATTAATAACTGCCGTGACAATTGACGTCGTTGCCGACAGGGTCGTGTTCAGTACCGCAGTACCGCCGTCCTTCAGGAAGTCTATTAGCTTATCGGGATTAAAGTTAAACTGCGGCAGGTCAACACCATATTTGACCAGGCGCTCGGACAGCGCCTCCCACCAGCTTTCGATCTCGGTGACATAGGACGGGATCATGCTGACAAGTGAGGATACCGATTCGCTCAGCTCGGGGATAATGAGGAATACGACCGCGAGTATTATACCGATTATGAGCAATATGCTTAGCAGCAGGCATATCGGCCGCTTGAGCTTTTCGACCCACTTACCCTTGAACCTGCTGAGGAGCTTCATCCACATCCGCTCTATAGGGCGCATGATGACATTGACGACATATGCTATGCACAGGCCGATAACAAACGGCGAAATGAGCGCATACAGCTCGCCGATGTACTTAAACAGCAGCTTGTGGTTATACACCGCCCATATCAAAATAACAGTGAAGGCTATTATAAGCAGTATTCGTTTTACGGTTTTTTTGCTGATATCCAAAGCTCTCTCCCCTTTTCACTGCACGCTGAACAGAATGTCACCGTAGGTAGGATACGGCCAAAACTGCTTGGCGGTGTTCTGCTCAAGCCCGTCAACGCTTCGTCTGAGCGCTTCCTGAGCAGGGAGCACCTTATCACGGAACACCGACGCTCTCGTATAGTTTTCTGAATACTCATCAGCGCTCTCTGCGGCTGCGGCAAGAGCCTTCACGTTCGTTACCGTTTCGCTCATAAGCTCGCTTACCTTTGCCGCCTGCTCCTTTTCAAAGCTGTTGTCTATCCCGAGCTGTGCCTTGGAAAGCGCCGTGTCCGAAAGCTTCTTTGAGTAAGCGCTGGCTGCCGGCAGTATATCCTGCCAAACCATCTCCTGCATGGTCTGCGCTTCGATGCGGATGACCTTGCAGTAGTTATCAAGCTTCATCTTATATCGTGCGGCAAGCTCGATCTCGGAATACACTCTGTGGCGTGCGAAGAGGTCAACATTCTTTATATCGAGATAGTATGGCACACAGTCTACAGTCGTACGGAAATTTTTAAGTCCGCGAGAGGCAGCTTGGCTTATCCATTCATCGCCGTAACCGTTGCCGTTGAATATAATGCGCTTGTGCTTTTTTATAACGCTGCGTATGAGCTCGTGCAGGCTGGTTTCAAAATTATCGGCATTTTCGAGAATATCGGCATATTTACGCAGCGACTCTGCCACGGCGGTGTTGAGCACCACGTTTGCGCCGGAGATCGACATTGATGAGCCGAGCATGCGGAACTCGAATTTATTGCCAGTGAAGGCAAATGGCGAGGTGCGGTTTCTGTCTGTAGCGTCGCGCGCAAACTTCGGCAGAACGTGAACGCCGACCTTGATCTGCTCCTTCTCCTTGCCGCCGTAGGGCGTATCGTTTTCGATAGCCTCAAGTATCTCCTCAAGCTCCTCGCCGAGGAACACGGAAATGATCGCCGGAGGCGCTTCGGCGGCGCCGAGGCGATGGTCGTTGGCAGCGCTTGCAACGGATATGCGCAGCATATCCTGATAATCGTCAACCGCCTGCAAAACGGCGCACAGCAGCAGCAGAAACTGCGCGTTCTCATACGGAGTTTCGCCCGGCTCAAGAAGATTTAGTCCCGTGTCGGTCGTCATCGACCAGTTATTGTGCTTGCCGGAGCCGTTAACGCCGGCAAAGGGCTTTTCGTGCAGCAGGCACACCATATCATACTTACGCGCAAGCTTCTGCATGAGCTCCATGGTTATCTGATTGTGATCTGCGGCAATATTTGTCGTTGTATATATCGGCGCAAGCTCGTGCTGAGCGGGAGCGACCTCGTTATGCTCGGTCTTCGCCAGAACACCGAGCTTCCAGAGCTCCTCGTCGAGCTCCTCCATGAACGCCGCGACGCGCGGCTTTATCGTTCCGTAATAGTGGTCGTCAAGCTCCTGGCCCTTGGGCGGCTGTGCTCCGAAAAGCGTTCTGCCGGTGTACATTATATCCTTGCGCTTTTCATAGATGCTTTTATCTATTAAAAAATACTCCTGCTCCGGACCAACGGTGGTCTTCACCGCGGTGACGTCTGTATTGCCAAACAGTCTCAAAATGCGAAGCCCCTGACGGTTTAACGCCTCCATTGAGCGCAGCAGCGGTGTCTTCTTATCCAGCGCCTCGCCGCCGTAGGAGCAGAACGCCGTCGGTATGCACAGAACATTATCCTTAATAAACGCGTAGGATGTCGGATCCCAGGTCGTATAGCCGCGTGCTTCAAATGTTGCACGCAGGCCGCCCGTGGGGAAGCTCGATGCGTCCGGCTCGCCCTGGATGAGCTCCTTGCCGGAAAACTCCATGATTATTCTGCCGTTATCGCTTGGCGCAATGAAGCTGTCGTGCTTTTCGGCGGTTATGCCTGTCATAGGCTGGAACCAGTGAGTAAAGTGCGTCGCGCCCTTCTCAAGCGCCCAGTCCTTCATGGCGTTGGCCACGACCTCGGCTGTCTCGCCGTCGAGCCGCTCGCCGAGCTTTATGGAGCGCTGCACCTGCTTATATGCCTGCTTCGGGAGCCGCGCCTGCATGACGCAGTCGTTAAACACCATCGAGCCAAACATTTCTATAACATTTTTCATAAGCAGAGCCGCCTTTCGTGCTGCGGCGCTCAAAAGCGCCCTAATATGTGAATTATATTCTAATCCTTGTATATTTGTCAACGTCAACAGACAAAACCTCTTATAATCGTTGACAAATGTGTGACGGACGTGTATACTAACTGTGTTAATAAAAACCACACAGTTAAGGGCATATGAAAAACAAACTGAAAAATAATTTGCTGTGGATATTGCTTTTGGTCACAATATCCGCAATAACGATAAAGATAATCACGTCATGCTCAAAAGGCTTTTCGTGGGGGCGATTTCTTTGCTTTCTGAAGAATTCTGATACCCTGTGGATGATCCTTGCCGCCGTGTGCGCATTCGGCTTTATTTACTTTGAGGGACTCGGTCTGCAATGCACCTGCCGCTTTTTCGGACACGGCTTTTCCGCCGGAAAGAGCATAATTTTTTCCGCGTCGGACATTTTCTTTTCAGCGATAACCCCCTCGGCCACCGGCGGCCAGCCGGCCGCGCTCATTCTGATGATGAAAAGCGGAATTCCGGCGGCGGTGTCGGCTATCGCACTGCTTTTGAATCTTGTGATGTATACTGTGGCGATACTGCTCATAAGCGCGGTATGCTGCCTTGTTCATCCCGGCATACTGCTTCGCATGAGTCTCGCTCCAAAGCTGTTTATCGCCTTCGGCGTCATCGTTCAATTGGCGTTCATCGCGCTGTTTTTAATGTGTATCTTTAACGACAGGCTCATACTCAGTGTCTGCCGCTGGGGACTGAAGCTTATGTGCAGGCTGCACATTTATAAGGACTACGATGTACAGTACGAAAAGCTGCTTGCGATGATAAAGCAGTACAAGAAATGCGGCGAGCTTTTACGGCGCGAAACAGGGCTTCTTATAAAGATCTTTCTGTGCAATCTGGCACAGAGGCTGTCGGTGATCCTGGTCTCGGTCTGCGTGTTTCTCGCGGTCGGCGGAAAGGCCGGCGACGCGTTCAAGGCCTTCTCGGTTCAGGCGTTTGCGGTTTTGGGCTCGAACGCCGTGCCGGTTCCCGGAGCTGTCGGCGTTGCTGATTATATCCTGCTCAGCGGCTTTAAGCAGCTCGTGCGCGACCCCGTGAGCGTTGAGCTTTTAAGCCGCGGAGTGAGCTTTTATGCAACCATTCTGTTGTGCGGCATACTGCTGCTGTGCGTACTAATCAAAATGAAAACGGTGAAAAGACATGACCTCTAAGAAAATGACGTTCGGCCTTACCTGCTGCTATTTTAAGCACCTCGGCTGGCCGGCGCGCCGCATTATGACAAATCCGGTTCTCACCGCCGTAGTCGGCGCATATATGGATACAAGGCTGTCGGCACGGCGTATTGACGGCTTTATCCGCGCAAATGCCCTGGACATGAGCGACTATGTTAAGCAGGATTACCGCTGCTTCAACGACTTTTTCACCCGTCAGGTGAAGGACGGCGCACGCCCGGTGAACATGGAGTCCGATGCGCTCATCTCCCCCTGCGACGGCTATCTGTCGGCGTATAAAATAAGCAATGACTCGGAATTTGCGATAAAAAACAGCTGGTACAACGTTGATGATCTCGTCGGCGGCGCGGACATTGCCGGCGAGTACATGAACGGTACATGCCTTGTGCTGCGTCTCGGCGTTGAGAACTACCACCGCTACTGCTACATTGACGACGGCTTCAAAAGCCGCAACCGGCACATTCGGGGGCACTATCACCCCGTGCAGCCTGTCGTCGTGCGCAAAAGGCCGGTGTTCATGCAGAACACTCGCGAATACTGCGTCCTGTACACCGAAAACTTCGGCCCCGTCGTTCAGATCGAGGTCGGTGCGTGCCTCGTCGGGAAGATAGAAAACTACCGTCAGGCCGGCGTCATCCACCGCGGCGAGGAAAAGGGGCTGTTCCGCTTCGGCGGCTCAACGATAGTCCTGCTGTTTAAGGAGGGTGTGCTTGATCTGCCGCAGGAGCTTTTATCCGACACTCTGCGCGGCAAAGAACGCCCCGTGCGCTTCGGCAGCGAGATATGCAAAAAAGCTCAGGCCAAATGACCTGAGCTTTTAATCATCCTCCGCATATATTGTTGTTCAACAGGCCGCTGTTTCCTCGGAAAACGACAGAGGTGTAATTGTATAATCGGTACGGCAGCACAAATTTTGCACAATAATTATCTTATGTAACTGGTTATTTTGCTGTTTTTAAACTTTTTGTATGAATAGCATTGCAAGTGCTGTAATAAATCTGTATAATAATTGTTGACATATTGACACCGTAAATATTTTATTGGCCATTTATTTTATGTTAATGGAGCAAGGAGGAATATTATGAAAAATCGCATTATCAGCCTGATACTGGTGCTGGTGCTCGTGTTCACGCTGCTGCCGGTTTACGCCATTGCAGACGTCAATGCGGAAACCGAACCCAAGGACGATCCGGGCATGACGCTTGAGCAAAGTCCGGACATACAGGCGCTCGTCAATCAGATAAAGGCATTGCTTAAGGGCGGGCAAAACAATGAGAAGCTCAATGCTAAGCTTCAGGAGCTTCTCGAGGGCTTGGACAGCAAGGATTTTCAGGCTCTGCTTGAACAGCTCGGCGCCAAAGATGCTGAAACATTCATGAATATGCTCAAGGATCTTCTTATTAAAGATAACGGCAGCATCAATACCGAGCTGCTCGAGACGCTGCTTGGGATGTTTATAAAAGATAAGGATATTCTTGATCAGCTGCTTAACGGTCTCAACTCGCAGGAGCTTCAGGACTTGCTGCAGAATCTTCTCAATGGCAAGTTTGATTTCAATGATCTGCTCACCGAGAAAAATCTTCAGAAGCTGCTTGACGAGCTCAAGAAGAACGATACCTTCAAGGAGCTGTTCGGTAACATCGACATAGACACGCTCATCAAGGCTCTCAGGGGTCTTATAGGCGGCGAAGACAACGGATTTAACAGCGGCATTATCGCGCAGCTTCTTCAGAAGTTGCTTGACAAGCTCAGCGACGGTGAGCTCAAAAATCTGCTGGAGAAGCTCAATATTGATGAGCTAAAAAAGCTTATTAAAGATCTTCTCGATAAGAACGGAGACATCGGCGATATCCTTGGAAAGCTTAACAAGGACAAGCTTCTTGAGCTGTTCAAGCAGTTTATCGGCGACAACGAGACGCTCAAAAAGCTGCTGGAGAAGCTTGACTCCGACCAGATCGCGGATATACTCAGAAAGCTTCTCGAAGGCGGCTTTGACATAAAAGACCTGCTGAAAAATCTTGACGCCTACACCTTCCTCAAGTTCATCGCCGGTCTCATAGGCAGCGAGCTTGACGTAACCGGTCCCAATGACGTTACCGTCAAGGAGGGCGAGAGCGCAACGTTCAAGGTTAAGGTAAACACCGCGGGAACATATAAGTATCTGTGGCTCGAGCCCGACGCCGTTAAGAGCATCGACTTCGGCGGAATTGATCTTTCCGGCAGCAACAAGCTGCAGATCGCGTTCAAGCTTCTTGCGGCGCTCAAGAAGGTCTCCCTGAGCACCACCGATACCCTTACCATCGCAAAGGCCGCCGCGAGCGACAACGGCAGAGCCTTCGCCTGCATGATCTACAATACTGATCTTAAGAGCCCAACCATGTACATCACCAACGAGGCAAAGCTGACCGTTGCTGCTCACGAGCACACCAAGGTCATCGACACCCCGGCAGTTGCAGCTACCTGCACAAAGGACGGCTGCACCGAGGGTAGCCACTGCAGTGAATGCGGCGAGGTCCTCAGCAAATCCGAGGTTATCCCCGCAACCGGCCACAAGCTGGTATACAAGGTCTGCTCTGTCTGCGGCTATGAGGTTCCCTTCCCCTTCGTTGACGTTTCCAAGACCGACTGGTTCTACAACGATGTCAAGTACGTTTGGCAGCACGACATAATGAACGGCGTTTCGGATACGAAGTTTGCTCCCGAAACCCCCATGACACGTGCAATGGTCGTCACCGTTCTGTACCGTCTTGAGGGCTCCCCCGACGTAACGGGCATGGCAACGCCTCCGTTTACCGACATCGGCGCCAAGAACTTCGACTGGGCATACAACGCCATCGTTTGGGCATACAATACCGGCGTGACAAAGGGCACAAGCGCAACGACATTTGCTCCCGGCGTCGCGATAAGCCGCCAGGAGATCGTCACGATGTTCTATCGCTATGCAGGCTCGCCCGCTGTCAGCGGCTCGCCTATCTTCGGCGATTCCTCTGTTATCAGCTCCTGGGCACGTAATGCGGTCCAGTGGGCGAAATCCTTCGGCGTTGTCAACGGCTACCCCAACGGCAACTTCGGCCCTGTCGATGCGACGACCCGCGGCCAAATGGCGGCAATGATTCATCGCTACATGCAGCTGACCAAAGTCCTGTAATCAATATACAAACATAAAAGCTTGTGCAGACTGATAATGAAGTATTAAAAAACCGAGTTACCGGGCACAGCAATTAAAAGAAAAAATCACCGAGCTTAGTCTGTTACGGACTTTACTCGGTGATTTTTGGTTCTATGTCAATAGTACGCATCCTGCTCCGGTATCCGCTTCTGAGAATCCGCTTCGCGCTGCTCGTGCAGCGGAAAGCTCATGCCGTACAGGGTCATCGCTTCTTTATATAGTTCATCATCTGCCTGCTTGATCCGTTTTATTTCCATACAATAAATCTCCTTCCTGCACTGACGATCGGCGGCCACAGCGAAA
>ULTU01032849.1_pt1 | contig 10279 bp, 6 predicted proteins | sample 1957861 | NCBI WGS metagenome assembly ULTU01 (sample SAMEA4835742, study PRJEB28245) | human gut metagenome | biome: gut microbiome; material: fecal sample | place: Denmark | collected 2008
GATCCTCATAAGCTGGGAGAAACGATGTATAGTGAATGGGGGAAGTACGTGGATCATGCGAATCATGAGGTCAGCGAAATCGCGCAGAAGTTTGCTTGGTTCAATGCTGGAATCACTCTGATTTGACATGTGCTGTATCGTAGGGCTATATTTGTAGACGAAATGCAGATACTCTGCCGCATCATTGGTGGTTCTCACACAATTAAATCCTACAGTAAACTTACGCCGTCGTGCTGTATCGTAGGGCTATATTTGTAGACGAAATGCAGATACTCTGCCGCATCATTGGTGGTTCTCACACAATTAAATCCTACAGTAAACTTACGCCGTCGTTTATTTTCGCTGCTATAAGGAGTACAATTATCATTAATAACGTTATAGCTTTTGATTAATACAAACTTGCGATAAGGAGGGCAGGAAGATTAAATCCAACGCTGTAACATATTCGTGAAAAATACTTATTATTATCAATAATTACGAGGAAAAGGTAATGAGAAGAAGTAAAAAATCGTTAGGTAGAGCAATCCTTGTCAGCTTTCTTAGTGCGTCCATGGTAATGACGACGCCGGTATATGCACTCACAGTGAGAACAGATCAGGAGATTAATAAAGATATAACGAATGGACTGAAGGTGTCCGGAAAATCGACAGTTACGATCAATGGAAACGTTTCGGATAAAGATGTTGATATGACTGTAGATGAGGATGATAGAGAGGATAGAGTCGTTATAGATGATTCTTCGAAGGTCACGATTAATGGCAATGTTGATTCGGCAAGAGTATGGACATTTGACGGATCCAGTCTTACTGTTAATGGAACTGTTAAAGCAGGAAGCATTAAGGCAAAAGAGGATACGAATGTAACTGTAAACGGTGATTCGAATGCTTCGATTAGAGCGGATGAGAACGCTGATCTGTCTGTAAAAGGTGATGTAAATGGTGCGGTTCAAAATAATGGTGGAACCGTAACAGTAAGCGGAAAAGTTAATGCGAAATTAGAAGAAGATGAGGATGATGATGGTTATATTGCCAATGGTATAGATATAACCGGTGGAACGACAACGATCGGAAAAGATGTAACGGTTGATGCAAAGCCAAGTACAAATGCAGCATATATACATGCTCAGTCTCATAGGACCGACGGTGCGCGTGATGATGCATATCTGAATATTGGTGGAAACGTTAGCATTCATGGCTCTGGAAGTACATATAAAGACGACGACATTGTCGATTTTTATAATCCAACTGGAGTATACGTTAAATCATACGAAGATACTAACGTTCATGTGAATGTTGCAGGAAAAATTGATGCAAGTTCAAATGGCGTAGCATGTGGAATCTGGGTGTCTAATAATAATAACCTAACGGATAAAGAAAATCCTCTACAGGTCAATATAGCATCTGGAAGTATTTCGGCCACTGGAAATAGGATAATGGATTCAAATCAAAGTGCAGATCTTGATGACGTTAAATCGTTTGGTATTTATATCAGTAACGAGCAAAGTGGCACTTCTGACGTGAATATTGTTGTGAAGGGAGATTTGACTTCTGATATTGGCATCGGCGTAGAAAATAAAAAAGCCAAAAATCGCAATGAACCAACTGATCTGGATATTGAAGATAATTCTAAGGTGACAACGAATATTGTTGTTGATGGAACGATTAAAGGAAACGATGCCGCCGTTTATATTTGCAACAAGGATGAAACTAAACATGAATTAAATCTTACCGCATGGAAAATTGAAAGCGATGGGACAAATACTGTTCTTGTAAACAAAGCGGATAAAGAGAATAAGGGAAATGTGGTTAAAGATGAAAAAGCAACTAAGGAGCAGTCAGATAACATCAACTACATCATCCGTCATGATGGTACGATTTCTCTTGAGGGCACACGCCTTGTCAGCGTGAATGGCAATGATTTTCAGACCGCACGTGAGACAGAGAAGCTGACCATCCATGTGAAGGTCGATGATGAGAAGAAGTACCGTGTTGATCGTGTTGAAGGAGGTACGGCAACCGCGACCAAGAACGCTGATGGCTCCTGGACGCTCATCGTTCCGAAGAACGGTGGTGTCGATATTCGCGCCGTACTTGTTGCTATCGAGCAGACCAAGCATAACTCTAGTTCTTCATCAGGCGGAGGATCAAGTAGCACTCGTCCGGGCGTAAACAATGCGTCTACAGGCATGATGACTACAACTCCTGAAGGTGCAACCGTTCAGACAAACGTAACGAAGAATGACAATTCCACAGTTACAACAGCAGCTGTTCGAATCGGTACAGCGACAGCAAATGTATCTTCTGCTGTAAGTGATCAGAATGGTACAAAGGTTACCGTCCAGCATGCAGACGGAAACCTTGCTGGAGCTTCCTTCAAGGGCGTTGGGCAGATTTCTGCTGACGGTGCAACCCTCGTAAAGGAAGACGGTACAACTGCAAAGATGGCACCTGGAATGCTTCTTTCTATCGAGAATGCAGACGGAACTTCTGTAGGTTGCTTCATGGATGCAACTGGTAAGACCATTGCTACTGGCAATTTCGAGGTTTACTATATGCTTGGAACTGATGGTAAGCTTCATGCGCACTTCGTAAATCCGCAGGGCTACTTCATGACCGGTATTCAGGTGATTAACGGCATGACGGTTACATTTAATGCAACTGGCGAAATGGTAAGCGTACTGTAAATCGACATTTAGAACTTTTCGATGGTTCGTAAATGGGTTCATAATGTAATAGCAAAAGGGGCTGTGCGTAGAGCATGGCCCTTTTCTTGTTTGAATAATGAAGAACCGCATCTGTAATAAACATTCAATCATTTGGACTCAGATATACTCAAAGCGACGCAATGTTGTCGTTTCACGGATCGAAGTTATGTGTAAAACAGCGATAGTTATGTAAATACCCAAAGAAATACTAAAGAATGGCGCAATTACGTTGATTTTTTTGGCTGAAGTTATGTAAAAAACAGAGAAAGAGCTGGAGTTATAGAAGCTCGTGAGTCTCTTAAAAATATTTCATGTTCCCGACATTAATGTCGGGGACATTTTTAGAAATCCCTGTCACATATTATTTCTGTGACCAATTACATTGCTCCATATAAAATAAAGGCAAGGCCCTGACTCGGTATGAGTCGGGGCTTTGCCTTTTTATGTATCGTAATAGCTATATCGCATCATATTTAAAATAGCGATGTTAATTAGATAAGGAGCACCATATGAAGAAAAAATAGAAAAATGTAGTTGAAGGCGCTGCATTGTTTTCTTTGGCGATAACGGCTGGTATTGCGACGGCGCAGTATCGCGCGAATATTCCAATGAAAAGTGGCAAATTCGACCTGGTCTCTGGCCAGAAGAATCAAAATGGCGCTGGTGAACTAAAAGAACCAGCGTAGGAAAACGGCGGTAGAGACAAGGCTGCAAAGGGATTGACGCCCGGACAGAGCATTGCGAAGAATCCGTATATTGTATCAAAGGCGGATTAGTCTTCGTAGGCGTATATGAAAGTCAACATTCCTTTATTTACCGAAGGTACAGTTGCTGGAAAAGATACGATTACTTTACAGAACGTATCAAAGAACTGGGTTTTACTTAGTGATAGCAAATCTGATACGACTCATACACTTATCTACGGCTACAAGATGAAGCTGGCCGGAGATAATTCATCAAAACCAGAGGCTGAACGTGCTAAAACGGACAGTCTCTTTACTGCGTTTAAAATTACAGATGAAGCAGTAACAAGTACATTTGTTGGCAGTCTTGATGTATATGGAATGCTTACACAAAGCGAAAAGGATGATATCAAGTCGGCTTTTCAGGACGCTGAGTTTAATTCTGATTTATCTGAAGATGTATTTATGATCAGCTATGACCTGAAGGGAGGAACGCTGGAAGGACAGAAATATCTGTATACAAAGGATGACTATGGGTACACGCCACCGACGCCAACAAAGGACAAGTACACCTTTACAGGCTGGTCTCCAGCTAAAATCGCAGAAGGCAGTAATTCAGATATTGTCTTCTCTGCTGGCTGGGTGGCTAATAAGCTCGGAAACATTCTCTATAATTTAAATGGAGGAAGCCTGAAAAATCAAAAGACTTCCTATACAGTAGAGGATTATGGTTACACTCCTCCTACACCGACAAAGGAGAATTACTCATTTACAGGATGGACACCTTCAAGAATCGCCGACAAGGGTGAGGGTGATGTAACCTTCCTTGCTTCGTGGAAAGCGAATAAGTTAGGAAACATTACTTACAATTTAAGTGGAGGCTCTGTTTCTGGAGCAAAGAACAGTTACACTGTAGAAGATTATGGATATACTCCTCCGAAGCCAAGTAAGGATGGATATGCGTTTACAAGCTGGTCTCCTGCAAAACTGGCGAGCGGAACAAAGGGTGATACTGCGTTTACAGCGGGATGGAAAGAGAATACGCTGACGATCAATTTTCATTCTAATGGCGCGGATAGTGTTTCGGATGTATTAGACGAAAAAAATTTTACTCTTAATACTAATGACTCAGTAGTATTTAAATATACACAGACCTACCAAGATAAATCATTGGCAGTACATAGTTGTTTACAGGATAGAACAGCTAATGTTTCTGGATAGTCAAAATATGGGTTGGCTGACGCCGATAGACTAAAAAAAACAGGCTATCATTTAACAAACGGCAAAAACTGGCGAAATAAAAAGAATGGAACATTGGCAAATGCTAGCACCAGCCTTGAAGCCTATACAGGCGCTGATGTTGCTGATTTTCTTGGAGTTTTGTCATCATTTAAGAAAGGCGATGTAACAGTTGATCTTTACCCTGAATAGGTAGCCAATACTTACACAGTAAAGTACAACGCTAATAATCCATCAGGCACAACTGTAAGCGGATCTACGGCAAACAGCACGCATAGCTATGATACAGCTAAGAATCTGGCAAATAACGGATTTGTAGTTCCGAATTACAGTTTTGTAAAATGGACTACGGTTGCCAATGGAACCGGAATTTCTTATTCAAACGCTGCTTCTGTAAAGAACCTGACTGCCACGAATAATGGTACGGTTAATCTTTATGCTCAGTAGAAAGCGAATACACTTGGAACTATTAAGTACAATCTTAATGGCGGAACTATCAGCAATCAGAAGACGTCCTATACTGTTGAGAACTATGGCTATACACCACCAACTCCGACGAAGGCGAATTATACTTTTGCAGGCTGGGCACCGGCGTCAATCCCGTCAGGAAGTAACGGCGATATCACTTTCACAGCAAAATGGACAGCAACGAAACTTGGCGATATTACATACACATTAAATGGTGGTTCGCTCACAGGTCAGAAGACCGCATATACAGTTGAGGATTATGGCTATACGCCACCAACGCCTACAAGAAAATATTATTCCTTTAACGGCTGGACACCTGCAAGCATTGCAAGCGGTACGAAGGGGAAAGTTACATTCAATGCGAAGTGGACAGCAAATCAGTTAGGTAAGCTCACATATAACCTTAACGGCGGAGCTATCACTGGCCAGAAGACGACATATACCGTGGAAAACTATGGTTATAAGCCGCCTACGCCGGCAAGAGCGAATTACACATTTGTAAGCTGGTCACCTGCATCGGTTGCTTCTGGCAGCAAGGGAGACATTACGTTTACGGCAAACTGGAAGGCAAATGTACTTGGTAACATCAAGTATAACCTTAACGGTGGTACGTTAAGTGGTCAGAAGACTTCTTATACAGTAGAAAACTATGGCTATAAGCCGGCAACGCCGACAAGGACCGGTTATACATTTACCGGATGGTCACCGGCAAATATTGCAAATGGAACCAAGGGAGATGTAACCTTTACTGCAAGCTGGAAGGCGAACACTTATACAGTTAAGTACAATGCAAATCCTCCATCTGGAAAGACTGCAACAGGAACGACTGCAGACAGTGGCCATACCTATGACACTGCAAATGCTCTTACTTCAAATGGATTCACAGTTCCGAACAGTAAGTTCGTTTCATGGAATACGAGCGCTGATGGAAAGGGCACAAGTTATACCAATGGAGCTTCTGTAAAGAATCTCAGCTCAACAAACGGAGCAACGGTTAATTTGTATGCTCAGTGGGTTCATGTTCATAACTCTGCAAAGACAGAGTATGCACAAGGCGATGATACTCAGCATATCAAGTACACCTATTGCGATGATCATGGAACGGATAAATCTCAGAACCGTGTAAGCGTAAAGGAAAATCATACTTGGACGACAACGAAGGACTGGTACAACTACAATAATACGACGATGCACCAGGATCAGAAGTGTAATGTATGCGGAAAAACGAGGGTTAATTCGAAGACTAGATATTATTTTGGTGAATCATATACTGAACACGGTGGCTATCTAAATATCAGTGTATTAAACCCGAATTTAACTCCGAACGCTGGAGAAGATGGTAAATCTGGGTAGTTTAGGGCTTCAAGAGATGAGCAAAAAACATGGTCACAAGAGGCACCAGATCAATCATATATTCCATCTTACGTATCGCGTTTCGAATATAACGACAAATTATATGTTCAGTTCGTTCGCCCTTATTATGATTACTATGAGTTGAAGAACGTTAGTTCCACTTTGCCAATAAAAAAAGTCAACGAAAATACATAGTGCTATACTGTGAACTCAGATAAAGCACAAGCAATTAATTTTTATATGGATTAGAAGCACACCGCTTTAACTCTCGATCCAAACGGAGGCCTTCTTTCAACAGGAACCGCATCAGCTCAGGTATTGACCACGAAGATGCAGTATTCAAAGAGCACTTTGAATAGCCTTGCTGATAAAACTCCTACTCGCACCGGATACACATTCGATGGATGGTAGACAGATAAGGCAGGTGGAACGAAGATTTACAACGCTGATGGAACATGTGTAAAGGGAACGAGTTGCTTTGATACGAACGGAAACAGCCTTTGTGTAAATGATTTAACAGTATACGCACATTGGAAAGCAAATACATATACCGTAAAGTACAACGCAAATGCTCCAACCGGATTAACTGCAATTGGCACAACAGCAAACAGCAGTCATACATACAACACAGCGAAGAATCTGACTACGAACGGATTCACGATACCTAATGGCGCTTTTGTTTCATGGAATACAGAGCCTGACGGTACAGGAACCACATATGCAAATGGAGCTTCTGTAAAGAATCTTACAACAGTGAATGGTACAACAGTAAATCTGTATGCTCAGTGGACTGTTTATATTGCAAAGCCGACTGTAAGCGGTTCGTTCACATATGACACGGCTTCACATTCATGCGCAATCAGTGGATTCAATTCAAACCAGATGACGCAAAGCGGCACCTCTTCTGCGACAAATGCTGGAACTTATACAGTGTCATTTACTCCAAAGAAGGGATTTGCATGGACTGATAATCATACGCAGAATGTATACTCTTGTAATTAGACGATTGCAAAAAAGAAAGTAACAGTGCCTACGGTTAAAAACGAATCTCTTGCTTTTATGGATTCTGAACTTAGTGCAGAGATACTTAATTTCGATAGCAATTGGATGAATCAATCTGGAACAGTAAAAGCCACAGCCGAAGGAACATATACTGTTACATAGGCACTGAAAGACAACAAAAATTGCACCTGGGCTGGCGGAAGTACAAATGATAAAACTGCCACATGGAAGATCGAATAGGTAAATGGAACGAGCCATTATCAGAATGATATTTATAATCGTGGTTAGGGCGAATATCCTGAAGGCGATACATACATGACAGTTGAAAATGATATTGCAAATGGATACTTAATTTGTGTAAATAAATCAGAAACCAATGGCTCTGCTAGAGTAGATCGTTCTCAAACGTAGACAATCCAAAAAGATTGTTCAATTTCAGTTGATGGATACGTTAATAAAGCTGGAACATTGAGCCGAAAGGAAAAGGTAGAGGGCTAGTTTTTATTACGAGCGATAAGTCTTTTGGAAGACGATAATATGCAAGTTCCATAGATGTGCCGTTTAACCGAAAAAAATCAATCATTTAAATTGACACGAGAATTAAAAAATGGAGATTTATTTTCATTGGCCTTTGGCAATTTTCAGTGCACAGAAGTCATCACAACTTCCACTGGTTCTATACGTAAACATCGTTATCTCCCGAGTGAATCAATGGCACATTCCAAGCAGAATGAATTTCACATTACTAGAATCTATTACAGTTAATTATAATTAATCTTTAAAAGGTCACACCAACCAGGTGTGGCCTTTTCTATTGTTTTCATAAAAACGTACATTATGAGTCACCAGAAATGATGATATTATTGCTCAAGAAAGACATGTTCAATAAGGACACTCTCCATACTGTACGCACTTTCAAAATGTACATATAATAATCTACGTACAATTAGTGATAAATGGCGTAATATCGTGAGTTGTTGAGTGCTTCTCAAAAGGTGAGAAATCCGATTGCCCGATGAGGAACACGCAGCCTTTACGCAGTACCTGCATCTGGTGCGTCAGCGGGATGATATGGAGCGACAGCAGATTTACTTCCATGGTCATACCGATGCGGTGGCATATCTCAGAAAAATTAAGGTGATTTGAATGTGCATAGAATTGGAGATATCAGTCATACTATCATAGAAGAAATATTTTTACGGCAGTAAAACGAGATTACTGCCGCAAAAATAATCAGATGGAGGTATAGGAATGACCGATTCGAGATATTTTGAAGGCGTAAAGAATCAAAAATGTTTCAACAGGCAAGAAGTATTACAATCGTTCCGTAACGCTGGATATAAATTAAGCGATTCTTCCTTTTATAAGAGATTTGCATCAATGGTTAAAAATGGTGATCTGGCTCGTGTTGGCAACGGCCTATACTGCATTCCTGGTAATAATGCAAGACCATATGACCATGAATACTCTGATCTGGCGGTAGAAGTGGCATCTTTGATACAAGAACAATATCCGCTGGTAGATTTCTCTATCATGGAACTGATTCAGCTCAATGATTTTGTAAATCATCAACTTGCACATAATGTTCTGTTTTTATCTGTAGAATCTGATGTAATAGAATTTATGTTTGACATGCTAAAGGACCGGTATTTGGGGAAAGTGTTTATTAACCCAACGCTGGAAATGTATCACCAGTATTGGAGCGACAATATGATTGTTATTAACAAGCTCACAACAGAGGCACCGAAAAACGCTGGAATCTCCTGGCATACACGGTTGGAGAAATTGCTTGTTGATATAGTAGCAGATCAGTTACTGTTTGATTCTGTCAGTGAGAGTGAATATCCGACTATATATGAGGACGCATTTTCCATGTATGTGGTAGATGAAAGTTCTCTATTTCGCTATGCAACACGCAGAGCCGTTGATAAAAAAATTAAGAAACTGATTAAAGAGAAAACAAACATCACATTACGAACAAAGAGGTAAAGATATGCTGTTATAAGAGAATTTTGCCGAAGAACATATTGGAGAGCTGCAAAGGACCAGTCGCAGAGATCCTGTACTTTTTTCCCATGCTGTATATTCCAATTTATATATGCAAAATTTAAAGGGAGACTACAACACCGCAGTGCTGTGAGTCTCCCCGTATGACTGATTTTATCGTTGTCCGCCAACACTCCAGCCCATACGTCTGGATTCGCTATCAGGTTTTATCGTTGCCTGCCAACCCTCCGGCCTATACATCCGGATTCATTATCGGATTTAAGGTGTCAACCACACCAGCAGGATGTCGCCTGCTTTCCTGTTCATAGTATACTTGATAAACAGCTTTTATCAATTGATTTTGAAAATTTTCATCCAGCACGAATTCAAAAAACTTGGGGCTCATCTGCTCCACCATGGTCTTGGAAACTCAAATGTTTTATTCACTGCAAATAACTTATAATGTATCCGCTCCAGTAACTGCTATTATGGTCGATTCTAGTGTCGCTCATTTTATGTCTCGAATGGCGAGCTAAACAATACTGCCAGTTGGCATGGAGCCGCTAGTGATATTTATGATGTTGATAATGATAGAAACACTTCTGAACAATTCGGCGTTCCAAAGGATCAATTAAAGACGTTCACTATCAACGCAAAGAACTAATCAAACTCAAAAAGGTCACACCATGGTGGTGTGACCTTTCTACTACATCAATATAAAAACGTACATTATGAATCACTAGAAATGATGATATTATTGCTCAAGAAAGACACGTTCAATAAGGACACTCTTCATACTGTATGCACTTTCAAAATGTACATATAATAATCTACGTACAATTAG
>ULTU01020103.1_pt1 | contig 10274 bp, 7 predicted proteins | sample 1957861 | NCBI WGS metagenome assembly ULTU01 (sample SAMEA4835742, study PRJEB28245) | human gut metagenome | biome: gut microbiome; material: fecal sample | place: Denmark | collected 2008
AACAAAAAAACAGGGGATAAGAGCATGATATGTAAAAATTGTGCTATTGATTTTTCCGTGTAGACAGCAAGCCGACAATCTTGCGAAATTGTGGCAGGAGTTTTTGTCCGTGCGAGAACTGATAGCAAAGATTTTCGGCGCGGTAGTGATGTAAAAATCAAGACAATAAAAAAAGCAGTGCATAGAGCACTGCTTTGATAAAATTGTGCTTGATTTTTACATGTGCGTCGTCTTATCTTCTCCGATGCCGAGCATGCCGTCAACAACGTATTTTTTGCCGTTGGTGTCGGTGACGTAGCCACTTATCGTGCCGTAGGGCAACGCGTAGTAGCAAAGAAGCGGAATGGGCATATAGAAAGTGCGGTTGATTTTGAAAGTGACGTCGACGAGTCCGAGACCTTTTTCGTCGGTGACGTGCCATTCGTCCGCTTTTTTCTTGCCGTTCTTGTGTGTGAACACGACGGGTGGCATGGGGAAGGATTCGTTGTCAACCCAGATGACGTTTTCGTTGTATTTGGGTTGGTCGACGGATTGATTTCTCGTGAGATTGAACGCGAAGTATCTCTTAACGCCGTTGTCGTCGATTTGTCCCATAGTGGTGAGCCAGTCGTAGTGGGCGTTGAAGGGGTAAAATCCTTTGTGGTCGTCGATGATGCCGACGGAGCGTTCGTTGGTGACGTACGCTTTGCCGTTTATGGTTATCGTTCCCGTCGCTTTAAAGAAATCTTTTTCGCTGTAAAGAGCATTTCTTAACGAGCCGTCCTTGTTTTTGCCGAGCGGCATGACTCCGTTTGCGAGCGGAGAAATGCGGTCAAACGAAATATCGATTGAAAACTCGCCACATTTGCCTTTTGTGAATCCTTTTGCGTGCGCTTTTCCGTTGAGAAAATCGTTTTCGATTTTATACTCGCTGTGTTTGGTCTTGAGATAGCAATAATCGTCCACGAGTTGTGCCGCGACTCTCGATTTTTTCTTGGGAACGAGATTGCGCCAAGAATAGATTTTGTTTTCTTTTTTGTCGTACCAGACGAAAATGGAGAAGCCCATAGGACCGGTTTTGTAAACCGCGCTGATGAGTGCGCCTTCGTCCATGTGCACTTCAAACGCTTCCCACTCGGTGAGACGGGACGCTTTCATGCAATCGGGCATTTTCGGACCGCAAGGTTTGACGGTGTCGAGAAGATTGATAGCCTTGAAAGGCATATCGAAAGTGCCGAAATGCACTGCGCCGTTTTCGACGATAGAGTCCGGAGTTTGCGCCGGAATGCGAGTTTGTTCAATGTAATCGGGCAAATTGTTCATTATCTTTCCCCCATATGGTATTTGCATAAAAATAATAGCATAGGTTGTCTCTTTTTGCAATACTATGATAAAAAATTTTGCACATTTGTAGGATATTTTTTAAAGAGAAAAAACGTGACGAAACCCAATCCCGTTTCTTCGTGCGCGCGGCAAAGATGATACCGATTCGGGACGCAAGAAAAAGAACGACCGCCGTCAGTCAAGATAGACGACAGGGCATTAGAATTATGGTTTTTAATCGCATGGATACGTTCGCGAAGTTTTCACGGACGTATTCTTTTTGCATCGTTTGAGCATATTTTTGAAAGGTCTTGATTGTGTCGATAAAATTTGATAAAATATACGAAAGGAGAAAAGTATGGCAGAATTGAACGAAAAATATTTTGCGGGTTCCGGCGGAGAAGAAAAACGCCCCGAAAATATCGAAGAAATATTGCAAGACGGTGAGAAAATCGTTTGGCGCGGAAAGCCCAAGAAATCCGCATATATCGCAAACTCGGTTGCAAAAATGTTTCCGATTGCGTTGATATGGATAATCTTCGACGGCTTTTTCATCGGGATGCTGGCGACGAACGGCTTTGATATACCCACGCCGCTCATCGTTTTTATGAGTATCTTTTTCGTGCTTCATCTCGCGCCCGTGTGGATATGGATATACAGATCCGTCACCGCAAAGAAGCGTCACGAAAATCTCGAATACGCATTCACCGACAGACGTATAATCGTGCGTTCGGGCGTGGTTGCGCTTGACTTCAAGAGCGTAAGTTATCAAGACGTCAGCGCAGTCAACGTCAGATACGGCGCAATCGACAAAATGGCGAAAGTCGGCGACATATACGTCACGTCAAACAGCAAGGCAACCGTCATCGAAGACATCGAAAATCCGCGTGCGGTGAGCAAACAACTTGAAACTCTCGTGTCAAAGGTCAAGATCGGTGTTGCGTTCACCGAAGGGGAAAAGGTGGAGTTTGTCAAATGCAAATACTGCGGCACTAAAAATCGCTCGACCGATAAAACATGCTCTTCCTGCGGTGCGCCGCTCGACTGAAACGATATAAGTGTGAAGGAATAATTATTCAACTATTTTGTATAAAAATTCATTTTGATTTTTTTACGAACAAAACGAAAAAGCCCTTTCGAAAACGGAAAGGCTTTTCTATTTTTATTATATTTTCACTGTGCGATTTGCCTTGTCGAGTGTTGCTTTTTCAAGCACGTTTACGGCAAATTTGCCGTTGCAAAAGGAAATGCGGAATTTTTTGAAATTGGCAAATTTGGGTATGGACATTTTCTTTAATATAAAATACAATATATCTATAAAGAATTATCAAATAATACTCGCTCGATTGCCTCAAAAGGCAAAAGACGATATAAGGCAAAAATATGAGTTTCATTTCAAAGGTAGTCAATCTGTTTTCACCCACGGCGCAAAAGTCGGCGTTGGACGGAAACAAAATGTGCGTGACAAGCCCTATTATGAGAGCACGCGCAAGGCAGGCGGCGGCAGAAGGCATCGTGCTTGTCAAAAACGACGGAACGTTGCCAATCAAGAGCGGCGAAGAAGTGGCGGTGTTCGGACGTACGCAATACGACTGGTTTTGCGTGGGATACGGCTCGGGCGGTGACGTGAAAGCTCCCTACAAGGTGAGTTTTGCGGACGGACTGAAAAACGAGAGCGGCATAATAATCAACGAAAATCTTGACAAGAAATATTCCGAGTGGTGCAAACAAAACGTTCCCGACGAAGGATTTTGGGGACATTGGCCGTTTTCGTTTAAGGAGATGCCCATAAGCGAAAACGAGATTTGGGACGCGGCAAAGACAAGCGATGTTGCTATTATAACGATAGGGCGTGCGGCAGGAGAAGACAGAGAGCAAAAGCTCAAAGACGGCAGCTTTTATCTCACGCTTGACGAGCTCAAACTCATAGACAAGGTCACGGCGATTTTCAAAAAGACCGTGCTTGTGCTTGATGTCGGCAACGTCATAGATTTTGAAGAAATCGACAAATTCGGCGACAGAATCAACGCCATAGTGATTGCCTGGCAGGGCGGAATGGAAAGCGGACACGCGCTTTGCGACGTGCTTTCGGGCAAGGTCAATCCGTCGGGCAGGCTTACGGACACGATTGCCGTCAACTATGACGCATATCCCGCGCACGATTTCGGACACAAAGACTTCAACGAGTATGACGAAGACGTGTTTGTGGGCTATCGCTATTTCGAGACGTTTGCCAAGGACGAAGTGATTTATCCGTTCGGATACGGGCTTTCGTACACTACGTTCGAGACGAGCGGAAGCGTTGAAAAGACGCAAGACGGCGTAAGGGTGGCAGTCACAATCAAAAACATCGGTGACGTGAAGGGCAAGACGGTTGCGCAAGTGTACGTCAGAAAAGCGGACGGAATGTTGCCGAAACCCGCAATGGAGCTTGTCGCATTCAAGAAAACCGTCGAGCTAGAAAGCGGAGAAGAGACAAGTTTCACCTTCGATATAGGTGAATACGCGTTGTCGAGCTACGATGACGAGAGTGCGACGGGATACAAAGCGTGTTGGGTGCTCGAATACGGCGATTACGAGTTTTTCGTCGGCGAAAACGTCAGAGACGCGCAAAGCATAGGCATCGTGCAATTCGACAAAAAAGTCACGAGCGTTTGCCACACGGCTTGTTCGCCGAGCAAAGATATACGCGCGCTATTCAAATACGATACGCTTGACGCGGATATGCTCAAACGAGCAGACGTCACGGGCAGAGAAACCTTTGAAGAGTTTATGGCAAAAATGAACAAACTCTCCGAAGACGAGCTTGAAAACTTTTTGAGCAATCTTGAAAACGGCATGCAGTCGTACGACTGGAAATACCATATCGTGAAGGGCGAGAGCGGATATCTGAAAGAGCGCATAGAGAGCAATATGCCAAAAGAGATTGCCCACAGCGACGAGAAGATAGATTTCAAAGACGTCTTGGACGGAAAAAGAAGTCTTGACGAGTTTGTCGCAACGCTCTCGGATGAAGACCTTGAAAATCTTTGCCACGGCGATTATCGTATGAACAGCCCCAAAGGCGCGGCAGGCAACGCAGGCGTATTTGGCGGAATAAGCGAAAGTCTTGCGGAAAAGGGCGTGCCCACCGCAACGACGACGGACGGACCGAGCGGCATAAGGCTATGCGAAAAAGCGTCACTTTTGCCGTGCGGAACGTGCATTGCGTCCACTTGGAACGAGTCTCTTGCCGAGCAACTGTACGAGTGCGTGGGGGACGAGATGATAGAAAAAGGCTCGGATATTCTGCTTGCGCCGGGCATGAACATACACCGCAGTATGTTGTGCGGACGAAATTTCGAGTATTTCTCGGAAGATCCGTATCTTTCAGGCAAGACGGCAAGCGCAATCGTAAAGGGCGTGCAGTCAAGGGGAGTTGGCTCGTGCATAAAGCATTTTGCGTGCAACAATCAAGAAAGATTCAGATACGTCAACGATAGCCGACTCACCGAGCGTGCGCTTCGCGAGATATATCTCAAAGGCTTCGAGATTTGCGTCAAGGAAGCAAAACCGCTTTGCGTGATGACGTCTTACAACAAGGTGAACGGAGTGTATTCCTATCACAACTACGATCTTTGCACCACGATTTTGCGTGAAGAGTGGGGCTTTGAAAATATGGTTATGACGGACTGGTGGACGAAAAAAGCCAAAAATCCGCTTTTCAAAGGCGTTGATGACAACGCATACAGAGTGCGTGCGCAAGCGGACGTGCTTATGCCGGGTGGATCGCGACTTGGCGGCAAGTATGACGGCAGTACGCTCAAATCCTTGAAGAAGGGCGGGCTTAAACGCGCCGAGCTGCAACGCACCGCAAAGAACGTCCTTTCGGTTTTGAAAAAACTCGAAATAAACCGTATCGAGCGCGGTGATACCGTGTGAAACGGGATATACGCAATTTTACGACAAAAACGAACACAAAGGGAAAATTATGAGAAACAAAAAATCTTTATTTATCGTACTTGCAATAGCGGTGCTTGCGCTCACGCTTTCGGTCGCGCTTGTAGCGTGCGGAGAGAAAGGTCAGCCCGAGCCTGCGTTTTTGCTTGCAAGCGAAAGCGAAGACGGGTATGCGACGGTATATGCGCCGTCCGACAGAGATTTTCGGCTTATGGTGTTGTCCGACCCGCAAGTCGACTTCTTTGAAAAGTACAAAGTCGTGGGAAGCCCCGGCAACGACAAAACTTACGAGTTTATAGAAGATTTCGTGAAAGAGACGGATCCCGATCTCGTTATCATCAACGGAGATTTGGTGATGAACGACAATTTTCTTGTGTCGTCTGCGCCGTTTTTTAAGAGATACGCGGAGATTTTTGAAAAATTGCAAAAGCCGTGGGCGTTCACTTTCGGCAATCACGACCTTGACGGAAGATACGAAAACGACTCTGCAACGATGGATTCGCAGCATTTTCAATGCTCCAAAGAGAAACTCATAACTTATTTTAACGAAAACTACAAATATTGCCTTTTAAACACGGACGAAAAGTGTGAAGACGGCGGCGGAAATTATTTTGTCAACGTGCGCAAACGCTCGGGTGAACTTGTGTATTCGCTTTGCCTTTTCGATTGCCAATTCGACGAAGAAAACTATACGTATTCGTACGTTCCCACCGCAAATCAGGTGCGTTGGTACAAAGACACGATAAACTCGCTTTCGGACAAAGAATACGGGGTCAATAGAAACGGTAAAACGGTCAAATCCATGATTTTCAATCACGTCGGCATACCCGAATTCAAAACCGCGTGGGACGAAGCCTACAACGACGGCAACGTGACGGAAAATTATTTCTACGGCCACAAATTTGAAGGCGACTATACAAACAAATACGGAGATATGCCCGAAGACGAACAAATTTTTTCCGTCGCAAAAAATCTCGGCAGCACGACGGCGATATTTATGTGTCACCACCACGACAACGATTTTTCCGTCAACTATCAGGGCATACGCCTGACTTTCGGTCAACACTCGGGTTATTCTCACAACTATCGCACGACACACAAAACTCACGGCAACAACGTCGATGATTATAAGGGGTGGACGGGGGTTAGCTTCAAAAGAGTTGACGATTACGGCGACCAAAGGGGCGGAACTCTCGTCACGCTCGATGTGCGCGGCGGATTTGAAATAACGCCGGTCTACGCAAAAGATGCGCTTTCAAACTTCAAGGAAAAGTATTATATAGACTACGACTCGGTGGCTGCCGCGCTCGACGCAAACCCCGATTTCGCAGGACCTGTTGCCAGAGGCGAAAACAGAGCGTGGAAGATTGGGTAATCTATTTAGATTACACAACGGAAAATTCGGCAAACGGAAGAAAAGTATACACTCTGCGACTATTGTCGAAAATATTGATAAAAAAATATTGATATACCGCCTGCATTCGCTTGACACTCTTATCGGGTGTAGATATAATTATATCGATAAATAGTTATCGAATGTTCGATAAGAGAATTACGATAGCAAAAAAATTTTGATAACACTGATAGGAGAATCAACATGGAAAGAAACCAAATCGTCGTTGACGGAGTGGAAAAACTCGAAGAAGCGATCGCTCGCGTGCGCAGAGCGCAAAAAGAGTATGCGACTTTCACGCAAGAACAAGTGGACAAAATCTTCTTTGCCGCTGCAACTGCCGCAAACAAGATGAGAATCCCACTTGCAAAACTCGCCGTTGAAGAAACGGGCATGGGTATCGTCGAAGACAAAGTCATCAAGAACCATTATGCGTCCGAATATATCTACAACGCGTACAGACACACCAAGACTTGCGGCGTCATCGAAGAAGACAAGGCGTACGGCACGATAAAAATCGCAGAGCCTATCGGACTCATTGCGGCGGTTATTCCCACCACCAACCCCACGTCCACGGCAATATTCAAGACTCTTCTTGCTCTCAAAACGAGAAACGGCATCATCATCAGCCCGCACCCCAGAGCCAAGAAGTCCACGATTGCGGCTGCAAAAGTCGTTCTTGACGCGGCGGTTGCTGCAGGCGCACCCGAAAACATCATCGATTGGATTGACGTTCCCAGCCTTGAAATGACCAACCTTATCATGAAAGAAGCGGACATCATTCTCGCAACGGGCGGTCCCGGAATGGTTAAAGCGGCATATTCCAGCGGCAAACCGGCAGTGGGCGTCGGCGCAGGCAACACTCCTGCAATCATCGACGATACGGCAGACGTAGTGCTTGCCGTCAACTCCATAATCCACTCCAAGACGTTCGACAACGGTATGATTTGCGCAAGCGAACAATCCGTTATCGTTCTCGACGGCGTATACGACAAGGCAAAGAAAGAATTTGCAGACCGCGGTTGCTACTTCCTTAACCCCGAAGAAACCGAAAAAGTGCGCAAGACCATCCTCATCAACGGCGCACTCAACGCAAAGATTGTCGGTCAAAAACCCGTCACCATCGCAAAACTCGCAGGATTCGACGTTCCTAAAGATACCAAGATTCTCATCGGTGAAGTGGAAAGCGTTGAACTCAGCGAAGAATTCGCACACGAAAAACTCTCTCCCGTACTTGCAATGTACAGAGCGAAAGATATAAACGACGCATTTGACAAAGCGGAAAGACTCGTAGCCGACGGCGGTTACGGACACACGTCTTCCATTTATCTCGACGCGGTCACGCAAAGAGCGAAACTCGACGAATTTGCGGCAAGAATGAAAACCTGCCGTATTCTCGTCAACACTCCGTCGTCTCAAGGCGGTATCGGCGATTTGTACAACTTCAAACTTGCTCCGTCGCTCACGCTCGGTTGCGGTTCCTGGGGCGGAAACTCCGTTTCGGAAAACGTCGGGGTAAAACATCTCATCAACATCAAGACCGTCGCAATAAGGAGAGAAAACATGCTTTGGTTCAGAACACCGCAAAAGGTTTATATAAAGAAGGGCTGCTTGCCCGTCGCTCTCGACGAATTGAAAAACGTCATGGGCAAAAAGAAAGCGTTTATCGTGACCGATAGTTTCTTGTACAACAACGGTTACACAAAACCCATCACCGACAAACTCGACGAAATGGGCATCCAACACACCACGTTCTTTGACGTCGCTCCCGATCCGACGCTCGCATGCGCAAAAGAAGGCGCGGCACAAATGAAAGCCTTCAAGCCCGACTGCATCATCGCACTCGGCGGCGGCTCTGCAATGGACGCAGGCAAGATCATGTGGGTTATGTACGAGCATCCCGAAGTGGACTTCCTCGACATGGCAATGCGCTTTATGGATATCAGAAAGAGAGTGTACACCTTCCCCAAGATGGGCGAAAAGGCATACTTCATCGCAATCCCGACTTCCGCAGGTACAGGCTCCGAAGTCACTCCGTTTGCGGTTATCACCGACGAAAAGACGGGCGTCAAGTATCCGCTCGCTGACTACGAACTTTTGCCGAACATGGCAATCATCGACGCAGACTTCCACATGAGCGCACCGAAAGGACTCACGGCGGCAAGCGGTATCGACGCAGTCACGCACGACCTTGAAGCAATCGCGGCAATGCTTGCAACCGATTACACCGATTCTCTTGCAATGCGTTCGCTCAAGATGATATTCGAATATCTCCCCAGAGCTTACGACAACGGTCCCAACGATCCCGAAGCAAGAGAGAAGATGGCAAACGCGGCAACGATGGCAGGTATGGCATTTGCAAACGCGTTCCTTGGAGTGTGTCACTCAATGGCTCACAAGCTCGGTGCATTCCATCATCTCCCGCACGGTGTTGCAAACGCGCTCATGATTGACGAAGTGCTCCGCTTCAACGCAAGCGAAACGCCGAGAAAGATGGGTACATTCCCGCAATACGGTTATCCGCACACCCTTGCAAGATATGCGGAAGTCGCAGATTATCTCGGCATCAAGGGTAAGAACGACAAAGAAAAACTCAACAACCTTATCAAGGCTATCGACGAACTCAAAGCAAGAGTCGGCATCAAACCCACCATCAAGGATTACGTCCCCGACGAGAAAGACTTCCTTGACCGTCTCGATGAAATGGTTGAACAAGCATTTGACGACCAATGCACCGGCGCAAACCCCAGATACCCGCTTATGAGCGAGATCAAACAAATGTATCTCAACGCTTACTACGGCAAACACGTCGAAGTGTGAGCGTGAAAATATAAGGAGAAACTTATGAATCTTGACAGAATCATAGCCGTAAGAACCAACAAAACGGTCTATCGCGATGGCGACAACTGCGTGAAACTTTTTGACGAAGACTTCTCGAAAGTGGACGTGCTCAACGAAGCTCTCAACCAAGCGAGAGTGGAAGAGACGGGACTCAACGTTCCCAAAATCATCGAAGTCACCAAGATCGACGGCAAGTGGGCTATCGTGTCCGAGTTTATCAAGGGCAAGACTCTTGACAGACTTATGCAGGAAAACCCCGACAAGAAAGACGAATATCTCGAAAAATTCGTTGATCTTCAAATTCTCGTTCAATCCAAAAAATGTCCGTTGCTCACAAAACTTCGTGACAAAATGAACAGAAAAATCAACCTTACCGATCTTGACGACGCAGTGAAGTACGAGCTCCACACAAGGCTTGAAGGCATGCCCAAGCACAACAAACTCTGCCACGGCGACTTCAACCCGTCCAACATCATCATCACCGACGAAGGCGAGGCGTATTTCCTTGACTGGTCTCACGCAACGCAAGGCAACGCGTCCGCGGACGTTGCAAGAACCTACTTGCTTTTCGTGCTTGCAGGCGATGTTGAAACCGCCGAGAAATATCTCGACTTGTTCTGCGAAAAGAGCCACACCGAGAAGAAGTACGTGCAGAAATGGATGCCTATCGTCGCCGCGTCTCAATCCGTCAAGGGCAACGCTCAAGAGCGTGACTTCCTTATGACGTGGGTTGACGTTGCAGAATTCCAATAAAACCAAAAGGGAATATAGATTATTATGAGAGTTACAGTATGTATCG
>ULTU01027831.1_pt1 | contig 10273 bp, 13 predicted proteins | sample 1957861 | NCBI WGS metagenome assembly ULTU01 (sample SAMEA4835742, study PRJEB28245) | human gut metagenome | biome: gut microbiome; material: fecal sample | place: Denmark | collected 2008
CTTTTCACGAAACGGCTGTCATCCAGAGAAATCCCCAGCTCACAGAGCGCGACCACGACCTGTGCAACGGACTCTACGTTGGTCGTGCCCCACGATGCGTAGCCGCCCTTGCTGTCCTGCACTTTGGAAAGGTAGGTCAGAGCCTTGTCTGTCGCGGTTTTGACCGCTTTCTGATCCTGATATTTTGCAAGTGCCTGCAATGCCATTGCGGAAATGTCCACGTCGGAATCGCCGGTGCCGGTGAGACTCCAGCCGCCGTCCTTCATCTGATTCTTGATGATCTCATCGATGTAAAGCTGGCGCGTGGCCTGTGTCTTTGCGGCGGGGTTCTTCGGAATGTCGTAATTGCCGGAATCCAGCGCGATCAATGCCCAAATGGGGCCGTTCATGCCCTGCCAGATCGTTTTTTCGAAATCGCCCAGCGGGGTCAGGAGGTTATAGCCCGCGACGTTCGCCGGATCGCGGCCGATGGCGGTCAGGGCGAGGATGACGCGGGAATATTCGGTGTATTTCCGCTCGTGCAGCACGCCGGCGCAGTCTTTGACGTACTTCTCGACGCGCGCGTAGTAATCGTCAAAGTAATTCGCGGGGACCGGATAGCCGGAACGGGCCAGGCCGATAATTGCCCACTCGCCGCCGATGGAGCCGACCTCCGGCGCTTTGACGGCGGAGAGCATGTAGGCGGCGCTGCCCTGCAGTTCGCTCTGGACGCCGGAGGCGGCCAGGGCCGGGGCGGCCAGCGAGGCGAGGACGCAGAGCGTCAGGACGATGGCGGCGAATTTACGGATTTTCTTCATCATGGATCCCTCCTGAGGTGCGGCGGGGCCGCGGCATAAAAAAACCCCGGGCTGTTCGAAAACAGACCGGCGCCCTGCTCCGGATCGGTCGATAGAGTCATCGTGCTATCGGCAAAGGTCTCCCCTCCTCCGCGGGCAAAAGCGCAGACAGGCGCGCTGCGGGCGAAGACAGCGATTCTTCTGACTTGGACTATGGACTTGCGTCCGCGTTCGTCCCCTACCTTCTCACGGGCGGGCCCGCAATGGCGGCCTTTCGGCCAGGCAGCCGTGCGGCCAGCGCTGTCTGACGCTGGGGCGGCGGCTGATTCGGGGAAGAACTCATCCTCACAGCTCCGGGCGAGTAGGTTCGTTGTTCTTTCGCTGGAAGCTTTTTACGACTCCAGCTACACGTCTTCGGATGAGAAAACCGGGTATATTTGGTTCTTATTATACAGGATGCGCGGGGAAAGTCAAGCGCTGTCCACCTCATCAGTCAGCCTGCGGCTGACAGCTTCCCCTCATAGGGGAAGGCTTTTTTATGGGGAAAGCCCCCGGCGGGGCCGGAGGCTTTCATGCATTGTCCAATCTGCCGCTCTGGATGAAGCGTTTTTCATATGCCGCCGGTCTGATTCAGTTCCAGACGCTCGCCGTCCGGGCCGCGGAACAGGATCCAGCTTGCGCCGCCGGGGAAGCAGGCCGGGCAGGTCGTGACTCTGTCTGTCTCAAACACGACACCGCGGGCAAGCAGCTCCCGGTGCGCCTGCGCGAGATCTGTGACAGTCAGGGCGATATGATCCACACGGCCGTCGGTCCTGCCGGCGGAGGCCGGCTTTTCGATCAGCTCCAGCACGCAGGTCCCGTTCTGCAGGAACGCGATCGGCGTTCCCTGGTTTTCATACCGGAAGATCTGCACAAAGTCCAGCACATCCTGATAAAAGCGGACAGACCGCTCCAGATCGTGCACATAGACGCCGATATGCGCCAGATTCAGATCCATTGATTTTTTCCTCTCTTTTCACATAAGCGTCGCGATCGCGTCCGCGCAGAGTCTGCCCTGTTCGTCCGTCAGCTCCGCTTCGGCGAACACGACGGCCCGCCCAGCCTTGCGGATATGCGCGCGGACCGAGACCGCGCCCTCGCGCACCGGGCGCAGGTAATTAAGGGACAAGCTGACTGTAGAGACCGCATTTGTCTTCCGGCAGAAGCGCGTGAGCATTCCCATCGTCATATCCATCATCGTCGCCATCATCCCGCCGTGGAGCGTTCCCTTGGGATTGCACATCCAGCCGCGCACATGGAACGACAGCTCCAGTGTCTGCTCCTCCGCACTGCAGGCGATCAGGGTCGGTGCGAGCATGTCGTTGATGCGGTGCTCACCGCAGGGTGTGTCCGGCCCACAGAAACCGTCACAGCGGCAGATCTCGCGGAACACGCGCGTCATATAGTCCTGCTCCGGCTCGTATTCCAGTCTGGAAAGCACGCCGGTCTGCATCCGTTCAAATGCAGCGTAATTCATAACCGTCTCCTACTTCCCTTTCCGCAGCGATGCCAGGCGGACGGCCATGGCGACTGTCGCGCCGACCATGGGATTGTTGCCCATGCCGATGAAGCCCATCATTTCCACATGCGCCGGGACCGAGGATGAGCCCGCGAAGGTCGCATCGGCGTACATGCGGCTCATGAGATCGGTCTGGCCATAGGAGCTCGGACCGGCAGAGGTATCATCGGGGTTCAGTGTGCGGCCGATGCCGCCGGAGGCGCAGGCAAAATAGCGTTTTTCGTTGTCGCTGCAGTATTTTTTATAGGCGCCGGCCACCGGATGCTGGAAGCGGATCATATGCGTGGCGTTGCCGGAAATGGATACGTCCACCTATTCATGCGTCATGATGGCGATCCCCTCCCGCGGCTCAAACGCGCCATAGCAGCGCACATCTGCCCGCTCATCGGTGGAATACGGCGTCTCATCATCAATATACAGCTTATTTTCCGCAAAGTCAAAATGTGTTCTGACATAGGTAAAGCCGTTGATACGGGCGATGATATCTGCCGCGTCCTTGCCCATGCCGTTGAGAATGTCACGGATAGGTGTTTGCCGCGCCTGATTGACACTGCGGGCAATACCGAGAGCGCCCTCGGCCACGGCAAACGACTCGTGACCAGCCAGGAAGCAGAAACACTTGACGTCCTCTGACAAGATCATTGAGGCCAGTTTGCCGTGCCCAAGACCGATCTGCCGCTCGGAGGAGACGGAACCCGGAATGCAGAAGCTCTGCAGGCCTTCGCCAAGGATCAGGGCGATCTCCCCTGCCGTCTTCGCACTGCTTTTCAGCGCCGCAGCCGCGCCCACGAGATAGGCATAGCAGGCATCGTCAAAGCAGATAGGCTGCACGCCGCGCACGATTGAAAAGACGTCGATCCCGGCGTCCGCGCAGATCTTTCCCGCCTCACCCAGAGACGAGATGCCGTACATATTTAAAAATGCCCCCACAGCGCCGATGCGCTGGTCGTAATTCTGAAAAAGCGCCATGGTTCACTCCTTTCTCGGATCGATGGTGCTGACGGCTTCCCGGAAGCGGCCATAGCTGCCCGTCGCTTTTTTGAGCGCCTCATTGGCGTCCACGCCGCTTTTCACCGCATCCATCAGCCTGCCGATAGTATCATGTCCATTGTCTTCCTCCTTACAGCAGTGTTCGCGGGTCGGTGATCCGGCCTGTGACGGCGCTGGCTGCGACGGTGAGCGGCGAGCCGAGGAAGATCCTGCTCTGCTTGCTGCCCATGCGGCCGATAAAGTTGCGGTTGCTCGACGAGATGCAGGTCTCGCCCGCGGCGAGAAGCCCGCTGTGCAGCCCCACGCACACACCGCAGGTCGGCGCAAGGATCACCGCGCCCGCGTCGGCGAGCGTGCGGAGATAGCCCGCTTCATCGGCCTGCTTCCAGATGGCGCACGACGCCGGAGAGACCAGCATCCGTACGCCCTTGGCGATTTTCTTCCCCTTGAGCAGCTGTGCGGCCTGCCGGATGTCGTTCAAGCGCCCGCCGGTGCAGGAGCCGAGATAGGCCTGATGAATGGGCTCTCGGTCGGTTTTGGCCTCCGTCACCTGATCGACGCCATGCGGACAGGCGACCTGCGGGGCCAGCGCGGAGGCGTCAAAGCGGTGCTCTGCGCAGAATACGGCGTCCGGGTCACTGGCGTCGACGGGATAGTTCGTGATGCCGCGCGCGGCGAGATACGCCTTCGTTGTTTCATCCACCGGCATGAGGCCGGCCTTTGCTCCCATCTCAACGGCCATATTTGTGATGGCCATGCGCTCGTCCATGGACAGGGCGCGGATCGCCTCGCCGGCATATTCCACGGCCTTGTATGTCGCGCCCGCGTGGCCGATCATACCGATGGTCTTGAGCGAGATGTCCTTGGCCATCACGCCAGCGGGCAGCGCTCCCTGCCATAAAACACGGATGGTCTCCGGCACCTTCAGCCAGGTCTGCCCTGTGACGAGCACGCCAAGCATCTCCGTTGAGCCGATGCCGGTGGCAAATGCGCCGAGTGCACCGCCCATACAGGTATGCAAGTCTGTGCCCAGCACAACGCTGCCGGGACGGACATTGCCCGTCTCCGCCATGACCTGATGGCAGGGTCCGGCAAACTCAAAATACTGCTCTACGCCGTACTGCCTGGCCCAGTCGCGCGTGAATTTGACGATCTCCGCCTGCTGGATGCTCGCGGGCGGGGTGTAGTGGTCGGAGATGATAACGACCTTCTCCGGATCCCAGACCTTGCCGCCCAGCGCCTGGATCTTTTCCGCGATCTGTACGCGCGGGCCGAGGATGTCATCCATCATCGCGCGGTCGACGTTCGCCCAGATGATATCGCCCGCCGAGACGCTTTCCTGCCCGGACGCGCGGGCGAGGATCTTCTTGGATGTTGTTTTTCCCATAAGGTATTCTCCGATCTTCAAAATGCCCGCCCGGTATCTCACCGCCGGGCGGGCAGAAGTTCAGTCCGCCAAGCGGCAGAACGGAACGTACACCAGTCCGTCCATGATTGTTCGGGCTGTACGGTAAAAAGCAAGCTTGTCCATGACCGGAGTTCCGGCCTCCATATGACTGACGCTCTCGACGTCCATGATCCCGGCCGGATGGCCGATGTGAATGATCGTCCGTGTATCGGCGCTGCGGCGCAGCAGCCGGTGCGGGATGCTGCCGGGGATACGGATGGCTGCTGCTGTGCAGACTGCGCCGGTGCCGGGGTGGGTCTTGTGCATCTTCTGCATGAAAAGAAGCCTTGCCGTATGGAGTGGGTAGAGGGCTTTCCTTCAAACGGCACAAAGCCCTTGCCCTTGACCGTATCAAGCACGATCAGCTGCGGCTTGCCGCTGACCGTCTTTGCTTTTTCGATCACCGCCGCGGCAGCCAGCACGTCATGCCCGTCGACGCGCTGTACATCCCAGCCGAATGCCTCCCACTTGGGTTCGTGCGGAGCGACCGCCTCGATATCGGCGACGAAGCCATCGACCTGCCCCTTGTTGTAATCCAGAAGGACCGTCAGATTATCCAGCTTCTGATGCGGCCAGTCCGGGTCCTGATCATCCAGGCGCATGGCGTCATAGAACAAAACCGCGAGCGCGTCCATGATCGACATGGAGCCGCCGACATGGCCATTGCCAAACGACGCGATCGCCGTCAGCGCAAGCTCGCGCGCCTGTCTGGCCTTTGTTTCAAGAAATTCCCGTTTATCCTCCATAAAATAGTTTCTCCCTGCCCTCCGGCGTCTGCCGGTCAGTTTGTGCCGAGGTAGATTCTCTGTACCTCTTCGTTGGAAATGAGATTTTCGCAGGTGTCGGTCAGCTCGATCTTACCGGCCTGCAGGACATAGCCGCGCTGCGCAGTTGCCAGCGCGATCCTGGCGTTCTGCTCGACGAAGAGGATCGTCGTGCCCTCGGCGTTGATGCGCTTGATCGACTCAAAGATCTCGCGGATGATGATCGGCGCAAGGCCGAGCGACGGCTCATCGAGGATCATGAGCTTTGGCCGGTTGATGAGCGCGCAGCCGATGGCCAGCATCTGCTGTTCGCCGTAGGACAGACTGCTGGCCAGCTCGTTTTCCCGGTCTCGGAGGCCGACAAAGTCCAGAAGCTCTCTGGCGCGCGCAAGCGCCGTCTGTTCTTCCTCACGCTGGAACTTTGTATGGAACAGCGACTGTCAGAACGTGCTTTTCAGGTTGGAGTGCATGCCGACCAGAATGTTTTCCAGCGCCGTCATTTTCCACGAAAGATTGATGACCTGATAGGTACGGGCCAGACCGGCCTCACAAATCTGATAGCCCTTTTTGCCTTCGATGTGCTGTCCCTCAAAGACGATGGTGCCTTCGTTCGGCGTATAGACGCCGCTGATGCAGTTGAAGAACGTTGTTTTTCCTGCACCGTTCGGGCCGATGAGCGCGGTGATCTTGTTGCGCTCGAGATGGATACTGACGTCATTGACGGCGGTGATGCCGCCGAAGCGGATGGTGACATGTTCAGCGTTCAGCATGGACGCGGGCCTCCTTTCTCTGATCGGCACGGCTGCGGAGCTGGTCGAGCAGCTGCCGGATACCGCCGTAGAGGCCGCCGGGCAGCGCAACGATCGCCACGAGCATCAGCACACTGTAAATGACCATCTGATAATCCTGCAGTGCGCGCAGCAGCTCCGTCAGGATCAGGACGAAGATCACACCTGTGATCGTTCCGCCGACTGAGGCCGAGCCACCAAAGAGCAGCATCGTCACAAACATGACCGACTGCTTGCGTACAAAGGTATCCGGGCTGACATAGCCGACCAGATGCGAGAGGATGGAGAGCATCGGCGGCAGATTCAGATAATTGTGGATGATAGCCGTGCCGTAGGCGCCGATGGCGTAGAAGCCTGCGTGGCCCATCGTGATCTGGCCGCTGTAGCCGAACAGGACGTCGATGCCGGAGACAACAATGATATAGAGCATCGCATAGCTGCCAAGCAGGATCAGGTAGCTCTGATGGAACACACCCATTATGAGCGGATATAGAATGGCGATTGCCAGCATGGGCAAAATGCCTTTTTTACTGAGTTGACGGATCTGCTTCATGATTTCCTCCTTCCCGCGTCAGACGTCCTGAATAGCGCGTTCGTTGAACAGACCTGTCGGCTTGATGCACAGGAACAGCAGCAGCGCGACGTACGCGATCAGGTTTTTATAGGCCGAGGACACATAGCCGCTGACCAGGATCTCGAGCAGGCCCAGCAGGATGCCGCCGACGATGGCGCCATACATATTGCCGTAGCCTCCGGCAATCGCGCCAGCGAAGCCCTTGTTGCCAAGATTGGCACCGAGGGAAGAATACACACCGTACATCGGCCCGATGAGGATACCGGCCATTGCGGCCAGCATGGCGGAAACGCCCCAGGTGATGCCGGTCGTCAGGGAAACGTTGATGCCGCAGGATTCCGCGGCCATGGAGTCCATGGAAGACGCGCGCATGGCGGTGCCGAGCTTGGTCTTGTTCATGAACAGGTGCAGCACGACCATGCTGACCATGGACAGGATCAGGCAGAGGATGACCTCCGGCTGTACCGCCAGTAGGCCGAACAGCTTGACGGTCGACGCCTTGAACACGGACGGGAAGTTCAGCGTCCAGGTGCCCCAGATCAGCTGGGAGCCATTCTGCAGGATATAGGAAATTGCGATCGTGGCCAGCACAACATAGATCGGCATGACCTTTTTATTGAGCAGGCGGCGGATGACGCCTTTTTCCAGCAGCATGCCGAAGGCAAATGCGCAGAGCATTGTCAGCAGCAGCGAAAGCCAGTACGGCAGGCCGATGATGGAATAAAACGTCAGGCCGAGGAACGCACCGAGCGTCAGCATGTCGCCCTGAACGAAGCTCATCAAGCCGGAGGCCTTGTAGATGAGGCCGTAAATGCAGCCGAGCAGCCGAGCATGACGTCGGAGATACAAAGTGTCAGAAATTTCAGCATGGGTATCCTCCTTCTCTTGGGGTCAGATCATGGGTAAACCGCTGCCAATCGCTTGGATCCGCGGAAAAAGGCGTAAAAAATCCCTCCGGCACACAGATAGCCGGTTGCCGGAGGGAATATGAGGAAAAACGCTTACTTGGCGAAGCTGACGACCTTGCCGTCCTCGTAGACAAACACGTTGAAAACGTCTGCGGAGTAGCTCTCATGCCGGCCGTCGGTGTAGTCGATAGTGCCGCCGATGCCGGTATAGGTCAGCTGGTTCATCGCGTCGCGCAGCGCTGCGGGGTCATTGGAGCCGGCAAGCTTTGCGGCCTGCTGCAGCGTCATCATAGCGTCCCAGACCTCATAAGCCCAGATGGAGGCGGGCAGCTCACCATATTCGTTGTAGTAACTCTCGAGATAGCTATACATCTGCTCGTTGACGTTCGGCTTGGCTTCTTCCAGAGACGGCCAGGATACGTACAGGGACGGGAAGGCGTAGCCGTTCATGGCGTCACCGGCGACCTCCTGCTGCGGGATGGAAAGCTCCTCGCGGCTGATGATCGTACCTTCAAAGCCGTACTGACGCAGCTGCTTGACACAGGTACCCATATAGTCGCCCTCGACTGCAAGGAACACGCAGTCCGGATTCGTGGAGACGATATTGATGCACTGGGCGGAGTAGTCCATCTCGCCGAGGTCAAAGGTCTCAAAGGCAGTGCAGTCATAACCGAGTTCGGTGCTCTGATCGCGGAACTGGGTGGCGTTGGTGATGGAAGCGTCGCCCTGGCTGAAGAGGATCGCCACGCTCTTAGCGCCCAGCGTATCGATCATGTTCAGGCAGGCGGGGATAGTGTTGTCCGTATTGAACGAGCCGCGGAAGCCATATTCAAAGCTTTCGGGATCGAGCAGCGCGCTGGAAATGCCCATAACCATCGTGAACACACCTGCGTCGTTGAGCGTCTTGGACGAAGCAAGCACCTCGCTGGACATCGGGCTGCTGATACAGATGGAGATCTTATCGACCGTCACCAGCTTCGTTGCGACCTTGGCCGCTTCCTCGGTGGAGGAGGTCGTATCGTAGGAAGCCGTTACGATTTGCTTGCCGTTCAGGCCACCCGCTGCATTGATCTTCTTGATGGCGGGGTTGATGGCATTGAGGTAATACGGGGAATAGGTCGCGTTCGCGCCGGACAGCGGGAGATAGTAGCCGATGGTGACCGTGTCGCCGTCGGCGGCAGACACGCTATCCTGCGTTGGCTGAGACGTGTCGGCTGCAGGTTCTGCCGCAGCCGGCTGCGCATCGGACTGTGTCTGTGCTGCGCAGCCGACAATGGGCAGCAGCAGCATAGCGGCCAATAAGAATGCGAGGATCTTTTTCATTTCTGGTTTCTCCTTTTCATCTTTGTTTTGTGTTGTCTGCGTTGTTGCTGTGTATGCTTTTGCGGGCTTGCATGCGTATGACGGTCTATGGAGCGATGCGGCGGCCGCCATGCGCTTTGCTTGTCTCAAGCGTAAACGCCAAGTTCCCGATTGTAAATTGATAATTGTCACTGCTTTGAATTATTTTCGCTATTCAAGTTAGAAATTGTTCATTTCTGAGAAAAGTGCTCACGAAATATCCTTTTATTTCCTTGCTCGTGACCTTGTTTTTGATATAATAAACAACTGAAAAAACAGAGCGTATTGAAGCTCAGCATGCGGCTGTATCTGCTGGAGATCGCGGCGGCCGCGCTGGTTCTGCTCACCAGCTTTGTTCTGCGTGAAAAAAACTGCGCCGAGCTCCAGCTGCAGCAGCAGAACGACGCCCTTGCCGCCGCGGCGCAGAGCGTCGACGCGGAGCTATCCGGCTGCTGCAGCACCATTGCGCAGTTCATCAACAATTCGGATCTGAAAAAATATGCCTCCGCCACAGAACGTGATCTGCAGGCAGAGGTGGAGCTGACGTACTATATTTATTTATCGACAGAGAACAACCCGGGTCTTGTCAACTATTATCTGTAACTACCCGGACGCCAATGTTATCCTCTCCGCGCACAGTGCGGCGCGAGCGGCGCAGAACTCCCCCTTTTATGCTGCTGTGCAGGCTTACACCAGCCAGGAAACAGCCATTTACACGCTGGACGTGGATGGACGAATTGGGTTCCTGTTCCCATTTGATTCTCATTTTTATATTGCCTATGAACTTATGCGCAGCGCACCGGCGCTGGTTTTTGCTGAGCTGGATCTGAATACAATCTTCTCTGTCCTGCCTGAATCGCTGCAGTCCGGGCGCAACGCGCTCTATATCATGGATCCGGCCGGTGCTGTCATCTATGAAAACACGTCTAACCGACTGCAGACACTTCTGTCGGACGGCACGCAGCGCTCGGTCCTCTCTGGGCAGGGACAGCATATCTGCCAGTCTGTTTCCTCCCTGACCGGCTGGACGTTCTATCACACAACGCCCGCAGCGACCGGCATGCAGATCTTCTGCAACGCGCTGGTGGCCAGCCTGCCATTTTTGCTCTGCCTACTGGGGCTGGCGG